>VOFJ01002832.1_pt1 | contig 18893 bp, 19 predicted proteins | sample 5384081 | NCBI WGS metagenome assembly VOFJ01 (sample SAMN12384729, study PRJNA508395) | human gut metagenome | isolation source: healthy gut I | host: Homo sapiens
GGTCATAGGCAGCTTTGCCTCTCAGTTCCTTATGTTTGGAAAAGCGGAGGTTGTCTGCCATGCTCATCAGTGACAATGGCTCGTGACGACGACCATGTTCAATACTAGTAAACCAACATGAATCGCCCAATCTGGTATAATTGCCTACATATCCCTAATCTTGCAGCTTTAGCCCTGTCTTTCTCATCCACTTTAGCTCCTTCAGGAACACCAAAACCATATCATTTCCATTTCCTGTAGCACCTAACCAAACTTTGTTATCTTTTTTATCAGTGGAAAGACCTCTTTATAAGTGATTGCATTCATATTACCTATTACAGCAAATTTCTTCCGGCTTCCACAATCCAAGCCAAGAATTCACGAAACAGGGAGAATGGCGGATTGGTGATGATAAAATCCGCTTCATTGCGAAGCTCGGTAACTTCTTTGCTTCGGAAATCTCCGTCACCTTCCATATACTTCCACTCAAGGTCATCAATATTGATACGTCCGTCCCCACTCCTTTTTGTCTCGTTCCAAGATGAATATCTTACCTTTCACCTGTGCCTTGGACGGGTCGAACTGAGGTGCTTCTTGCTCAAACAAAGAGGGCTGATAAGGCGTTTTGTATTTTTTGCTATCCGGCGCATAGCTCGTAGAAATCAGTTTTTTCAAGCCCAACTCATCGAATTTGGCAGCAAAGTATCGGGTAAAGTTGCTCCATTCTGGATCATCACAAGGAAGAAGCACAATCTTTCCTCGAAACACATCAGGGTCATATTCAAGATAGGCGTTCATTTCAATCTCTATGTCATGAAATTGCGTATAGAACTCATCATTCTTAGCCGCCTTAGCTTCCTTTAGATTAGTATTTGCCATATGTCTGTTTTTTTATTTCGTTAGGTACAAAAGTGTACGCACATCCACATTCAGTATTTCCGCTATCCTGTATAGTACGGGTATAGGCGGTTACACTCTGTTCGTAGCGTATAGATTGACCATGTTAAAACCTTTACCAAGCCGTTTAGCCAATTCAGTTTGACTAATACCCGCCTCAATCAATGTTTCTTTTATCCGATTCATTGCGACATCTTCTTTAACTTGTCACAAAGGTATATAATTTTATTGGGTAAACCACTGTGCTCTTAAAAGAAAGTATTTCGTTAATGGCTTATCCAAAGCTATTTTGGAAAATTCTATTTGTTTTTTCGCCAGCTGATTTTATAAAACTGCCACCGATAGTTCGTACTTTCGAAAAAATCCCTATATTCGCAAATGAAAGAGTTATTTGACAGCATAGCAACGCAAAACGCTGAAATTCGCACGGTTGCTAACTCGTTACCGCTACTTCTCAAATAGTTCGCTAAAAGTTTATTTCTCAATCGGTTAAGTCTAACTGACAAAAATCTAAAATAGATAATACAAACTCTTTGATTGCATCCATAAAATAATTATGAGAATGCCCCAAAAAACCTAAAATAATATTATGATTGCCAATATAAAGAATATCTTGTATTCTTTTTTTTTCATACGAAGACGGTCCCCAAAAGTTACTTTATAAAATGACAAATAAAAAGAATCTATGCTTTCCCATTCATCTTCTATTGAAAATAGTTTATCATTTGTGCAAAAACCATTCTTAAGTTTATAATAAAAAACCTTCATCGTTTATTATAAACGGGTCGACAGTTTATTATAAACTTTCATATAGCATTTAAGCACTTCCGGACCGAATTTATGCAACAAAAAAGGCTGCAAACTTCCTGAAAGTTTGCAGCCTTTAGCTCATTGGCGGGTTACTTATGCCCTAATCCTCATAAGGATCTCCTAGATGTTTTGTTATGATCTTATACTGTTTCATCGTCAGATAGCGATGATTGTAGGGCAGATACCCTGTCGGCATAAGTTCTTTGACCAACGGGTTACAACCTTTAATCCATCGGCTGAGACAATGCACCGCATTTTTACTCGTTGTACATCCGGGGAAGTACATCGCAGCCAGTGCAGCAAAAGATAAGATTCCTCTCATTTCACTTTCTAAGTTTTAATTTGTAGTTTTATTGTTGTCATTACGACTACAAATATACAACATAAAAAAGCGTTTGTCAAGTCATTCGGGCTGTTGAAGATTAACGAAGCGTGAAATTAATAATATTCTATTGATAACCAATAAATTACACATTAATTATTTATTCATATACAGCGTCAATAAAGTTCAATAATTCATAGTTGTTCTACAAATTCCAATGCCCTACTACCTAACCCTTATATCAATCCGGCGTAACAAGGCAATACTTCCAAAGTTTTACAATAATTCCCCATGCTATCTCAGGATAATCCCAACGATTATTAGCATATAATATCAATTGTTCATTGGCACACTTGTTTATACGGCAAGCCACTGAAGCATCCTGAGAAATAACTGATAATTGATGCTCACCTTCTGCCCCAGTAGAAAGTGAATAATAATAAATATTTTCTTTCATACCTTTTGCCATTTGAGTTAATGGTTCCTTACAATTTCGCACCGGCGTCAGCCCAATAGTAATAATTGTGCGTATCAACCTGCCAGGACTGAACAGGTTTCTCACCATATCCCTTTTGCTGCGATTCGTAAAGCGAGGCCTCACCCTCATTTCCTGCAAATGCTCCTACAGGATAATAATTCCAGTACCCTTTGCGCCTCCAATTTAACTGATGTATACTATGAGGTAAATAGAAAGATAATCCTGTTTCACGTAAGAATCCGTTAGGGAACACCCTCTGTCCGATAGTTTATAGACAATTCACCAGCCGAGGTTACTTTTTATATCAAAATCAACATTCACTTCCCGATAAGTCCCGGTAAGAGAAATACAGACCCCATCCTTTTGTTGACTGTAATCAAAAGATTTCTTTTTCCAATCAATATCAGAAGTGGCAAAATGGTTAGCCGTTTTACGTACTTCAGCCCCTGACAAGTGGTTCAAATTCACATACAAGTTCAAGAACGGACCTTTTTCAATAATTACTTCCCCTCCTACTGTTGCATTGACAATCAATCCGGTTTCTTTATCGAAAGGTATTTCAAAACCATTACCATGTACAATCACTTTGTCACCTTCATCTGTTACGGATAAATTTTGTCCGGCGAGCAAGGAAGGGTAAATTATCTTTTCCGTTCCCAATACAAAACGATACACATCAATCAACTCATTAGCAGCGGTAAAAACCTCGACCTGCAAAGTTTCTCCATTCTCCCATTGCTCAACGGGAATGACTATCATACCTTTCGTATGAGGTGCGACCGGTTGCAATTCCAAAGATTTTGTCACACCTCTATAAGTGTAGGTAGCATGAATTTCATTCAAATTTGTATGGTCAAATCGGTTATGTATAGTCAACATCAATTTTTGTCCGGTAGTAAATGAAAGATTATCCTCCACAAGTAACCGAACAGGTGAATAAGCCTTTTAGTTGACCAGAACTCCGGTTTTTGCCGACGCCATACATCAACAATCCCCCATTCACCATATCCCCACACAATTTCCTTGATAATCCAGCGGCTTGGCAGTACGTGCGAATTCTTTCCAGAATGAAGTCCCGAATTTAGGTTCCGGTAAGGAGAAAGTCTCATCCACATATCCCCAAATAGCACCTCCCAGACCTCCCGGAGCATTAAACAATCCACTCCACATCATATCAAGAGATTTCCCCAAAATTCACGGATATTGGGATCAGTTTGTAATGTGGCATATGTATAGCAAGCCGGATGCGCCCATTCGTCAAATAAAGCCGGAATACCATGTCCCTGAAAATTACGGGTAGACATTCCCCACTGCCCTACATTTCCATATACATTCTGATAATGCATACTTAAGATATCAAATATTTCTGCCTTTTTTTCTACAGCCGAACCCGGATAACTAAAAATAACAGGGCGAGTGGTATCAGTCGCCTTTATCCAATCCCAACATAACTGAAAATTACTTCCGTAAGCACTTTCATTACCAATACTCCAAAACAGGATTGACGGATGGGAACGAAGACTCTTTACCATCTCCCGGCATTGACCCAAATAACGTTCGGCAAACGCCGGATCATTTTGCGACCTGCCGGGCTTATAATTCTTCTGACGATATGTATCTACAAAACAAACAGCCGTTTCACTTTCCACATAAATCCCATAACGGTCACAAAACTCCAGAAAACGTTCAGTAGGAGGATAATGCGAGGTACGGACAAAGTTCATATTAGCCTGTTTGAACAGTACCGCATCCAGACTATCCAGCTCTAAAGTAGTGGTACGCCCCAAAGTTGGATGAATATCATGGCGGCAGGCACCGCGCAATTTCACCTGATGACCGTTGACCAGCATACGGTCTTTTATAATCTTGACTTCACGAAAACCGATATTGCGACTAAACCGAGAGGTTTCTTGCCCATTCTGAAAAACAATTATTTCCAGTTCATACAAATTTGGATGTTCCGCATCCCATTTAAGCGGATTTTTAACAGGTAACGAAAAAAATATTTTGTCCGTCCGACAATGCAAAACGGGACTGCGACAATGGTACATACTTTCCGGACTTATCTTTCAAACGCAACTCCATTTCCGTGCTTTCCTGCCCGGAGAACTTGCAAAAGAAACGTAAATCTGCATCTTGATATAAAGAATCAAGATGAGTCTCCACACCTATGTCATATAAATGGGATTCGGGCAATGCAAATAAGGTTACGTCACGAAGGATACCACCTATAGGATGATGAGCATATCCGGAAGCATACGAAATTTCGTCTAGCCGATCCACTACTGCCAGTTGTATCTCATTCTTCTTTCCGATACGTACGAAAGAAGTAATATCCGTCTCCCAACGGGTAAAGCCACCATGATGTTCACGAACAAATTTTCCATTAACACTCAATCTGGCATGGCTATATACCCCATCAAACCGTAATATAAGCCGTTTGCCTGCATAATCAGCGGGTATCGTGAAATCTTTCTTATAAAAAAATGGTTTGTCATGTTCAATGGCAAAAACCCTTGCATAGCTGCCTCACCGGGGACTTGAATACTTGTCCAGCGACTTTCGGGAGAGTATTTGAAATCCCAAGTTCCACTCAGCAGAAGCACCGGCCGGCAACTTCCTCCAATCTAGTGGGCAATAAATAAGTCCGTTCGGTAAATGAAGAGGCAACAGAAGGTCTAATTGCTAAAAACAAAAAAAATATACCTACCATTGCTAATGTTCTTTTTCGTTTTCATGATATAACTAATTATTATCTAAAAAGTTTAAAAACCGTCTGATATATATATTTTATACTTTCTGATTTGTCCCGGAGCACCTTTTCTGCACGGGGTAAATAACGGAAATCCGTAATTTTCTGTTTCTCACCCAAATCTATAACAATTTGGTGAGGATAAGAAATTTTATCGACAGTTTTCCAATAGGTAGACTCTTGTAAATCAAAAACTTTATCCGCTGTATAATTACCTTTTTTCCGTCTCTTCGCTATCAGCATATATCACTTTCCATGATTCACGGCTGACAGGTTTGCCATCTGATCCTAAAATATAAACCTCCCATTTCCCATTCTGCACAAACGTAAAGACCGGAACGAACAATGAAAATGAAATTTTGCCTATTGAAAAGATGTTTGATTATTTTTACGCCTATACATTCGTTATAGAAACAGATAACAATAACCAAATACTAAAAAATAACAGACTCTCTTTATCATATTTATTTATTCTAAATAATCAGTTTATAAAAATGGCAGATATTATAGTGTTCCCTACAAATATCTGCCATTACGTTCTTATTTACTTTACAAAAGGCTTTTCCTAATTAGCCGTTTGGTTCTCCTTTTCTTTCGGACGTTCTTGTTTGGCACTATCCCGGTACTTCATATAATCTTTAGTATTAAGCCGCGGAAATCCATCTTTTTTTTAATTTCCGCCCTACTTCCTTTAATACTCGTACATTCTCCTCCAAAATCGTTCCATCCGGACGAGGCCCTATATTCAGCAATAAGTTTGCATTTTACTTTAGCACAATAATCCAATAAGTCCATTACCTCTTTTGCTGACTTCTGACGCTGTTTAGGACTACTGTGATACCCCCAACCTAAACTTTGTATCGGGATATTCAATTCAGCCGGTTTAGCCTTATTGTTTTGCCAAGAATAGTCAGCAGCATCCTGGACCTTTTTAGGTAATCCTACACTCTTGAACACCGGTGCCAAAGAACCAAAGTGACGCTCTCCTGTAATAAAGTCCTCATTCCCATTTGCACCTGTTTTTAAACACTACTAATGCATGAGGCTGTATGGGATGAATCATATCATATACTTCTTGTATATTGAACAGGTCCGAATATTGATAAACCCCTCCGACTGTGTCAAACCAAAAACCCGCTATAGGACCATACATCGTACAAAGTTCCATAATCTGTGTTTTTGTAAAGTTCATATAATGTTTAAAAGTCTTCCGGCTTAGAGTATTTATATTCCTCCGGAGTCTTCGTATAATGAGGACGAGCCGGATCATACATCGTATTAGGAATATAATATGGATGATGCCAATCCAGCCCGACAGAATAATAGATAAATAAACCTAATCCAGCTTTCTTACAGGCAATGGACAGTTCCTTTAAGAAATCTCTTCCCGAAGGATACTTCACACTGTTATAGTCTGATGCTTTTCGAATCCCATAATGCAAACCCATCATGATGCTTAATAACGAAAGTAATGTATTTCATATTTGCATCTAAAGCCAGATTCACATAATCCTGAGCATTAAACTTATCTCCTTTGAATTCCCGGGCTTTCTGTTCATATTCCTTAATGGGAATCCGGTTATTATACATTACCCACTCGCCTTGTCCGTATAAAGAAGCCGGCCCCCAATGTACAAATAATCCAAAACGGGCATCTTTAAACCATGACAAGGCAGCTTCTTTCGGAGATTTTTTATATTGTTTCTCATATCCTTTTTAAGAAATAAGGCATTTCCGCCATGTACTTTCTTGAGCACAGACTTTCTGCCAATACGCCTAAAAGGCAAATAATAAATAAATTTATTCGAATCTTTTTCATATATATTTTTTTATTTATACTCAACCATGCAGTAGCGTTAGTATCAGAATCTGTGGAGAAGCGTATCCATCTTGCCTGAAATGGAGCTTTCAATTCATAAGCCAACTTCTCCCCAGGTTTTTACAGTCAAAGTAGTATAATTCACCCATTTCCCATTACCTGTTGGGTCAATTTCTATGGTAAAGGTTACATCTTTTTTGAGAATTATGTGACAAGGTTAAATTCTTCTTATCATAAAAAGCCGATCAGATACGGATCGGACACCTCTCCTGCCTTTACTAAAGTGTTTTTCAAGGACCGCCTTTGCCTGTCGGTTTGCCCATACTCCACAAATCATCAATGGCACCTGCCCATACGGCAGCTTTACCATCTTCCGACACGATGATATGTTCATTATCTTTATCCTTTTTAGGGTCAATACCGGTCATCACTAACATTCCCGGTAAGAGGCATAATCATTTATCCGGAAATTATGAGAAGCAATCGGACGAATCTTGGCATAACCATCCGCATTTTCAGCAGGTAGTTCATAGAAAGTACCATGACAATTAAATAAGTCACGTTCTGTAGCCACTTCGCGACAAATACGTACCACATCCTGTCCAATCAACTTAGTGTAATTTTCGTCTCCCAACGGTAAACGCCAACGTCTTTGTCTGTCGTCAACGATCAGAACCGATGATTCGTCAATAGTAACTACCTGATGAGGTATCGCAAATTTCTCACGAATAAAATCGGCAGTCTGAGTATCATCCTTACGCACCAATGCCAAAGTATCGCTCATCTCATAATACCCGTTTTCTATTACTTTACCGTTTTCAATATTGGAAGCTAATACACCTAAAGCTCTTCTATTCTTGCCAAGGCCGTATAACAATCCTCCAAGAGTATTTTCTTCCGATACTTTTGACAATCCGTTGAATATGGAAGAAGAAGCGGAAGAACGAAGTATCAACTGTAGTATATACGAAACTTACGGACACATTACTTTCCTTGTCTATTTTCACACGAATCCATTCGCCCTGCTCTTTGGCAGCAAAAGTCAGATAAGCCGATTGCCCTGCTTTTTACTTGTACAGCAGTCAGTTCCTTCCAAACATTATCTCCTTTCTGATCTATTTCAAACGTAAAGGTTATATCCTGCCCTCCATCATTTTGCAACCAGCAACAACGTTGCTCCCAACCGGCAAACATATAAGGATCCGAATAAATATTTGCTTGCACTTCTTCTTTCTCCCAAATGGCTCCATCTACTGTAGCAGGTCCTAATTCATCAGGTTTAGTCAAAGACGTGAACCACAGGTTCGAATTGGATTGCCCCGGACCTTCTATATTTCCTTTTTTGCCTTACGTTTGTTTAAAAATTCTTTTTGGGCAGAATCATCGCAACCAAACACCAATTCATCATTCCAACGGGCAAAGTCTCCAATCACTTTCAAATAACTCTTGAACGGGGACGAATACCGGCAGAATTATCAGCGGTGAACATTTTTGGAAAATGCCAGAATAAACCGTGCATAGTCATCAGATAATCCGGTTGATCATCTGTACCAACATTACGAATACGTGGCCATTCAGTATTCCAGCCATGTGCACCGTCATAAGAATGACTTGCTTTAGGCAAACGATAAAAGGTCCATCGCTTTCTGCGAATCTCTTACTCCAAGTAGCACTGATTTATGATCCCAGCCTGTAGCCCAAATAGGATCCGTTTCCGGATTTGTGTTACCGTATATACCGCCGGGACCGGTCAATTCTACAAATTGATTACGACGTACGACTTTCCAGTCTTTGCCGTCCCATTCTGATAATGAACCGGATAACGCATCAAAATGCTCCATAGCAGCGGCACTATTCTCTCCGTTATTTGAGAATACCATCACTCCTTGTCCTGAATACAATCCTTTACCATGCGCTCCCGGCAGTAATTCTACGGGTTTGGGGGTATTTTTAGAGTCTTTACGATATAGACGCCATGCTTCATTACTATCTTTATATAATTCCTTAGCTTTCAAAGCATTAACATCTATTTCATAGAAACCTTCTTCCATCGTGCCAATATAAATCTTATTGGCAGGATCTGTCAAATGACGAGCCGAACCGGTATATCGTCCCGGAGCCTCCTGCCAAGGCAAAACTCTGACATTACCAGACTCGTTAATAAAATACGGACCTATATTCAATTGGTTTGATTCCTTATGAATCAGTCGGTTAGCAGGTGTTCCTCCAATACTTTCCGAACGGACAGTCATCTTCTTGTCCGGAGTTATCTGATATAGTTTATCAGATGACCCGAAAAGGTAAATGAGGTCCATAGGTGATAGCCCATAGACTACCTGCCCAAGGAACCACAGCACCTGTTCCGCACTCGCCCTCATTATTATAAAAAGCCAGTTTGGGATAAATTCCCGATATATTATCCTTTTTTGTGTTTGTTGTGGTGCAGTACATCCGACTACCCCTAAGGCTAATAAACCTGTCCAAAAATGTTTCATGTTGTTCTTTATTAATTAATATAATTATTAAAATGTTACTTCTACTTTTTCTCCAGTTGCAGACACTGCAAAGACTTGAACTTTAGTTCCTAAGTTTCCATTTACAGTAAAAAGAGGAGGCTGGAGATACAAAACATAATTTACCGTCCGAATAAACTTCGTAAACTGCTACATTCCTCCAATTGATCATTATAATTTTTTGACCTTCTCTTTGAGCAGTACCTTTTATAATGCCACTATTACCTGTATAACAATCAATATTGACATCGGTGATATATTCCACAACTTTCGTTGGTTGGGAAAATCCGAATGCAGCAATACGCTTTTGGGTATCATCGACCATTTCTTCAGTCACTACAAATTGCTTTTCCCCATAATCATTTTTTATAATATCTACCGGTTCGAAAAAGCCCCATCGGGTGAAGAATTTGGTTAAATCTAATTGGGCCGCTTCACAAGCTAAAAACAGTAAATTCCAGCTGGCTTTCTCCTGGAGTCGCCTTATCTGAACGAGTACGGACCAACTCATACAAATCCTTATAGAAGTCCTCGTTCCCCATAGCCTTGGTGTACAGATACAATTGCCAAAATGGAATCAATTGATTTAATTCATCCACCTTGTCGTCTTTCACAACATGCGGACGACGTTGTGTGAAGAAGGCTGATAGCCCTTTCTCATATATGGTATATGTTTTCCCATTATACAAATCAAGTAGGCGAGAGGGATTTCCAAAGGAGGTTTGTACATATAGTGAGTGAATATTATTTGTCACCTCTCCCATTCCATGCCAACATAACCCCGGTTTAGTCTGATTAGAATGTCCGACCTCATGTGCCGGTCCCCAAATTGATTGTATAAATTGGCTAATGTCACACATCATGTTCATTGTGCTAGCAACATATCCTGTATGATTAGCAGCAGAATACATATAACTATCATTATACATGACAGAGAAAAACAAACATGATTCGGATCCATTCGATCATATTTTTCCAGCCCCATAAATTGTTGCTCAAGTAATACCAACCTGTCATAAGCATCTATTAAAGCCTTACCATCCGGAGTGTTTGCCTTGAACTTGTCTACTGGAAAGATCAAATGAGCTTTCTCACCAAGCACATCAAAATGCGGTCCTACTGCAGCATTTAACAAACGGTTCCAATCAGAAGGTTGGTGTTTTCCGGAGTCAAAATATCCGTTTACTTGTCCTGACGGATATGTATCTTTATTGGTAATGCATTCCTATACTCAGGAGTGTGGTAATAAATGTAGACCAATCCGTCTGTATCCGCCATAAAACGATTAATCCCTTCCGACAAAGGATAAGAATAGTTATTACTAAATCCATCCTCCAGGTACATTCAAATTTAAGATTCGAGCCGAAAGCTGATATCCATGACTGTCTCCCTACCAATACTACGACTTCTTTTCCTTTATTTTACACAAAAATTCCAGTCGGATTATCCAGTAAGTCGTGTTCAGCACTTGTCTTGTTTTCTTTACGGAATAATTCCGGATGTGGATAAGCTTTATACTCCTGAATACGAAAATCACGCGGATATTTATTTATAGAGAGATAAAAAGCAACATTACGGAAAAGCGGATCAGGGCATGCATCTATATCCTTTTCGGTAACTCCTGGTTTTAACTCAGAACACGTAATATCCGTAAACAAGTTAAGAGGATCATAATTATCCGGATTCTGACGATAAAACTCCATTTCTTTTATTACAAGATATTTACCCGATGACTCTGTAACCTCAAATTTAATCCCTTTCGGATTAATAATCGGGTTGGGAAATTTAATAAGTGCCACAGTACTTCCGGATAAGTCGACATCCATTAACTTTGTGTATTCCGGTTCTGCCTCAGTAGATACAAATATCTCTGCTTTTTTTAATATATTACTACTCGCTGAATGACAAACGCAATAATCAATTCTAGGTTGTTCCGTAAATTCAAAAGTTAATGTCAACGGCCAATTATTAGGAAAAGCATCTTCTGATGTATTGGAATGATATCCGGTCTCTTTACTTCCATCATAAGTCCTATGAAAACCTGAAGACCCCAACTGAGATACTTTACCCAAAGAATTTACTGCACTACCTGTGGAAACCGGAACTAATAGATCACCTTGAATATTAGATTCACCACTTTCATATCCTCCTAAAGCCTCTTGAGATATAATTAACTCTGAAAATAAATCACTTGCTTTATCTTTTACCGTAATAGTTCCCGTACGCTTTTCCCCTTTATTACGTTGAATAAAATATGTATGATCTGTAGTCACATATTCTGCCGTGCGGGTAGTGACCGGCAATGTGATCCAATCAACAGTCGGTATTATTTCAAACTCTACATTTGCTGTTACTGTAAACTCTATTTTTCCTCCTTCCGCAGTAAAAGTTTTCATCATAGGAGAAAGTAAAATACCTTTATCCGTTCCCAAATTGACGTACAGTTATTTTCTCCGATAACTCTGCTGCCTTTACGGTAATAATAGTGCTCCGCTGTTCTTTTCCCGTATTGGGGGTAACAGAGATAGTAAGTTTGTGATTCCCCGGATTAATGTCAGGAAGAATTCTGCACCACCCCTTACCATTACTCTCTACAGTAGCGCTCCATTCTGCTTGATTGGTCGTAATTACAATCGTTTGCGATTCTCCATTCTCCTTGAAATCTACAAATTCTTCAACTATTTCTAATGTAGCAGTACTAGTTCCTTTATCATTTTCATCGGAACAGGCGCTTACCACTGCGCATAAAGAGAATAGCATAAAAAAAAAAAAGAATATTATTTTTTTTTTCATGATATAGATATAATATGAATGTTTTTAGTAAGGAGGATGTATTAAATACATCCTCCTTAAAGATATGCTATAGACCCATTTATTCTTCGGTAGCTTCCGGATCATAAAAATAGTGTTCTACATTGTAAACACGAAACTCCGCCATTGAGAAATTCACTTTACCCGTATGGGTCTTCTTTACATGAAAACGAAGATAATTGAACTCGAAAGGAGCTTCATATACATCAGAAGAATATGCCGCTGATGCAGCTTCAGGTAACCCGTCGGCCACTGTTGTCAATGTTTTTACCTGAGTCCATTCATCGTCTTCATTTACCTTGACAGAACATTCTATCTCCGCCGGAAAACTACCAGCACTTCTATTTATATACGAAAACTTCAAATACTTCTGAGATTTCGGATATACAATATCCAAATAGTAGGTTGTTCCTGCAGGTACTCCAGAATATGCAGTATTCAAGAAAGTACTAGTATTGTTATCAAGCAAGCGTTCCGGACCATTATTGTCACCAATACAACTAGACTGCGGAATAGTAGTAACACCATCGGGCTTAAACCCTCCCAAAGTCAAATTATCAATTGTAATAGTCAACTCCGTAGATGTTTTTCATCAATAACCGGAGCTCGTTCTGCAACTGCCTCCAGAAATCCGTTGTATCACTCCTGGCGTAAAAGTTGTACTAAAAGGTTGTACCTCGAACTCATATTCGCCATATCTTTTTGAGGGCATTATCTATCGTAAATGAGTTACTGAATCTACTGGCTGTCTTTTTGACATTTTTTTTTCTTTACAGCCGGATCATAATATCGTATCTCAACCAAACGAGTCATATTATCATCTTCTTCACCAGCATACTCCCATGTTAACGTAATGGAACCGGGAGCACTTTGTGTTGTTAAGTTCTGAATTTCAGTAGCGGCAATACTTTCTTCATCGTCAGAATTACATGCTGCAACGATCAATCCTAAACTGAGGAGGGGTAGTATATATTTTATTACTTTCATTTTATAGAATCTTTATGTATAACAATTATTCGTCATATCCCGGATTTTGTACCATATTGGGATTCTTATTAATCTCACTGATAGGAAGCGGCATTAAATAATGAGCCGGAATAAAACGACGCTGCACATCTACTGATACCGGTTTGGCAAATTCTGTTATAGTTGTAGCCTGGACAGAAAGTCCTTTCGGCTGTTCACCTAACGTCTCTGCTATTCCCCAGCGACGTATATCCCAGAAATTATGATTTTCAAGATAAAGTTCGATTAAGCGTTCCTGATGAACTATTTCCCTCAATTTATCTTGTGTAAGCTCTGCAATTCCATCCCAAGAAACTTCCACTTTAGGTATACCGGCTCTTTCGCGGACATAATTCAAATATTTCTTTGCTTCTGTCAAATCATTACATTCCACACAAGCTTCTGCATAGTTTAGATAAAGCTCTGCCAAGCGGACCATAGGCCACGGATAATCTATCACTTTAAAGCCAGTAGATTTAGAGGCACTTGTTCCCGGATGAGTACCTTTCTTATTCAGATAACCGGTTTTCGTTCCATACTTATTATCGTTGGTCAGCCCCATATTCTGTCGTTTCATAAATTGTACCAGTTGCTTATACTTCTTATCTTTTTCCCCTTTTCCATTTTGGCGCATATGAAAACTCTTCTCTATCATCTTCTCCCGATACCTCATAATAGCCGTTGTGAAAAGCAATCCAAGCATAAAAGCGAGGTTCTCTGCCCATGTTCAACTTAAGACTTTCTCCTTCTCCATTTATATCCTTCTCTTCAACCGGAAAGTTGGCCACTTCATAGCGGTTAGGATAATCGTAAGCTGGATCTTCGTCTATCGGAAGTCCGTTTTTAGTATAGAAGCGTTCTATTTGCCTCAATGTAGGCGCCAAGCCACCGTAAGCAGTAGTACTTAAACGAGGAATAGACTTACCTTGAAGACCATAATTATAACTTTCCTTTTTGCAGAATGCCCAAATTACCTCCGGAGTATTGTCTTTATCAACAAACGTAAAACGTAAAGAACGTTGTGTCAAATCTGTCGGTTCGGGATAGTTAGGCAAAGAGTTTACGTTAGCTTCATACAAGTCATAGTTTGCCTCCGGCTCCCTAGCCCAGTCTATTGCCTCCTTACAAGCTTGAGCAGCTATCACCCATTTGTTTGGGTCGTAAGTGGTACTGATTAACTGAGTTCCATCCGGATTCTTAAAATCAGCATATAAAGATTTAAATTGTTCGCCACCATTGAATTGCGGTGAAGCCGCATACAGCAACAGTCGTGCACGGATAGCCATAGCTGCCACACCAGTAGCTCTTCCATAATCAATTCCCGTACGGCGCATCGGCAAGCGTCCCGCCACATTCTTCAATTGATCCGTAACCCATGCCACGCACTCATCATACGAATTTCGTCTAACAGTGCTTCCGGAGAATCAGAGGATGTAACATCCGGAAGTTCTTTCACCAAGACTGCGGGACCGTAGGTACGTAAAAAAAAAAAAATGATAGAAAGCAATTAAGAAATCTGCTTCCGCATCATAAGCAGCTTTCAATTCGTCACTCAGCCCTGGCACGCTTCCCAAATTCTCTTTAAGCAAATAACATTGGCGGATGCCTTTAAACAAATCGTGCCAATAATTAATATAAGGATTGCTTGGTGTATAATTACCTTGTGCAAATTTTCCGAACGTTTCATGCTCCCAAGGAGTGACAACATCATCCCCCCGTCATCAAATCCAAACTGTAAGAACCGTCTCTGGGATCGGGAATATAAGAATAGCAAGAATAAAGATAACGTTCAGTTAACTGAGGATTCTTGAATGCATCTTCTTCTGTAGGTTTCTCATCAGGCACAATATCCAGATAATTACAAGAGCAACATACAAAGACACATAGAAGTATCAAGTATTTATCAATAAGTTTCATATCTATTATATTTAAAGGTTATTTTATAGTCATCTGAAAACCAATATTAAATACACGTTGGGTCGGGTATTTTAGTCCATTACCACCACCTTGTTCGGGATCCCATAATTTAAACTTGGAGAAAGTCAGCAAATTAGAACCGCGTAAGTATAAGCGCATAGATTTAAAGGTATATCCAATTTCTGCATTCTTCAATTTCAAAGAAAGCACCATCTCGCTCCCAATATGTAGAAGTCGCAGAATTATTAGCACTTCTCTCAATAGTTAAACGTGGATATTTCGCAAAAATATGTTTTGATTTTCAGGACTCCATCTGTCATCGGCAATGAATGTCTGTACGTTCTTGTTATCTGTCATTGTGCCGAAAGGTTGCAGACCACTCATAAACAAAGAAGTCTTGGCCACTCCCTGAAAGAAGAAAGATAAATCAAAACCTTTATAATGAAATGACGGTCCAAATCCGTAAACAATTTCAGGAGTAGTCGGATTGCCAATAGGCACCATGTCATTTTTATCAATAATATCATCATATACTCCATATACATTAGGCTGATTGACATATTTTTATGTCACCCGGGCCAACAGTACCTCCAATCAACTGGGACGGGTGATTATTTATCTCAGCCTGATCAGCAAACAGATAATCAGATACGTATCCCCATTGTTGAGAGGTACTGTAACCAATTCTGGAAAGATTAGCACGATCTCCTACAGATTCTTCGTATGCCCTGATCTCATTGTGTGCATAGGTGAATGTTCCTTTGAATGTCATACTAAAGTCTTTGTTGAACTGATGACCGAAATCAATAGAAGCGTCAATTCCTTGATTCCGTACGGCTGCACTATTTACATAGTAGCTAGTCCCGTATACTCCTAAATAAGAAGGAATAGTCGCCTTCGTCTGGAAAATATCTGTTCGGTCTTCACGAAATACATCCACCGTCAAATTTAGATTATTAAACAATGTCATATCCAATCAATATTATACTTCTTTCCAACTTCCCAACCTAAATCATAATTGGCAAAACGTTTATATGACGGGCCTGTCAATGTCCTGTCCATATTAATGCCAGTCGTAAAAGCAGGACTTCCCGTTAAATCAACATCAGCTAAATAGGCAAAACGTTGTCCGCCAATATTACCATTACCAACTAATCCGTACGAAGCTCTGACTTTCATTCTGGAAATTACGTTTCTCAATGGTTGAAAGAATTTTTTCTTCACTAATATTATATCCGACAGCTATAGAAGGAAAAGAGACCGAAACGATTCCCCTTCGCAAAATTTTCAGAGCCGTTGTATCCCAAGTTTACTTCAGCCAAATAACGTCCATCGTATGCATACGATGCTCTGGCTGCAATTCCTTGACGACGAGTCGGAAGAGCCACTAATAAGTCTGTTCCCGGATTATTATTCATATATTCATCCTGATTATAAATCAGCAAAGCCCCCACATCATGCTTTCCGAATGTACGATTGTATTCTAACATCGCTTGTAAGTAAATACGCCGATCACCAGTATTGCTACTTTTTGTTTTAAGCTCAGTTCCTACTTCAGCACCTTCCTGAATCACCTCCATATTATAGGTACCATCATCATTGAGAGACCAGTTATTAACAGTAAACTTATTCCAATCAGAATATCGGGTCTGAACAGATTGGCTGAAATTCTTTAAAGAAGCCATAGCCTTAAAAAAGTCAAACCATCCACCAAGAAATCCAATTTTTGGTCAAAATTCAATGAAGCTGTTACCGTACTCTGAAACGTATCATCATATCCATTTACCATTGTCGCTAATGGATTTACTGCAGTATTCGTAGGTACTCCCCATTTAATATAAGAAGTTGTTCCATCATCCGGAAACATAATCGGAGCATCTACAGGATTTGTATTCATTACGCTAGAGAACAAACTACTTGTACTTTCATTCGGACCACGTTTATCTACCAACATTACGTTCAATCTCAAAGATAATTTGGATGTTTTACCCAAACGTGCATTGATATTGTTCTGAAAAGAATAGCGCATTCGACTGATATTGTTATCGAATGAAAAGAAATCTTTAGAACGACTTTTCAGCATACCACTCTCATGCCCTACAGAGATGCTGGAAAAATAATCCACCTTTTACCACCACCCCGAATATTAAAATTGAATGTTTCACTGAACGAACGGTCCTTAAACATCTCACCATACCCAGTCAACATTCGGGGAAAATATAAGGATTCAGGCCTTGGCGGGTTCCGTCAATACGTTCTTGTGTATAAGCTTCTTTTTCCTGCCGGCTGATTACGTACAGCCTCATTATAAAGTTCCATAAAAGTAACGCCATCTACAAACTCAGGTATGCTGGTAGGCGGAGACATGCTGGCTTCCATACGAAAATTAATAATCGGTTTATCCAAAGCAGCGCCAGACTTAGTCGTCACAATCATCACACCATTAGCACCACGCATACCATACATTGCAGTTGCTGTTGCATCCTTCAGAATTGAGAATCCATCAATGACTTCCGGGTCAAGAGCATTCAAGTCAGTTGTAGTTGATTCAATACCATCAATAATGATCAGCGGAGAAGTACTTGCACTACCAAGTGTAGAGACACCACGAATCCAAAAAGTTAGCGCCATCGGCACCCGGTTCACCACTACGTTGTACAGCAATGACACCCGAAAGACGTCCGGCAAAAAGAAGTGGAAAGATTAGACGCAGGAACTTTCAGATCGGCCGGTCGTATAGATTGTACTGAACCTACCATACTAGCCTTTTTTTCTGTCCGGTTCCGTATGCTGTAACCACAACTTCCTCTAAGTTTTTGGCATCTTCTTGTAAAGTAATAATAATATTCTGGCGGTTTCCTACTTTTATTTCCTGTGTAGCGTAACCAATGTAAGAAACTATCAAAAATTGAATTTTCTGATGGAACGAGCCAGAGGCCTCTCTGCAGTGATGGAAATGGTTTCTTCGAATGATCCGCATCGATTGCTGCGCCATCTTGGTGCCGCCGATCTCCGCACCCGCAAAGGTTCTGTTTATTATTGATATGGTGAATGATTTATCCTCAATAATCCCGAGAACACACCACCTAAGTGGCCTACAGCCACCCCGTCTGTCCACAGTCGTGGATGTTGCACCGGCGGATGATGTGGCTTCCGTGTTTTCTTTGTCCATCCCTCTCCTCGCTGCGCCTGGCAGATACGAGTCACGCTCGACGTCTGTGTGGCCCAAAGTCATTTGAATTTCCATTTGAGCCATTTGTGTCGTGTTCGGCTGTCTGTATTTTCCAAAGTGAAATGCCCGAGCACTTCGGAATCTGAAATCTCACAATCCTCGATGATCCATCCCTTTGACCAGTGCCGACCATTTCCTTCCTGATATGCCGTCGGAGGAGCCCGACTGAGTTGCCGCCTGTTTTTACAACAAAGCCGGCCAGAGTGATAAAACTCGATGCCCTCCTTCGATGGATGTGTGCCACTCTCACGTACGGTGAGATTTCTGACGGTCTTCGTTCGGATCCCCTGAAAATTCACATAGAAAACGGTCTCTTATCTTCGTCCTGCTCCACATACCAGGTGTAAACCGTGAATGG
>VOFJ01003523.1_pt1 | contig 18893 bp, 15 predicted proteins | sample 5384081 | NCBI WGS metagenome assembly VOFJ01 (sample SAMN12384729, study PRJNA508395) | human gut metagenome | isolation source: healthy gut I | host: Homo sapiens
GACAGGCGCACGGATATCGCCCGCAACCATGGACTGGTAGGAAATGTAGCCGATGCCGGGGATGGAGTACAGCGTCTCGGTGATCAGTGCACCGCTGAACAGGCCGGGCAGAGAACCGCCGATGATGGTAACCAGCGGAATCAGGGTGTTGCGGAATGCGTGCTTATAGATGACCACATGCTCCGGAAAGGCCCTTGGCGCGGGCGGTACGGATATAGTCGGCGTTCAGCACTTCCAGCATGTTGGTGCGAGTGTAACGCATGGTAGAGCCGATGGAAACAATGACCAGCGTGACGATGGGCAGCACCAGATGGTTGGCGCGGTCACAGAACTGGCCCCACGAGCTGAGCTGGGCATAGTCACGCCCGACTAGGCCGTACAGATCGAACCAGCCCAGTTTGACGGAGAACAGCAGCTTGAGCAGCGTAGCAAAGAAGAAAGTGGGCAGAGAGATGCCCACCAGAGCCACAGCGGTGATGACGTAATCGGTACGGGAATACTGTTTGGTAGCAGCCAGGATGCCCAGGGGCACAGCGATGATCATGGACACCACAAAGGAGATGCCGCCCATGACAACAGACAGACCAATAACTTCCTGGAATTTTTGAACAACAGGGACGTTCCACTTCCAGCTGTCACCGAACTGACCGTGCACTGCGCTGGACAGCCAGGTCATGAAACCGGGCAGGATGCCCTTATCCAGACCATAGGCTGCGTTGAGCTGATCCAGCCATTCCTGATACGGTTTTGCGCCCGGTGCCTGGGACAGCTGCATGGCCATGTTCTCGGCAAAAGAGCTGGGCAGGCTGCGCATCATCACATAGATGATGAAGGTAACGCAAAACAGGATCACAAAAGAAAGCAGGATACGCTTGATGACGTAGTTTCGCACTTGAAAAATCGTTCCTTCCTTCGCGGGCAGCGAGGCCGCGTTTTTAATGGCTGCGCCGCATGGCTCCAAAATACACATGAGCCGGGGCCTTGTAGCTTCGCCTATGGTGTACCTAAAAAGTCGAAAATTTAGGGCAATACCGCATAATCCTAAGTGCCGATACGGCGAGCGAGGTGCGGCAGATGCTAAGCCAAAAGCGCAGATAATACTGGAGTCTTATCGAGCATTTTGGCAACGCAGATGCCGTGCCGCAGCCGCCGGAGCGGTGCTTAAGCCGTCAGGCGGGAATTGTGCGGTGTTGCCTTAGCCTGTTTCTACAAACACGGCCGAATTTTGCGTTAAAAAGCCTTGGAATCCACAAAGGGTTCCTGCAGCTTTTTGCCTTAAATTCGCCTCATGTTTGCGAAACATCCGTCATTTTCTTTGTTTTCAGATACACCTCATTACTTTGATACCGAATATGGGCATCCCCCTCCCTCGGACAGAGGGAACTGTCCGGGGAATGGGACGGCCACATTTGGGCTGCAAATGTACCGTTGCTTTTTACCACAGCAAGCAACCGCCCCCTTAACCGGATCGGTACAGAGAGCGGTTGCTCACCATAAATTCAACAACAGGCTGCGCTGAAAAAAATTACTTCAGAGCAATCTTGTTGATCTCAGACTGATAAGTCCAGTACGGGGTCATATCGTTGGGGATGGTAGTGGTGTCGACACGCTCGCTGGAGAAGATGGTAGCTTCGCTGCGCTGGTAAACCGGCAGTTCAACACCCCAATCCAGGATGATCTCCATAGCTTCCTTGTACATGGCCTTACGGTCATCCTGATCGGTGGTCTGGCGGGCAGCCTCGATCAGTTCGTCCAGATCAGAATCGTTGATCTTGTAGTAGTTGGTGGAACCGTTGCTGTCGTACAGCTGGTACATATCGGGGTCGTTGGTGGACTGCCATGCAGCAACCCAGCCTTCGGCAACGCCGGACTGATAAGAGCTGTACAGGTCAGATGCGTTTGCCAGGTCGTTGACGGTCAGGGTGAAGCCGATGGTCTTGAGAGCAGCGGCTGCATTGGTCAGAACCTGGAAAGAGGGGTGGTCGCCGTTGCCGGGAAGCACCGATGTTGACGGTGTATTCCATCTTGGCACCAGCCGGAGCTGCGGTGACCTGGCCGTTTTCAACGGTGTAGCCGGCTGCTTCGAAGTAGCCGAGGGCGGCCTGCAGAGCAGCAGCATACTTGGTGTCACCGCTCATATCGCTGGTGTAGATCTCGTTGCCGTCCACATCGGTAGAGTAAGCAACCTTGTAGCCGTCATCGGTAACGGAAGGAGCGGCCCAGGAAGTGTTGGAGATGGGGTAGTTGATAATGGTTGCGGTGTCGCCGTAGTAAGAGTTGATGCCCTCATCACGGTAAGCTGCGATCACGGTCATGATGGCCTTGCGCAGGTCCTTGGACTCTTCAGAAGCCGGGTCGTTGCCAACCTTGACGTTCTCAGCGCTCAGGGCAATGTAGCCGTAGCCGCGGAAGTCCTTCAGACGGGTGGTGATGACAGAGCCGTCCAGATCAGAGTTGCCGCCGTTGATGGTAGCGATCTGGTTGGCAGCTTCCAGAGAGTAAGAAGGATCGGAAATGTCGATGGTGCCGGCCTGAACACCGGTGATCTTATCGGCTTCCTGGGTCTCCTTCATGTTGACGTGCTTGATCAGGGCTTCGCCTTCGTAGTAGTTCGGGTTAGCATCCAGGTAGATGACACCGTCGCTGTACTTGTTGAAGGTGTAGACACCGGCACCCATGGGGTTGCTGGTGACGGAACGAACCTTGCTCAGGTCGCCCTTCTTGAAGCCGTAGGAGTGGTTGTCGTAATCATACAGGCTACGGTCGCCATAGTAATCCAGGGAGGCGATAGGCAGCTGCAGCTGGTAGATCATGGAGTTGGACAGCTCGGTGGTGGTGATGGTCATGCTGTAATCGCCGGTCTTGACAATGCCGGAAACGGTGTCAACGTCAGCGCCGGTGGCAACACCGGTGGTGGAGTAAGCATAAACATCAGCCGGAATCAGGTCAGACAGAGCAGAACCTGCGGTCTCAGCTTCCATGGAAGCAAAGTTCCAGTCATAGTTTTCTGCGATAGCCAGGAAGAAATCCTTTGCGGTAGCGTCAGCGGCCAGGCCGTCAAAGCCCCAAGCGGAAGCAGCAGCGGCAACGTCGCCTTCGTCAGCGTAACCGGCAGCAACGCAGCTATCAACGATCTCCTGTGCAAATGCAGTGCCGCCTTCGTTAACAGCATCCCAGAAAGCCTTCTGCTGCTCAGCGGTGAACAGGCTGTTATCAGTGTTGTCCTCGCCTGCCTCAGCAATCAGCTTGGACAGGGTGGTCATGCTGTTGCGGTAATCATCCAGGCCGGCAATGGGCATGGAGTACAGGGTGGCGGAAACCGTCATAGGTCGGGTCCATGTAAACATACAGGTTGAAGATGACGTCATCAATGGTGATGGGGGTGCCGTCAGAGAAGACCAGGTCATCGCGCATGTTGATGGCATAGGTAACGGTGCCGTCATCATTCTCGGTGACAACGCAGTCAGTGGTGCCATAGTAGGTGTAATCGGTGCCGTTGTACTCGCGGGTCTCGCCCTCGATGCCGTTCAGGATCATTTCGCCCTTACGGTCGGCGCCCAGCAGGGCAAGGTTGGTCAGGTCGATGACATCCTGGTCAGCGGCAGAAGCGGCGAAGAAGGGGCTGAACTTACCCTCAAAGCCGGTCTCTGCCAGGACGAGGGTGCCATCGCTGCTGCCGGTATCGGTAGCAGCGGCTTCGCTGGTCGCCTCGCCGGAAGCAACAGACTCAGCGCTGCTGGAAGCGGAAGAACCGCAGCCAGCCAGCAGGCCCGCAGCCATTGCAACAGCCATGGCCAGTGCAAGCACTTGTTTGGTGTTTTTCATGTTTGTATAACCTCCCAAATCATTTTGGTAATGGCGGCAATTTTAACACTACCAAAAGGAGTGTTAAATAAGAAAGGCTTAAGCCTTTCCGCATTTGCGGTGTTCCCTCACCGCAAACAAATGTCACCAATAACTATGTTATAATATCGTAATTTTCAATTTCTGTCAACCAAAAAACGCCGTTTTGGCAACATCTAAATAAAAGTCAGCAGGATAACCATAACAGCACGCTGAATTTTGTAAAATTCTTCCGCGTCGCACTTTAGCGGGCTAAATTCTGCGTTATGGTGCAAGGTCTTTTACTCTTCGCGCCCGGAGTCGGATTCTTCGGTATAAACCGCTGCCCGGATGGTGTGCCCTGCGGCAAAGCAGCCGCAGCAGCCGCAGCGGCCAGCGCTGCAAATAATACTGCATACCAGATAGCGCCTTGTCCGCCGTTCAAGAACACATCCATACACTCCCCTACTGCAGCCAGCGCTGCGAACACCCCGGTCAACAGGCAGCGCAGCGGCAGTTTGGCTACCGTTTCTTCATACACATAGCTGCGCAGGCGTGCCCCGCCGCGGCTCATGCGGGCCAGCGCCCACACCGCGCTGATGCCAGCCACCAGCGCCCCGGCATACGGCAGCAGTACATAAAACTGCTGCATGGCCCCCGGCGCGGGCACCATGCCCGCCGCCGCCAGCGCCGCCAGTGCCCCGCCGCACAGCGCCCACAGCAGGCCCCGCAGTTTGGCATACGGCATGCTGCCGGTATAGCGGCGGTAGCTGCCCTGGTACAGGTAGCTGCCGTTGACATCCCTGCGGAAGTCATTCAGGTATTCCCGCCCACGGCGGGTTTTCTTTTTGCTGCATTATTCGATCCCCGTCAGGTCATAGTTGTCCAGCCACTGCTTGGCCGTTTCGCACACGCCGCGCAGGCAGCTTTCCTCAAAAGGGCTGTCCAGGTCGGCGTTTTTCAGCAGCTCAGTAAACACGCGGCTGCCGCCCTGGCGGGTGTAGGCCATGTAGTGCTCCCACGCGTTGGCGCGGTCCTTTTTGCAGCATAGCCCAGAACTGCAGGCTGACGGTCTGTGCCAGGCAGTAGTCAATATAATAGAAGGGGCTTTCGTAAATATGCTTCTGGCGCTGCCAGCCCTCACCCTCGCTGTAGAACGGGATCTCGCCGTCCAGCTTCATCCACGGCATATAAATGCCCAGCAGTTCTTTCCAGGCGGCGTGGCGCTCGGCAGGGGTCAGGTCCGGCTTTTCGTACACGATATGCTGGAAATGGTCCACCATGGTGCCATACGGGATAAAGGTCAGCGCACCGGCCAGGTGGCTGTACAGGAACTTGCGGGTATCCTTGCCAAAGAAGCCCTCCGCCCACGGCCAGGCAAAGAATTCCATCGACATGGAGTGGACTTCGCACCCTTCCATGCTGGGCCACACAGTGGAATACGGCACGCGGTCACGGTTGGTGTATGCGGCAAAGGCATGACCTGCTTCATGCGTGACCACCTCAACGTCATGCTGGGTGCCGTTGAAGTTGGCAAAAATGAACGGTACCTGATAATCCCACAGGCTGGTGCAGTAGCCGCCCGCCGCCTTGCCGGGGGTGGAAAGCACGTCCAGCAGCTCATTGTCCAGCATGGTGTTAAAGAAGACGCCGGTTTCGGGCGAAAGTTCCTCATAGAATTTTTTACCCTGGGCCAGAATGGCATCGGCATCGCCGCAGGGGGCGGGGTTGCCGGAACGGAACATCAGGGCATTATCGGCAAAGCTCATGGGGTACTGTTTGCCCAGGCGCTTGGCCTGCTCGCGGTAGATGCTATCCGCCAGCGGCACCAGATACTTGACCACGGCGGCACGGAACTTTTCTACATCCGCTTTGGTATAGCAGTTGCGGCCCATGCGGTAGTAGCCCAGGGTGGTGTAACCCTCGTACCCCAGCTTTTTGCCCATCTTATCCCGCAGGTGGGTCAGCTTGTCATAAATATCATCCAGCTGTTTCTGGTTGTCCTTGTACCACTGGCCCTCGGCCTTCCAGGCGGCCAGGCGGCGGGCATCGTCCGGGTCATTCTTGAACGGGCTCAACTGGGATAGAGTGTATACCCCGCCTTCAAACGGGATCTGTGCGCTGGCCAGCAGCTTGCCATACTGCTGGGTCAGCTCGTTTTCCTGCTGCAGTTCCTCCATAATATCGGGCGAGAATGCCTTGCGCTCAATTTCGGCGTTCACAAACATCAGGTCGCCGTATTCTTCGGCAAAGTCTTTGCGGTAGGGGCTTGCCAGCATGGCGGCGGTCCAGGAATCCTGCCACTGCTGGATCTGCGGCATGGCGCTGTTGGCAAATTCCATCTCTTCATCATAGAACTTATCCCGCGTATCAATGGTATGGCGCACGCTGGCCAGGGTGAACAGGGTATCCACATGCTTGTTCAGCACTTGCTCCTCCCAAAAAAGCGGCGCGGGCAGCGGCATAGTCGGGGGCGTTCTGCAAACGCTCGGTCAGTGCGGCAAACTGTTCTTTCAGGGTGCTCATGTCCGGGCGCTCATAGGGCATTTCGGAAAATTTCATGGGTTCGTTCTCTCCTTATTCTACAGTTTTGTTCGTGACTTAGGGACATTATACCATGGCGCAAAAAATAAGACCAGCCTGAAAAAGGCTGGCCTTCCATGATTCTGTATGATTTTACATGCTATTCATAAATTATCGCACGCAGCGGCGGCGCGCTCTCCCCTGCCCCTTTGTCGTCAGCGCAGGGGTTGGCCTGCCTGCCATTCCGTCCGCCGGGTCTGATAAACCGCCAAGCGGCGGGCGGCAAGGGCATTTTTGCAGGCAGCTGCCCGGCGCTGCGCCTGCTGTTCAGTACGGGCGGCAGCGCGCTGCTGCGCGGTATTTTGTGCAAGCATCAGTTTCATGGTTTATGCTCTCCCTTGTGTGCTTCCAGCATACCACGGCGCGGTGTGGCACACCATACCGTATTTCTCCATTCGGGAAAAATTTTATTTTACTTTCAGGAAAGTTTTATCTGCTTTCATCCCTATGGTATAATAAAGCTGCAATATTAAGGCAACACCGCATAATTCTAAGTGCCGATACGGCGAGCGAGGTGCGGCAGCTGCTAAGCCAAAAGCGCAGATAATACTGGATGCTGCAAAGGTGAGCGCCGCCAGTGGCGGGAAACAGCGAACCGAAGCAGGGGCAGCGGTCGCAGAGTGCGAGGGGCTTTTGCCCCCGAAGCACGATGCGGGTACCGCAACCCGACATTATCGAGCTTTTTGGCAACGCAGATGCCGTGCCGCAGCCGCCGGAGCGGTGCTTGAGCCGTTAGGCGGGAATTGTGCGGTATTGCCTTAAATGAAAGGGATGGCACTACCATGACCAATGAAGTTTTGAATACCATGAAAACCCGCCGCAGCTGCCGCTGCTACCTGGACAAGATGCCGGAGCCGGAAGCACTGAACGCCGTGCTGGAAGCCGGCACCTGGGCCCCCACCGGCATGGGCCGCCAGAGCCCGGTGATTGTCTGCATACAGAACAAGGCCGACCGCGATACTTTGAGCAAGATGAACGCCGCCGCGATGGGCGGCAATGGCGACCCGTTCTATGGCGCTCCCTGCGTTGCCGTTGTGCTGGTGGATAAAACCATCCCCACCTGTGTGGAGGACGGCAGCCTGGTGATGGGCAACATGCTGAACGCCGCCGAGAGCGTGGGGCTTTCCGCCTGCTGGATCCACCGCGCAAAGGAAATGTTTGAAACCGCCGAGGGCCAGGCCCTGCTGAAAAGTGGGGTGTGCCCAATGCCGAAAACCTGCGCGGCGTGGGCAACTGCATCCTGGGTTATGCTGCCGAGGGCGGCAAAAAGGCCCCTGCCCCGCGCAAAGAAAACTATGTGGTGCTTGTAAAGTGATGCAGAACGAGAAAAAGCTGGTTGTTTTGTTCCCCGGCTTTGGTTACGGACCGGACAAACCGCTGCTGTATTATGCCGCCAAGGTTGCCCGCCGGCAGGGGTTGGACTGCATGGTGGTGCAGTACAGCCAGCTGTTCCCTCACGAGGAAACGCCGCAGGCCAGCGCCGCCAAAAGCTACCCCGGCGCCGCGCAGGACGCCATGACGCAGATTCCCGCCGGGTATGACCGGTACATCTGCATTGCCAAGAGCTTTGGCACGATGGTGGCCGCCGGTTGGGTAAAGGCCCACCCGGAATACCATGTGACCCTGCTGCAATTAACGCCCCTTGCGTGGGAGTATGCCCCGCTTTACGCCGGGATGCCCGCCTGGCACGCCACCGGCACTGCGGACCCGTTGGGCGGTGCCGCGCTGCGCCGTGCTTTGGAGGATGACCCCGCCATCACTACCTATTTTGTGGAGGGCGGCAACCATTCGCTGGACACGCCGGAGGATTACACCATTGGCCTTGAGGCGCTGAAAGACATTGTGAGAAAGTACGAAGAAGCGATGAGGTAAGTTAGGCGGGAGGAGTTTTCGTTTTTAATTAGGGCAACACCGCACAATTCCCGCCTGACGGCTTAAGCACCGCTCCGGCGGCTGCGGCACGGCATCTGCGTTGCCAAAATGCTCGATAATGTCGGGTTGCGGTACCCGCATCGTGCTTCGGGGGCAAAAGCCCCTCGCACTCCGCGACCGCTGCCCCCTGCTTCGGTCCGCTGTTTCCGCCACTGGCGGCGCTCACCTTTGCAGCATCCAGTATTATCTGCGCTTTTGGCTTAGCAGCTGCCGCACCTCGCTCGCCGTATCGGCACTTAGAATTATACGGTATTGCCTTAGAAATGAGAAATTAGCAATTAGGAATTGGAGATAAGGCAGGGCCCGGTGCATGGTTTAAGATGCACCGGGCCTTGTATTTGTTTTGGAAAGAATAATGGCTGCATTTTTCGTGATGTGCCGCGATTCTATTCGTAGGGGCGTATATTGTGCGCCCGTCGCCTTGCGGGTGATGGGGTGAGATATTCGGCACGGCCCGTTATTAAAGTTTCTGCTTCCTTCTTTTCAAAGAAGGAGCAAAAACCCCCGTAAACTCATTCCACCTTCAAAATCGTCACGCTGACGGGGGCGAGTTCGATGGCATTGCGGCAGGCGGGGCCAAAAGGTTCGGCGGCGGCACGGGTACCATCGCACAGATAGCGCCAGCTCCCGGCAGGCAGGGCCGCCCACTGGCGGGTGCACTCCGGGTTATAATAAACGGCCAGCCGCCCTGGCAGGCTTTCGCCCTGGCGCTCTGGCACAAAGCCGATCAGCCACCCCGGCAGGGACAGAATGCAGGGTTCTGCATCCCCCGCCATACCGGAAAGCTCCGGATACGCCTTGCGGATTTCCAACAGTCCGTGATAATACTGCACCAGCTCCTCCAGCTGGGCGGCGCGCGTCCAATCCAGGCGGTTCAGCTCCAGCGGGCCGCGGTAGGTGTTGTGGTCGCCATGCTTGGTACGGGCAAACTCTTCGCCCCCCTGCATGAACGGCAGACCCTGGCAGGTCAGGTAAATACCCGCCGCCATGCGGTTCTGGGCCAGCAGATCGGCATCCGGCGCGGCATAATCCCCGCGGCGGGCCACGCATTTCAGCTTATCCCACAGGGTATAGTTATCATGGGCCGAAACATACTGCACCACCTGGCCCGGCGCCTGGGGCATAAAATCCGCCTGGCCGCCGCGCCACGCCGGGATAGAATGCAGCACTTGATACCCACAGTGCATATCGCCGTTGATGTAGCCTGCGCTGCCCGCATTGAACACCCCGCCCTTGATGGCATCGCGGGTGTTATCGCAGAAAAATCCGATGCGGCTGTCCAGCAGGCCCGCCGCCTGTTTGTTGGCGGGGATCGCGCCGTGTTCCATGCGGGTGCTGCCGCCCTGCCACGGTTCACCGTACATGAGGATATCTTCGCCGCCGGGCAGGGCATCCAGCGCAGCGCGGATTGCGTTCATGGTCTCCACATCGTGCAGAGCCATCAGGTCAAAGCGGAACCCGTCAATATGGTACTCTTTGGCCCAGTACACACAGGAATCCACCAGATACTTGCGCACCATCGTGCGCTCGCTGGCAAGGTCACATCCGCAACCGGAGCCGTTGGTCAGGCTTCCGTTTTCCCACCGGCGGTTCCAGTAGCCGGGCACCGTGCGTTCCAGCCAGCTGTTGGAATAATAGGTGTGGTTGTACACCACATCCATCACCACGCCCAGCCCGGCGCTGTGCAGGGCCTGCACCATGGCGCGGCATTCCCGCACACGCACCTCGCCGTGGAACGCATCGGTGGCATAGCTGCCCTCCGGCAGGTTATAATTCAGCGGGTCATACCCCCAGTTGTAGTCCTCGCCGCTCACTTCGTCCACCGTGGCAAAGTCAAAATAGGCTGCAGCTGCACATGGGTCACACCCCAGCCGCTTAAGGTAGTTCAGCCCGGTGGGATGTACGCCGTCCCCGTTCAGGGTGGTGCCGTCCACCGTAAAGCCCATAAACTTGCCGCGGTAAGCCTGCGGCACGCCGCTGGCCGGGTCGGCGGTAAAATCCGCCACATGCACCTCCCACACGCTGCGGGCATGGGCGGGGATGGCCGGGCGTTCATCCTTCTGCCAGCCGTCCGGCACGGCGGCGGCCTGGTTCAGCACCATGCTGCGGGTGCCCCCTGCCCCGGCTGCGTGGGCGTATGGGTCCGCTGTAACGGTGGAGGTTCCATCCGGGAACTGCAGCTCATACTGGTAATACTGCCCGGCCAGGTCACCCGCCAGTTCCAGGTACCAGGTGCCACCCTCACTGCGCTGCATGGCCAGGGTGCCAAGGTCGGCAGCTTCCGCCTCTGCGTCCGTGCCCGTAGCAAAGCGGTGCAGCGCCGCGCTGCACGCCGTGGGGGCCCACAGGCGGAATGCCGTAGCGCTGCTGCGCCACACTGCACCAAGGTCATTCCCGGCATAAACCGGCAGCTGAGATGCCTGTGTTTCGTTCATGGGGATTCCTCCTACTGATATACCACAAAAAAGGCACAGCCTTTGCGGCTATGCCCAAAATGCTTACGCTATAATTTTAACAGGTCTGGCCCGCCAGTGCAAGGCTGAAATCAGCCGCGGTTTTCCATCGGCAGGTAATCTCTGGTTGCCATAACACTTTTGTACGCGGGGCGAATGATTTTATCCACATTGACCAGCTCTTCCATGCGGTGGGCGCTCCAACCGACCACACGAGCCACAGCGAACATGGGGGTATACAGTTCCACGGGGATGCCCAGCATGTTGTAGACAAAGCCGGAATAGAAGTCCACGTTGGTGGAAACGCCTTTATAGATATGGCGCTTTTCGGCAATCACCTGCGGGGCCAGGCGCTCCACTGTGTTGTAAAAGTCAAAGTCCGTCTTGCGGCCCTTGGCCATGGCCAGCTGCTGCACAAAGCTCTTGAACACCACCGCGCGCGGGTCCGACAGAGAGTAGACCGCATGGCCCATGCCGTACACAAGGCCCTTATGGTCAAAGGCCTCTTTATCCACAATTTTGCCGATGTAGGCGCGCATTTCGTCCTCATCGGTCACATCGGAAACATGGGCGCGGATATCGTCCATCATCTCCATGACCTTGATGTTCGCGCCGCCGTGCTTGGGGCCTTTCAGGCTGGAAAGCGCCGCTGCAATGACCGAGTAGGTATCCGCCCCCGAAGAAGTGACCACGCGGGTGGTGAAAGTGGAGTTATTGCCGCCGCCGTGCTCCATGTGCAGCAAAAGAGCAATATCCAGAACATGGGCTTCCAGCGGGGTATACTGCTGGTCGGGGCGCAGCATCTGCAGCAGGTTTTCTGCCGCCGAAAGCTCCGGCCGCGGGCGGTGGATGTACATGCTGCCGTCATTCAGGTAGTAATTATAGGCATGGTAGCCATACACCGCCAGCATGGGGAAGACACTGATCAGCTTGATGCACTGCTCCATCTGGGTCTGCAGGCTGTTATCCCCCACCGAATCATCATAAGAAGCCAGAGTCAGCACGCTGCGGGTCAGGCTGTTCATCAGATCCTTGCTGGGGGCTTTCATGATAACGTCCCGCACAAAGTTGCTGGGCAGGGCGCGGCATTTGGTCAGGCAGTCGGTAAATTCATGCAGCTGCTGTTCATTGGGCAGATCGCCAAGCAGCAGCAGGTAGGCAACTTCCTCAAAGCCATAGCGCTTGCCGCGCAAACCACGGATCAGGTCATACACGTTATACCCGCGGTACCACAGCTTGCCATCGCAGGGGGTTTTAACGCCGTCACGCATTTCAAACGCATCAATGCGGGAAATATTGGTAATCCCGGCCAGCACACCGTTGCCGTCCTTATCGCGCAGGCCGCGCTTTACACCGAACTCATCAAACAGGTTCGGATCAATGGCATCGTTATGCACACACAGTTCTGTAAACAGCTTGGCTTCTTTTTCGATTGCCGCATACTCACCCATGGTTTGTCCTCCTTTTACTTTTGAGACTTATCGTTGCATTATACAGTGTATCAGATTATTATACACCGTGTTCAGCGTCAAAAGGTGAAAAAAGCGTTAATTTTAATTAGGGTGTATCTGAAAAGTCGAAAGTATCGTCTATTTCTACAAACGCAGCCGGATTTTGCGTTAAAAATCCTTGGGCAATACCGCATAATTCTAAGTGCCGATACGGCGAGCGAGGTGCGGCAGCTGCTAAGCCAAAAGCGCAGATAATACTGGATGTCTTATCGAGCATTTTGGCAACGCAGATGCCGCCGTGCCGCAGCCGCCGGAGCGGTGCTTAAGCCGTAAGGCGGGAATTGTGCGGTGTTGCCCTTGGAATCCAGAAAGGATTCCCGCGGCTCTTTGCCTTAAATCCTGCTTGTGTTTGCGAAATATCCGTCATTTTCTTTGTTTTCAGATACACCTTAGCGAAATCATGTCGAACGGTAGCAAAAAGCCGCAAATGTACTAAAATAAAGAACATTCACGGCCATCTTAAAGCAATGTATAAATATCAGAATAATTATTCGTCGGAGACCTCGGAATCTGGTAGTTGCCCGCGGGCGACGGTGTGAAGTTCCGGGACATACCGGGCGCTGGCACCCCACCCCATCGGCATAGCCGCCGGGGCCTCGCTCCGCATCATCCCGAAACTTTCCCCGTCGCCCTTGGTTCAGCTCAAATTCCTAATTTCTCATTTCTAATCCCTAATTGAGATAACTCCTACTTCCTAACTCCTAACTTACGCTTGCAGTGCCTGCAATGCCGCCATCAGCGGGGGGATCAGCTGCTTTTTGCGGCTGACAACCCCGGGCAGCACAGCTTTGCCGTCCTTGGTTTCCACATGGAATGCGCTGCGCACAATTTCTTCCGCCTGCTGGCCGCAGAACAGCAGGTCTGTGGCCTGGGCACGCATATCGGTGCACATAAAGAACACCATGGGCACACCGGCCTGGGCCAGTGCTTCCGGCAAAAATGGCGTGATGAGCGCTTCTGCCGCCGAGCGGGAGTTGGAGGTCATGTAAATAGCCTGGCCAACGCCGAACTTGGCATCGCCGCGGCTGAATACCTTAAAGTCAGAGAAGAACACATCGTCCGCCGTGCGGCCCGTCAGGTCGGCGCCGGCTTCAAACATCTGCTCCGCATAGGTGGGGATCTCCTCGCCCGCGATCCTGGCCAGCTTTTCGGCAATGTGCTGGTCAAGCGGCGTGGAGGTAGGCGAACGGAACATCAGCGTGTCCGACAGAATAGCGGAAAGCAGCAGGCCTGCAATCTGGGGTGGGATCTCTATACCGTGCTCTTCATACATGCGGCTGATGATAGTAGCGGTGCAGCCAACCGGCTCGTTGCGGAAATACACCGGCCCGGCAGTTTCCAGTGCACCAAGACGGTGATGGTCGATGATCTCCAGAATCTCCGCCTGCTCCAGACCATCCACAGCCTGACCGCGCTCGTTGTGGTCCACCATAATGACCTGCTTGCGGTGCACGTTCAACAAATTACGGCGGCTGATGACACCGCAATATTTGCCATTGGCATCCAGGATGGGGAAATAGCGGTGGCGCACATTGGCCATGACCTTGCGGGCGTCTTCCACTGCAGTATTCACGCTGAATTCCAACAGGTTCTTGCTGCGCATAAAGTGACGCACCGGGGCGGCGGTGGAAATCAGGCGGGCAGCGGCGTACGTATCAAACGGGGTGGTAATGACAATGCATCCTTTTTCCTGTGCGCGGGCCAAAATGGTACGCGGCACAGCAGAGCCGCAGCAGACAACAATGGCACCGGCGCCACAGTCAATGGCGCACATCTGCACTTCGTACCGGTTGGACACCAGCACAATATCGCCGGGGTTCACGGCACCATCCATAATTTCCGGGCTGGTGCCAATAAAAATGCGGCCGGAGGTAATGCAGGCATCGGGGTCGCCCAGCAGCATTTCGCCTTCCAGGGTGCTGAGCACGTTTTTGTAGCTCGTCTTGGATTTTGCCAGAACCTCAGTATCAAATAGGTCCATATTGGCATTGGCAATGTCCTTAACGGTGATCAGGCCCAGCAGTTCTTTATCCTCGTCAATGGCGCACAAGGTATCGATCTCGGTGTCGCGCATCATGCTCCATGCGGCGCGGATGCTCATTTCCTTATCAATGCCGGGCTGCTCGCGGATGTCGATGTCCTTCACCTGGGGGCTGACGTCGGTACACAGGCGCGGCGGCTCCACCCCAAAATGCTTGAGCACAAAGGCGGTTTCGCGGTTGATCTGCCCGGCACGGCGGGCTTCGTACACAGCATCCCCCAGCTGGTTTTTCAGGTAGGTATAGGCCAGCGCAGAGCAGATAGAGTCTGTATCCGGGTTGCGGTGACCAATGATGTTGACCTTACGGCGTGTCTTTGGCATAGTTCTTCCCTTTCCCAATCAATGCAAGGGGTATATGCAGCGGCCTTTCCCCTCTTTTGGGTTATTTACCGCAAACCATGTTGTTGGTAGAATAACCAGAAAACCGCGCAATTCCCCACGATTATTTTTAATTATACCATAAGAAAAAACAATTTACGATTCTTGACAATTTCATCATGGTGCCGTACAATATAGTATAAGTGTGCTGCAGTTGGGATGTTAGCCCCTGCCGCAGCCTATATTCGTGCACCAAACCCCAGATTTTGAAAGTATAAAGAGGTATCGTAGGTTATGATCCAAGAAAATCTTCGCAATATTGCCATTATCGCCCACGTTGACCATGGCAAGACCACCCTCGTGGATCAGATGCTGAAGCAGTCCGGCGCATTCCGCTCCAATCAGCAGGTTGCTGAGCGCGTGATGGACTCCGGCGCCATCGAGCGTGAACGCGGCATCACCATCCTGGCAAAGAACTGCTCCTGCGTCTATAACGGCGTCAAGATCAACATTGTTGACACCCCGGGCCACGCCGACTTTGGCGGCGAGGTAGAACGCGTGCTGAAAATGGTCAACGGCGTTCTGCTGCTGGTTGACGCAGCCGAAGGCTGCATGCCCCAGACCCGTTTTGTTCTGCAGAAAGCTTTGCAGCAAAATCTGTCCCTGGTCATTGCCGTCAACAAGATCGACCGTCCCGACGCCCGCATTAAGGAAGTTATTGACGAGATCCTGGAGCTGCTGATGGACCTGGGCGCTACCGACGAGCAGCTGGACAGCCCGATGGTGTTCTGCTCCGGCCGTAACGGCACCGCCAGCTATGATTGGACCCACCCCGAAAACGGCAACGACCTAAAGCCGCTGTTTGATACCATCCTGAAGTACGTTACCCCGCCGGAGGGTGAACCCGAAGCCCCGATGCAGATGCTGGTTTCCAGCGTGGACTACAACGACTTTGTGGGCCGCATGGGCGTTGGCCGCGTGCAGAACGGTATCATCAAGGTTGGCCAGGCTGTTCAGGTTTGCGACTGGCACAACCCCGACCTGCACATGACCGGCCGCATCACCAAGCTGTTTGACTTTAAGGCAAACGGCCGCGAGCCCATTGAGCAGGCCGCTGCCGGTGATATTGTTGCCTTTGCCGGTCTGCCCGATATTTCCATCGGCAACACCGTGTGCGACCCCAGCAAGGTTGAGCCGCTGCCCTTTGTTAAGATCAACGATCCTACCGTTGAGATGACCTTCTCCGTCAACGATTCCCCGTTTGCCGGCAAGGAAGGCAAGTACGTCACCAGCCGCCAGATCCGTGACCGCCTGCAGCGCGAGCTGCTGAAGGACGTTGCCCTGCGTGTGGAAGATTCCGCCACCAACGATTCCTTCCGCGTAATGGGCCGTGGCGAAATGCACCTGTCCATCCTGATTGAGACCATGCGCCGCGAAGGTTACGAGCTGCAGGTCAGCCCCCCGCATGTTCTGACCCATGAGGAGAACGGCAAGACCATGGAGCCCATGGAGCGCGTTGTGATTGACGTGCCGGAAACCTATCAGGGCAACGTTATGACCGCTCTGGGCGCCCGCAAGGCCATCCTGATGAACATGCAGATGATGAACAACCGTTCCCGTCTGGAGTTCCGCATGCCCAGCCGCGGCCTGTTTGGCTACCGCAGCCAGTTCCTGACCGACACCCACGGTGAAGGCATCATGAATACCATTTTTGATGGTTACGAGGAATGGTGCGGCGACATTCAGACCCGTTCCACCGGCTCTCTGATCAGCTTTGATACCGGCGATGCCGTCACTTACGGTCTGTTCAACGCCCAGCAGCGCGGCACCCTGATTGTGACCGCAGGCGAAAAGGTTTACGAGGGCGAAGTTGTTGGCTACACCCCGACCGGTGAGGACATCACCGTCAACGTGTGCAAGACCAAGCACCTGACCAACACCCGTGCATCCGGCAGTGACGATGCTCTGCGCCTGATCCCCGTGACCAAGTTCAGCCTGGAAGGCTGCCTGGAATTCCTGGCACCGGACGAGCTGCTGGAAGTTACTCCGGAGAACCTGCGCATCCGCAAGCGCATCCTGGACCACGACCTGCGCATGAAGGCCACCAGCAAAAAGAGCAAGGGTTGATTTTAAGTTTGCCTTTCCAGCCTTTTTGAAAAAAGGCTTCGGCGAAAAAACTTTAATCGGCTTCGCATAGAATAATAAAGATCCCGGCATGATTTTGGAATGAAAATCGTGCCGGGATTTTTGGTTTTATTATAGGCAATACCGCATAATTCTAAGTGCCGATACGGCGAGCGAGGTGCGGCAGATGCTAAGCCAAAAGCGCAGATAATACTGGATGCTGCAAAGGTGAGCGCCGCCAGTGGCGGAAACAGCGAACCGAAGCAGGGGCAGCGGTCGCAGAGTGCGAGGGGCTTTTGCCCCCGAAGCACGATGCGGGTACCGCAACCCGACATTATCGAGCATTTTGGCAACGTAGATGCCGTGCCGCAGCCGCCGGAGCGGTGCTTAAGCCGTAAGGCGGGAATTGTGCGGTGTTGCCTATATTATATTGGGATGTGTATGCCACCCGTAGGGGGGCGCACAGTGTGCGCCCGCCGCCCAAAATAAGCAACGCATTCTTTCAAATATTCCTCACCGGACAAACACTCCGGGGCGATGCAAGCATCGTCCCCTGCAAATATTTTTTAGGTGCACAGCAAACCATTTATGATTTTTCGTGGCGGGATAAGGGCATCCCCCCCTGACAGCATTTTATAGGCCGGCAGGGTCTTACAAAACGTGCCGTAATTATACCTTCACCTCGCACCGTTCCGGGATCTGGAAATGTGCAAAATAGGTTTCCTCTTTGGGAATCCATCTGGTTTTGAAGTCTTCCAGCTTTTCCGGGACGCGCGCGGCAAGGCGGCGCAGCTGCTCGGCAGGCTCCACATCCACAAAGGCGTGCAAGGCGCAGTAATTCCACAGGTCCGGGTGGCAGGAGTAGGAACCTTCCAACAAAATGATCGGCGTCTGGGGCAGCGGTACAGTGCCGGGGGCAAGCGCCATCGTGCGGCAGTCAAACAGGCGGTAACTCCCCTGCTGCCCGGCGCGCAGGGGTTCCAGCACCTCGGCAATCAGGCGTTCGCGGTCCAGGTTGCCGCCGGGCTCCGCCATGCGCTGGGGGGTGCGCTGGATCGGCTGCAAAAAGAAGTCATCCAAGTGCACCACACCCCAGCCGTATTGCCGGGCCATCTGGGCGGCAATGGTGGTTTTGCCCGCGGCGCAGCGGCCATCCATGCAACCAGCAGCGGACCGTCGGCTGGTTTGGGCAGAGCTTTGGCTGCCTGAGCCAGCGCTGCGGCGGCCTGGGCAACAGTTTGCTGTTTGCCCCCGCGCGGCGGCACAGTGCAATGGTAGGCAATGCGGGAAGTTCCATCCGCCAGTGTAATATTGCCGCAGCGCACAAAGCCATTTTTTCTCCAGCAGGTGCTGCATTACTTTGTTGTCCGCGTGGGTATCGGCGCGCAGGGGCAGGCCGCGGGCCGCGCACCAGGCAAAGCAGATTGCCGCCGCCCCATGCACCCGCCCGGCTGATGCCATGCGGTGGATGGTGGCATAGGGAGCATCATCCGGCCAGTCACCATCATAGATTTCGGCATAAGTCGGTTCCGGGCCGGGAATGTAACAGAACGTTGCCTCCGGGCGGGCATTACCCTCCAGAACATAACAGACGCCGCGGGCGATCTGCTGCTGCATCAGCTCTGCGCCGGGGTAGGTAGCGGGCCACTGGGTGGGGTTGCCAGTCTGTGCCATAAAAGCGCGGGCATGGGCAAATATTTCAAGCAGCGCGGGCAAATCACCCGGCTGCGCGGGACGGATGTTCATGCAAAAATGCTCCTTTTGTTTGGTTCCCTCATTATAGCCTATCCCCCGGTTTGGGGCAAGTGGCAGCGTATAGAACGCACCCCCGCCGCGGAGTTGTGCATCCACGGCGGGGGTGTGAATTCTATGGCAACACCGCACAATTCCCGCCTTGCGGCTTAAGCACCGCTCCGGCGGCTGCCGCACCTCGCTCGCCGTATCGGCACTTAGAATTATGCGGTATTGCCCTATATTATTAAAGTTTCTTCAGTTCCTTCTTTTCAAAGAAGGAACACAAAGCCCTCGTAAAATTATTTACCGGAATCGCCGTAGTTTTTCAGCACGCGGGCACTGGGATCGTTGACGGCGCAGTTGGGCCATGCCTTG
>VOFJ01001404.1_pt1 | contig 18867 bp, 21 predicted proteins | sample 5384081 | NCBI WGS metagenome assembly VOFJ01 (sample SAMN12384729, study PRJNA508395) | human gut metagenome | isolation source: healthy gut I | host: Homo sapiens
ATTATTATCATATACATCAGTTATTAGCATATCATCATATCATTAATATATATCAGCCTGATGAAGATTCTGACGGAGGATCACAGAATGCTGCAGTTCAACGAGGCGAAAGAAATAGAATCATAAAAGATAAAAAATCTCATGCAATAAAACGCCCTTTCCGTGCATTACACGGATGACAGGAGAAGGAACCCATGCTCAGCTTGCTGATGACAACCGAATACGCTCCGGCGGAGGATCGGCACGAGCTGCAGCAGTTGATCCTCCGCGTTGCCGGCGGTGAGCGTGAAGCGCTCGCAGAGCTGTATCAACGCACGCGCTCAGCGGTGTACGGTCTCGCGCTTTCCTATCTCAAAAACGCGCAGGATGCGCAGGATCTCACGCAGGATGTCTATGTGCAGGTGTGGGACTGCGCGGAGCAGTACCGCCCCACCGGTTCACCCATGGGCTGGCTGCTGGCTGTGTGCCGCAACCTGTGCCTGATGCGCATGCGGCGGGAGGAACGCCATGCCGCCCTCAGCGAGGAGGAATGGGACGCCATTCCCACGCAGGAGTGCGGACTGGACGCCGACGAGCGCGCGCTGCTGCAAGGCGCATTGGCAAGACTCGCTGACGAGGAGCGGCGCATTGTGCTGCTCCACGCGGTCACGGGCATGAAGCACAGAGAGATCGCGGCGCTGCTGGAGCTTCCGCTTCCCACCGTCCTGTCGAAATATCACAGAGCATTGAAAAAGATGCGCAGCTGTCTGGAAGGAGATGACGCCTAATGACCAATGAAGAAGCTGGAGCGGCAGCTGGCCGCGGCCCTTGAAAAGACTGCGCCGGACGATATGTGAGCGGCGTTCTCTCCCGCTGTGAAACGCGGAAAGGAACGGTCATTCCCATGACGACAAAGAAAACGACGAGAGAAAGATGGACATCGCTCATTGCCGCCTGCCTTGCGGTGATGCTGCTGTGCGGCGGAGGCTGTTCTATCAGCGGGCGCATGCGGTGGCGTCCGTGGTGTCGCTGGATGTGAACCCCAGCATTGAACTGAAGGTGAATCGGAGCGAAAAGGTGCTGGTCTGTACGCCGCTCAACGAGGATGCCAAGGCCATCCTTGCGGATATGAGCAATGGCGCCGATCTCAAGGGTGCGAAGTTGGACGTGGCTGTGAATGCCATTGTTGGCAGTCTCGTGCGAAACGGCTATCTCGACAGCATTTCCTCCGCCATCATGATCTCGGTGGAGGACAAGGACGCAGCCCGTGCGGAAAAGCTCCAGCGTGAGCTGACCAGCACCGTGGACGGCGTGCTGCAGACCAGCGAAGCGAGGGCGTCCGTCCTGACGCAGACGCTGACGCAGGACGCAGGACTTACGCAGCAGGCGCGGGAAAACAGCATTTCGACCGGAAAGGCGGCGCTGGTGAACCGCGTTCTCACCATCAATCCGTCGCTCAAGTTTGATGTGCTGGCAAAGCTCTCGGTCGAAGAGCTCAAGGACCTCGCCGAAGCGGGCGCACCTGCCATGCCCATCGGCAAGGATGCCGCCGCCTACGCTGCGGAGCAGTATGCCGGGACAACAGCGCTCGACTCCGTCACGGCGGAGGTCGATTCCGAGCTGGACGAATTCCCCGCGCACTACGAGGTGGAGCTGCACACGGCATGGGGTGAGTTTGAGTATCTGGTGGACGCCTACACGGGGAAGGTGCTCAGCGGGCAGAAAGATTTATTGGCTGCCGTTTCCGCATCGAATGAAACGACGAAGCCCTCTGGTCAAAAGCCCGCGCCGTCCGGAACGGTGCAGGATATCGGCTACGCCAAGGCGAAGTCCATCGCCCTGAACCACGCGGGTGTGAGCGAGAGCAAGGCGTATGACATGGAGATCGAGCTGGACGACGAGGACGGCACGCTCGTCTATGAGGTCGAGTTCAAGTCCGGCAACATGGAATATGACTACGAGATCGACGCGGCCTCCGGCACGATCCTCAAGCACGAGGCGGAGTTGGACGACTGATACGATTATCAAGGATTGATTTAGAAAAATATCCGAATGGAAGCCGCCTGACAGAAGTTAGGATTTCAAACAGAAATGTTTGGAATCCTTTCTTTTTATATTGAATTAGTCGCATTTTTGTGTTTTTCAAATCCCGGTTTTCTCTGAAAGTCGCCCAAAATCTCCGTTTAGGGGAAAGGGTCTGCATTTTTTGCTCTGTTTTCCCTTTGATTTTCCCTTTACAGCAAATCGATCAAGGCCTGTGCTGCTTGGCACAGGCCTTGTTTGTTTTCTTCAGAATACCGCCGTCAGCAGCATGTAGTAGCCGCAGGCGATGAGGACGGTGAGCAGAAACAGCGGCAGGAGCTTTTTGACCGTGGCGAAAAATGTGACGCCGAAATAGTCTGAGATGATCGCCGTGCAGATGTGCGTGGGACTCAGCTGACTCGAGGCGAAGCTGACGCTCATCAGCAGCGCCAGCAAAAACGCGCCGCCGTCAAGAATCATGGTGTAGGCCAGCGGGATAAAGGCCGCGGCCGCGGCGCTTGAGCCCGCGACCAGCGTGCCGAACGCGTACAGAATCACAAGCACCAGAAATGCCGCTGATGCTGCACGCCACGATGACGCCCGTAAACGTCGGCACCATAGCCTCGGAAATGTGGCGAAGATAGGTGGCGACCGCCGCCTTTTCATCGTTTTTGAGGTGGTCGCCCGCCATCGTGTCCACCATGCCGCCGCAGATCGTCACGGTGGCGGGGCCCTGCATCAGGCCGATGAACATGCAGGCAAGCGACGTTTTGAGCCTCGGGTCGCGCATTAGTCCATTCATCGCCCGCTGTGCATCCTCGAACCGATGGCGCAGGTCAAGCTCGTAGACAAGCACCGAGATCACGTACATCGCAAGGTTCACCGACCAGACGTCCCAGCCCGTGAGCGTGTGCAGCGCCGTCTGCCCCGCCGTGGCGAGCGGCAGGCGGAACATCACGATCATCAGGAGTGAACCAAAAATCATCGCAAGATAAAGGGGCAGGCTTTTGTTGAGCAGGGCGAGGATCACCACAAAGATGATCAGAACTTTGATAAGTGCCATGGTGCTGACTTCCTCTCTCCATTTCCCGCGCAAAGCAAGAAAAAGGCCGGGCGGCCACTTTTAGGGTACCGTCCGGCCAAAATGCTATTGCGTAGTGCCTTAGTGCTTCTCTCAGGACTTCTGCTCTCTCGGCAGCAGGTGAATAGCGTGCTTCGGGCAACTGGGCGCACAGATGGTGCAGCCCCAGCACTTGTCCGCATCGTAGTGCACCTTGCGGTTGTCATCCTTGTAAAACGCGCCGAAGTTGCAAATCTTCGTGCACTTGCCGCAGTTGACGCACTCGTCCTCGTGCCAGTCGATCTTCCAGTTGGATTCGGGATAGACGAGACGGGAGCCGGCCTTATACCGTCCCTTCTACCGCCCGTACTACGTCGCGTTCTACGGCGAGATGGAGATGGGCAAAAAGGTGCGCTACATCGCCATCGAGGCCGACGGCTACAAGACCGACAGCTCCCTGTAAGAAAGCGAGCCCCACATTTTAAGAGGTACGATCCGATATGAACACTGTTACGCTTGGCGGCACCGCCAGCATCAACGACCTCGTCAGTGTCGCGCGCTTTGGCGCGAAGGTCGCGTTTTCCAAAGAATATGAAGAGCGCGTCAACCACTGCCGCGCCCATGTCGACCGCTTCAGCCACGAGGGCAAGGCCATCTATGGTCTGACCACGGGCCTTGGTGACAACTGGAAGAAGTTCATCCCCGAAAAGGACCGCGAGACGATCCAGCGCAACAACATCTACGCCCACACCTGCGCCGTCGGCGAGTCCATCGCCGAGGAGTGCACGCGCGCAATGATGTTCGTCATGCTCTGCCACTTCGGCTCCGGCCATACGGGCATCCGTCTTGAAACGCTCGCGCTGATCCGTGACATGCTCAACGCGGGCATCAGCCCCGTCGTCCCCAGCCACGGCTCTGTCGGCTATCTGACGCTCGAGGGCCACATCGGCATGGTGATGATCGGCGAGGGCAGGGCCACCCATCAGGGCGAAACGCTTGACGGCGCAGAGGCGCTCAAGCGCGCGGGACTCAAGCCCGTCGTGCTTTCTTCCAAAGAAGGCCTTATCCTGCTCTCCGGCACCACGTCCGTCACCGCGTTCGCGTCGCTTGCGATCTATGACGCGCAGACGACGCTCGCTATCGAGCTCAACTCGTCCGTCGACAACCCGCTCATCTTCGATGAAGAGGACGACGGTGCGGTCGCGCTGATGGGCTGCAACGCCGACGGCACCTATGCCGGCATGGCGTCCGACAGCCTCTGCATCGCGATCACGGATCTGTGCAAAATGAGCAACAGCCGCATCGACCGCCTGCTCAACAGCTTGGTGAGCGAGCTGCCGGCGTTCCTCAACAAGAACGCCGACTTCAACAACGGTCTTATGATGATCCAGTACGCCTCCGCGGGTCTTCAGGGCGAGCTGCGTATCCTCGCGCACCCCGCCGTGGTCGACAATCTGACCACCTGCGCCAACCAGGAGGACTATGTCAACATGGGCTACAACGCCGCCAAGAAGGCCTATGACTCGATGCACCTCGCCAAGTATATCCTCGCCGCCGAGCTCATCTGCGACGGTCAGGCGCTCGACTGCTATGACGATAAGCGCTGCGCCAAGGGCACGCAGGCTATCTACGACCTGCTCCGCAGCAAGGTTCCCGAGATGGACAACGACATGCCCCTCACGCCATATCTCGAGGCCGTCGCCCAGCAGATCATCGACCGCGCGTATATCCGAACCGTGGAAGCAAGCGTCGGCGCGCTGAAGTTCTAAAGGAGAATGCCATGATCGAGCACGAACACGTCCATGAGCACAGCCACGGGCACCCCCATGTGCACGGGCATGTCCATGACCCCGAGCAGGCGAAAAAGATCAGCAACCGCCCTGCGCGCGCCATCGGGCACCTCGAATCCATCAAAAAGATGGTGGAGGACGACCGTGACTGCTCCGAGGTGCTGATCCAGCTCGCCGCGGTGGAGTCCGCCATCCGCTCGACCAGCCGCCAGATTTTGCGCAACCACATGGAGACCTGCGTCACCGCCGCCATCCAGCAAAATGACGAGGAGACGCTCTCCGAGCTTTACCGCGCGATCGACGAGCTTCTAAAATGACAAGTGAAAAAACGTCCGGCTGAATATCAGCCGGACGTTTTTTATTGGAATGTTCTTCCTTTTGCATAGCGGGCAAAAATGCGCGCAAACTAAGCGCGGCAAACGCCAAAACAATTTTTTGGGAGGACAAATCCATGACCGATCATACCAATAACGGCTGCTCCTGCACGCCCAACACCTCTATTCGCTGCGCCGTGACCAACTGCGCCAACCACTGTAAGGACGCCCAGTACTGCGGTCTGAACGCCATCCAGGTCGGTACGCACGAGGCCAACCCCACCATGGACCAGTGCACCGACTGCCAGAGCTTCAAGAAGCAGTAATTTTTGCAGCCGCCCCTCAGGCGGCCGCTACATAGCATCAAAAAAGGCGGTGACAGCATGACGGAAAAGGGCAAATACCGCGTCTGCGGCGCGCTCGCAGGCACGGTGAACGGCTTATTCGGCGGGGGCGGCGGCATCCCGCTCGCGTTTTTTTGCTGCGCTCGTGGGCAAAGCTCTCCGACAAGACGGCGCTTGCGACCTGCGTGGCTGTCATCTTCCCGTTCTGCCTTGTGTCGGTACTCGTGTATGCGTTCCGCGGCGCGCTGCCGCTCGGAGAGGCGCTCCCCTACCTTGTCGGCGGGCTTGCAGGCGGATGGATCGGCGGCAGGCTCTTCAAGGACGTGCCGAACACATGGCTCAAGCGCATTTTCGCGCTGTTTCTGCTCTATGGCGCGGTGAGGTACCTTCTGTGACGGACTGGCTCTTTCCCGCGCTCTGCGGGCTTTTGACGGGAATCCTCTCGTCCTGGGGCGTCGGCGGCGGGACACTGCTTCTTTTATGCATGACGCTCTTTTTCGGCGTGGAGCAGCGCACAGCGCAGGCCATCAACCTGCTCTATTTTCTGCCAACCGCGGGCATCTCGCTCTTCGCGCATCGCAAAAACGGATATCTCGACAAAGCCGTCCTGTGCGCGGCCATCCCGACCGGCACGCTCTGTGCGCTCGCCGCCGCGTTTTGACGACAATGGTCGACAGCAGCGTCTTCCGCAAGCCGTTCGGGCTGTTCCTGCTCTACGCGGGGCTGTCGATCCTCTTTGAAAAGAAGAAAAACAGCAAAAAAGAAACGCCGTGACTTTCGTCATGGCGTTTTCGATTCTATTCAGATGCGCAGCGCCGTTTCCAGCGCGATATAGAGCTTGCCGAGGTCGTGGTTCGCGCCGCGAAGATTGGCGACATCGTAGCCGCTCTCCTCCAGCACGTCCCCCGCCTCGAGGAAGTTATAGAGCGATAAGCCGTAAAAACTGCACACCGCCTGCACACCGGCGAGCTCCATCTCCACGGCGAGACAGCCCTCGCTTCTTCGCTGCGCGACGAGGCCCGCAGTCTCGCGGATCATGGCGTCCGTCGTCCAAACCCGCCCCGTCACGTGCGGGACGCCCAGCTCGGTAAAGATGGCCGAGAGCTTCCGCGCGTTCTCGACCGTGATGTAGTCGGACGGCGCAGCGAAATAGTACGAGCAGCCCTCGCCGCGGTAACTCTCCGTCGGGACGATGAATTTGCCCCTCGTCGCCTCCCGATTCAAGCTCCCGCAGGAACCGAACATCACGAACTTCGACGCACCGACGATCCAGCTCGCCTCATAGCACTCCGATGCGGCAATCGCCGAGCCGATGCCCGAGAGGTAAAACGCGATGTCCTTTCCCTTGTAATTCATGCGGTAAATGGGGATATTCCCGTTGCACGCACCGATCAGGCCGATCTTTTCACTGGGAAAGGTGTCCAGCAGATGCTGATAGATCTTCTGCGAAAACAGGATCAGGCACGTTTCGATAAGGTGCTTCTGTTCGCCATAAAAGTCCCGCAGGCTGATGACGGGTTCCGTCTTATCGTCAAAGCAGTCGGTGATCATCTTTTCAGCGCTGATCCGTCAGTTTTTCGAGCGCGTCTTTTGCGGCCATCTGCTCGGCTTCCTTCTTGCTGCGGCCCGCGCCCTTGCCCACAGCGCCGCCGTTGAGCAGCACTTCAAAATAGAACGTCTTGTCATGGTCGGGGCCGCTCTCACCAAACAGGCGGTAGGAAAGCGTCTGGTTCGGCGTGCGCTGCACGAATTCCTGTAAAATGGTCTTATAGTCGCGGCGCTTTTCCTCGGCGACCTCCTCGCGCTCGGTATCGAGCAACACTCGGTGGATGAGCGCGCTGGCCGCGCTGATGCCGCCGTCAAGATACACCGCGGCAAACACCGCCTCGGTCGCGTCGGCCAGAATAGACGGACGCGTGCGGCCGCCGCAGCTCTCCTCGCCGTTGCCGAGCTTTAAGTATTTTCCAAGCTCCAGGCGCTGCGCGACCTCGTGCAGGCTGTCCTCGCACACGAGCAGCGCGCGGATGCGCGTCAGCTCCCCCTCCGGCGCGGTAGGATGCTTGGCAAACAGATACTCCGCCGTCACAAAGCCGAGCACGCTGTCACCCAGAAATTCCAGGCGCTCGTTGCTGAAAAAGTTTGCGCCGCGGTGCTCGTTGGCATACGAGCTGTGGCGCAGTGCCTCTTCGAGCAGCGCCGGATTTTTGAAATGATATTGCAGCTTTTCTTCCAAGGCCTGCATGGTTTTTCCTCCTGATAAAAGGACGCCCCGCGCAAAGCGGGGCGGCTTTTTTCTTCTTAACCGAGCTTCGTGCTCAGGTAGCGCACGCAGTCGCCCACCGTCTTGAGCGAGGTGAGCTCCTCCTCGGGGATCTCATCGAGCTCAAACTCTTCCTCCATGGCCATCACCAGTTCGACAAGATCCACGGAGTCGGCGCCAAGATCTTCCTCAAAAGAGCTGTCCATCGTGACCTCATCGGGGTCGAGCGCGAACTGCTCGACGATCAGCTTCTGCATCGTTTTGAAAATTTCTTCGGGGCTCATAAGTCTTATACTTCCTCTCACGGTTTTGGTTCTTCCAAATGATACGGCAAAGGCACTGTACTGTCAATACCCATTTTGCCGCTTTTTGGCATTCGCGTTATTCTGCCTTCTGTTCAATACGCATCTTGTCGATATTTGCGCGATGTCGTCGATGATACCGCTGCGCGCGACCTCCATCGCCTGACGGACCGCATTGCAGATACCGACCTCACTCGCGCTGCCGTGCGCCTTGACGACCGGCTTCGAGATGCCGAGCAGCGCCGTACCGCCGACCTCGTTCGCGTCGAGCATTTTCTTGAAATCGCCGAGCTGTCCCTTGAGCAGCAGCGCCGCCAGCTTCGTGCCGGTGCTGTGCATCAGCATATCCTTCAATTTGATGGAAAGAAGCTTGCCCGTGCCCTCGATGCTCTTGAGCATGATGTTGCCGCTGTAGCCGTCGGCGACGATGACGTCGCACTCACCGAGCATCGCTTCCTTGGCCTCAATGTTGCCGGTGAAGTTGAGATGCCCCGCCTCGCCCGCTTCCTTGAGCTTCTGATACGTTTCGCGGCGCAGCGTGTCGCCCTTGCTCTCCTCCGCGCCGATGTTCAAAAGACCGATGCGCGGATTTTCGACGCCGAGCACTTTCTGCGCGTAGTAGCTGCCAAGATACGCAAATTGCAGCAGGTATTCGACCGTGCACTCGGCGTTCGCGCCGCAGTCGATGAGTACCGCCTTGCCCTTGGCCGTCGGGATGGTCGGCGCGAGCGCCGCGCGGCGCAGGCCGCGGACGCGCTTGACGAGAAGCGTCGCGCCCGCAAGGAGCGCGCCCGTGCTGCCCGCGCTGACAAAGCCGTCCGCGTCGCCCGCGTGCAGCATATTGAGCCCCACGGTGAGGGACGAATCCTTCTTGTGCTTAAAGGCCGTCGCCGGATCGTCGCAGATCTCGACCACCTCGGTCGCGTTGGCGATCTCCATGCCCTTGGGGAGCTCCTTGCAGCCGCACTGCTGCAGGGCCTTCAAGATCTCTTCCGTTTTTCCGGTCAGGACGATGTCCACGCCGTACTTCTCCTGCGCCATCAGCGCGCCCTTGACGGGCGCGAGCGGGGCGAAATCGCCGCCCATGGCGTCGACGATGATCTTCACAGGGTCACTCTCCTTTCCTGTCACTCAGCATGTCCTCGCGCATCGCGTCGATCTTTTCAAGCGAGCGCGCGGCGAGCTGCGCATTTTTCACGCGCTTGCCGCCCTTGATGCGGTAGCCCAGCGGCGGCATGATACCAAAGTTCACGTTCATCGGCTGAAAGTCCGAGACCGTCGTATCGCTGATGTAAAGCCCCAGCGCCCCGATGGCCGTCTCGCGTGGGAAATCGACGGGCGGTTTGCCTTCGAGTCTTCTTGCCATCTCGATGCCCGCCAGAAAGCCCGAAGCCGCGGACTCGATATAGCCCTCCACGCCGGTCATCTGCCCGGCAAAGGCAATGCGGTCATCGGCGATGAGGCGATAGTAGCGGTCCAGCATCCCCGGCGAGCGGAGATAGGTGTTGCGGTGCATCACGCCGTAGCGCACAAACTCCGCATCATGCAGCGCGGGGATCATCGAAAACACGCGCTTCTGCTCGGGAAAGCGCAGATGCGTCTGGAAGCCGACAAGGTTATAGACGCTGCCCTGCGCGTTGTCGCGCCGCAGCTGGACGACGGCATAGGGTTCCTGCCCCGTCTTCGGGTCTCGCAGACCGCGCGGCTTGAGGGGGCCGTAGCAGAGCGTATCGTGTCCGCGGCGCGCCATGACCTCGACGGGCATGCAGCCCTCGAAGACGTTTTTATCCTCAAAGCCGTGTACGCTCGCTTCCTCGGCGGTCGTGAGCGCCTGCCAGAAGGCATCGTACTCCTCCTCCGTCATCGGGCAGTTGATGTAGTCCGCCGTCCCCTTGTCGTAGCGCGAGGCGAAAAACGCCGAATCCATGTCGACGCTCTCAAACGTCACGAGCGGCGCGGCGGCATCGAAAAAGTTCAGCGTGTGCCCGTCGCCGATCTTTTCGGCGATGGCGGCGGCGAGCGCGTCGCTCGTCAAGGGGCCCGAGGCGATGATGACGTTCCCCTCAGGGATGGCCGTCACCTCGCCGGGGACAACCGTGATATTGGGATGCGAACGGATCTTCTCTGTCACGAGCTTTGAAAAGCCGTAGCGGTCGACCGCCAGCGCGCCGCCCGCCTCCACGCGCGTCGCGTCCGCGCAGGCAAGGATCAGCGAATCGAGGCGGCGCAGCTCCTCTTTGAGAAGGCCGACCGCGTTTTCGATCTGGTCCGAGCGCAGCGAATTCGAGCAGCAAAGCTCGGCAAAATCCGCCGTGTGGTGCGCGGGGGTGGTCTTTTCGGGTTTCATTTCATGCAGCGTCACGGCGATGCCGCGCTGCGCGAGCTGCCAGGCAGCCTCGCAGCCGGCAAGGCCGGCGCCGATCACAGTTACTTGCATCAGTTCTCTTCTTTCTCCGCGGTCTTTTTGGCCGCGGACTTGGCGGTCGTCTTCTTAGCGGCCGCCTTTTTCGTGGTCGCGGTCTTCTTTGCCGCCGTCTTTTTTGCGGGCTTTTCTGCACCATCCTCGGCTGCGGCCTTCTTTGTCGTTTTCTTCGCTGCGGCGGTCTTCGTCGCGGTCTTCTTGGTGCTCGCCGCTTTTGTGCTCGTTTTCTTTGCGGTGGTGCTCTTCTTAGCCGTCGTCTTCCTGGCGGTCGTCTTCTTTGCCGCGGTCTCCGCCGCATCGGCGGCTTCGGCGCTCTCCGCGCCCTCTTCCGCGGTCTCGGTGGTCTTCTTTTTCACATAGCCGCGCTGGTCTTCCGGCACAAAGCGCGAACACGCGGGGTTGATGCAGTACGGGCGCTTAAAGCCCTTGCCCGCCTTTTTGAACATCGTCTGGCCGCACTCGGGGCAGTCGTCCTTCGTCGGCACATCCCAAGTCATGAAGTCGCACTTCTTCTCGGGATCGCTGCTGGTGGAGAATTCGCAGGCATAGTACGTGTACTGCTTGTTCGTCTTCTTGCTCACGCCGGTGCGCTTCATCATGCGCCCGCCGCACTTGGGGCAGCGGCCCGGCATTTCGATGACAAGGGGCTTGGTGAACGTGCACTCCGGATAGCCGGGGCAGGCCAGGAAGCGGCCAAAGCGCCCGCTCTTGATGACCATGTTGCGGCCGCAGACGTCGCACTTCTCCTCGCTGACCTCATCGGGGACCTTGAGTCTCACGCCCTCAAGCGCCTTCTCGGCGTTTTCAAGGTCGCGCTCAAAGCCGCCGTAAAAGTCGCGGATGACGTCCTTCCACGCGGTCTTGCCCTCTTCGACGGTATCGAGCTTTTCCTCCATGCGGGCGGTGAACTTCATGTCCACGATGTCGGGAAGCGCTCTTCCATCAGGCCCGTCACCACCTCGCCGAGCGGCGTGGGACGCAGGTATTTTCCGTCCTTGATGACGTATTCGCGGTCTAAGATCGTCGAGACCGTCGGCGCGTAGGTCGACGGGCGGCCGATGCCGTTCTGCTCCATCGCGCGGATGAGCGTCGCGTCCGTGTAGCGCGCGGGCGGCTGAGTGAAGTGCTGGAGCGGCGTATATGCCTCGAGCGTCAGGCCCTGCCCCTCGACAAGCGGCGGCAGCGTGCCCTCCTTTTCCTCCTTGCTGTCGTCGTCGCGGGATTCCTCGTAAACGGCGGTGTAGCCGGAGAATTTCAGGTTGCTGGCGCTCGCGTGGAACTCGTGTCCGCCCGCCATGATCTGCGCGCTCACGCTGTCATACACGGCGTTCGCCATCTGGGAGGCCAAAAAGCGACTCCAGATCAGGCGGTACAGACGATATTGCTCGCCCGTCAGATCGCCCTTGATCTGCTCGGGCGTCAGGTTGACGTTCGAGGGACGGATGGCCTCGTGCGCGTCCTGCGCGCCGGCCTTGGCCTTGTAGTGGCGGGCGGTCTTGGGATAGTAGCTCTGCCCGTAGCGTCCTAAAATAAACGTCTTCGCTGCGGCGATGGCCTCTTCGGAGATGCGCAGCGAGTCGGTACGCATGTAGGTGATGAGACCCACCGTGCCCTCGCCCGTGATGTCCACGCCCTCGTAGAGCTGCTGGGCGATGGCCATGGTGCGGCGCGGGGTCATGTTGAGCTTGCGCGAGGCCTCCTGCTGTAAGGTGGAAGTGGTGAACGGCAGCGACGGGGAGCGCTGCTTGTCCGTGCGCTTGATGTTCGTCACAGTAAAGGACTTGTCGCCGATGTCGGCAATGATGCCGTCCACCTGCTCGCCGGAGGCCGGCTCGACCTTTTTACCGTCCTTGCCGTAATAGTGCGCCTCAAAGGTCTTGTGCGTCGCCTCGTCGGTGAGGTCGGCGTCAAGCGTCCAGTATTCCTGCGCCTCGAAGGCCTGAATTTCCTTTTCGCGGTCGTCGACCATGCGCACAGCGACGGACTGCACGCGGCCCGCGGAGAGGCCGCGGCGGACCTTCTTCCACAGAAGCGGGCTCAGCTGATAGCCCACGATGCGGTCGAGCACGCGGCGCGCCTGCTGCGCGTCGACCAGGTCCTGGTCGATGGCGCGCGGCTCCTTGATGCTCTCGGAGACGACCTTTTTCGTGATCTCGTTGAAGGTCACGCGCTTGGCCTTTTCATCGTCCAGATTCAAAAGCGCTTTTAAGTGCCACGAGATGGCTTCGCCCTCGCGGTCCGGGTCCGTTGCAAGATACACGGTGTCGCTGCTCTTGGCGGCCTTTTTGAGCTCGCTGATGAGCTCCTCTTCCGCGGATGGGCTGATAGACAGGCTCGAAGTCGTGCTCGATATCAACGCCCAGCTTGCTTTTCGGCAGGTCGCGCAAATGGCCCATGCTGGCCTTGACCTCGTAGTCTTTGCCGAGATATTTTCCAATGGTTTTCGCCTTTGCCGGAGACTCGACGATCACCAGATGCTTTTTTTGCCATGAATGTTATTCCTCCAGTAGTGTGACGGTCAAAGAAAAATGCTTGCCGCTGCCCTGCTCGACGTAGCCCTCAAGCTCCATCATCGTCAGCGCGGAAAGAACACGGCGCGTGGGGATCTGCGTCTTTTCGATCAGATCGTCCACCTGCAGCGCGCCGTCTTTCAGCGTGCGCAGAATGGCGATCTGGTCGTCGGTCAGCCCCGCGTCGTTGGTTTTCAAATTCAGTGTCGGCAGCGACAGTATTTCCTCCGCCGCGGCCTGCTTGGTGCGCGCTTGCTCCTCGCGCGCCTGATAGCCGAGCGTACGCGGAAGCTCCACGCGCTCGCCGAGTATTTTATGCGGATAGATGGCCTCGTACTCGCGCAGCACATCCCAGCTGTCGGTGATGAGGCCCGCCGCGCCGTCCGCGATCAAACGGTGCAGCCGCGGCTGAGTGGCGCGTCGATCGGACCGGGAACGGCGAAAACATCGCGTCCCTGCTCAAGCGCGGTATTCGCCGTGATGAGCGCGCCGCTCTTTTCCGGCGCTTCAACCACGATGGTCGCGAGGCTCAAGCCGCTGATGATGCGGTTTCGCACGGGAAAATGCCACGCCTCGGCCGCCGTCCCGGGCGGATACTCGCTGATGAGCGCGCCCGAGGCCGCGATATCGCGGTACAGCCATTCATTCTCCGCGGGATAGACAATGTCCAGCCCGTTGCCGAGCACGGCGATGGTCTTTCCGCCCGCGCGCAGCGCGCCGCGGTGAGATGCGCTGTCCACGCCCGCCGCCGCGCCGGAGATCACGACCGCGCCCTGCTTGCACAGGCCGTAGGCGATCTTCTCCGCCGCTTCGATGCCGTAGGGCGAGGCCTTGCGCGTGCCGACCATGGCGACAGCGACCTCTTCGTCGATAACGGGGAGCTGGCCTTTGACATAAAGCAGGCACGGCGGCTCAAAGATATTGCGCAGGCGCATCGGATAGTCCGCGTCCTGCATCGTGAGAAGCCGCAGCCCCAGCCACGAACACGCGCCGAGGATACGATCGGCGTTTTCCAACGATTTTTCCGCGAGCAGTGCGATCTGCCGCGGCTCGATGCCCTCGACGAGGCGGTACTCGTCCTCGTCGGCATAGTAGACGTTCTCCGGCGTGCCGAAATAGTCGAGCAGCAGAAGCTTTGAGCGGTTTGTCAGTCCCTTGACCTCCGAGAGCCACACCCAGTATTTAAGGCCCGCCATGAAGAGCACCTCCTTGTTTGTTTCAGCGATACATCTCCCACAGAACGACCGTCGCCGCGATGGCCGCGTTGAGCGACTCGCAGCGCGGGCTCATGGGAATTTTGAGCGTTTTGGCGCACTCATCCAGCATTTGCTGCGACAGTCCGCGCCCCTCGCTGCCGATGGCGACAGCGGCTTTGGACAGGTTCGCGTCAGACAGCGGCACGGTGTCCTCGCGCAGTGCCGTGCCGTAGAGCGGGACGCCGCTTTTACTGAGCAGCGCGAAAAGCTCCTCCGGCGTGACGCTGTACGCCTCGCGGCGGAAGATCGCGCCCATCGTGGCGCGCGCCGTCTTGGGATTGAAGAGGTCGGCGCAGGCGTTGACTAAGAACACGCCGTCGCAGTCAAAGGCGTCCGCCGTGCGCAGGATGGTGCCCACGTTCCCGGGGTCCTGCACGCCGTCCAGCACGAGATAGTGCTTACCCGCAAGCGTTTCGGGCAGCTTCGTCTCGGGAAGCGCGACCGTAAACAGTGCGCCCTGCGGCGTCTCCATCGGGCTCACCGAGCGCATCAGGTCTTCGCTCACGCGCACGGCGCGCACGGTATCGGGAAGCGTTGGAATCTCCACACCGTCAGAGAACACCGCCGTTTGGACCGGCGCGCCCCACTTGAGCGCTTCGTCCAAGAGCTTTGTCCCGTCGCAGAGATATTCGCCGCTCTTTTTGCGGTAAGACCGGGAGGAAGCGAGCTTGCGCAGGTGCGTCATCAGCGGATTCTGCCGGCTCGTGATGGTTTCCACGTTCATTTTTCCTCTTCCCTCCCAGTTTCTTATTTAATATGTATCACACTATATTATCAACTGCCGCCCTTTGTCAAGCAAAAGAATCTTTTGCACCGTTTCACTTTTGCGCGGATCGGTGCGCCGCGGCTTTACAGCTCGCCCCCTTTTGTGGTACACTGAGCGTGAAATATCACGCAGCATGACTGCAAGGAGGTACCCCAAAATGGAATCTGCCAAATCGCGTTTTCTGCGCTATGTGACCTATTACACCACCTCGGATGAATTCACCGGCACCTCGCCCTCTACGGAGCGGCAGAAGGACCTCGGCCGCGCGCTGATGCAGGAGCTTGAAGCGCTGAAGCTCGAGGACGTTCACATGGACGACTGCGGCAATGTGCTTGCAACGCTCCCCGCGAGCGAGGGCGTGGACGCGCCCGTCATCGCGCTCATCGCGCACATGGACACCGCTCCCGACGCTTCGGGCGAAAACGTCAAGCCCCGCCTCGTGCGCTACGAGGGCGGCGAGCTGAAGCTCAACGACACTGTCTCCCTCACCGAGGCGCTCTGCCCCGGCCTTGAAAGCCATGTGGGCGAAGAGCTCATCGTCACCGACGGCACGACGCTCCTCGGCGCGGACGACAAGGCCGGCGTCGCCGAGATCATGGCCGCGGTCGAAACGATGATCGAGAAAAACGTCAAGCACGGCGAAGTGCGCGTCATCTTCACGACCGACGAGGAGATCGGCAACGGCGTGGACGGGCTCGACGTGCAGGAGCTCGGCTGTGACTACGGCTACACCGTGGACGGCGGCCCGCTCGGTGAGATCGAATTTGAAAACTTCAACGCCGCGTCCGCCGTTCTGACGGTGCACGGCGTCGGCGTCCACCCCGGCAGCGCCAAAAACGTCATGATCAACGCCGCGACCGCAGCGATGACCTTCCACGCGATGCTGCCTGAGGACGAAGTTCCGGAGAAAACCGACGGCTACGAGGGCTTTTTCCACCTGACCGAGATGAGCGGCAGCGTGACCGAGGCGACGCTCCGCTATATCATCCGCGACCACGACCGCGAGCGCTTTGAAGAGAAAAAGGCGCTCTTCGCCGACTGCGCCGCGCGCCTCAACGAAATTTACGGCGACGGCACGGCCGAGGCCCAGATCAATGACAGCTACTACAACATGAAGGAGAAAGTTCTCCCCCACTTCCACCTCATCGAGCGCGCGGAAAACGCCTTCCGCGCCAACGGCGTCGAGCCTCAGTGCGTGCCCATCCGCGGCGGCACGGACGGCGCGCGCCTGTCCTGGGACGGGCTGCCCTGCCCCAACCTCTCCACCGGCGGCTACAATTACCACGGCGTGCGCGAGTGGATCCCCGCGGACAGCCTTGAGGCCATGACGAACGTGCTCGTCACGCTGACGGAGAGCTTTGCCGAATGAGGCAATCGTTATCGTAACAAAGAATTGGAGTGATTTTGTGATGAATCCTGTCGAAAAGCTCGCACTTTTGCGCGCGGAGATGAAAAAGCGCCACTTGGACGCCTACGTCGTCGTGACCGACGACTTCCACACCTCGGAATATGTCGGCGCGCACTTCAAGGCGCGCGAATTTCTCTCCGGCTTCACCGGCTCTGCCGGTACGCTCGTCGTGCTGCCGGACGCCGCCGCACTGTGGACGGATGGCCGCTACTTTTTGCAGGCCTCGCAGCAGTTAGAGGGCAGCGGTATTGAGCTCATGCGCATGGGCCAGCCCGGCGTGCCTGAGATCCCCGCGTTCCTGCGCGACCACGTTCCTGAAAACGGCTGGATCGGCTTCGACTCGCGCACGATCAGCAACGACTTCGCTCGTTCGATCGGCGAAAGACGCGCGAGAAGCACATCCGCTTTGCGGGCGGCGAGGACCTTGTCGACCTTGTGTGGGCGGACCGCCCCGCGCTCTCGTGTGAGCCGGTGTGGGAGCTGGACGTAAAGTATGCAGGCCTGACGCGCAGGGAAAAGCTCGCAATGGTGCGCGGCAAGATGAAGGAGATGGGCGCAAGCGTGTTCGTCATCCCGTCCCTCGACGAGGTCGCGTGGCTTTTGAACCTGCGCGGAAACGATGTGCTCTTCACGCCCGTGTTTCTCTCGTATCTGCTGCTTGAGCAGGACACGGCCACGCTCTGCGTGCAGAGAGAGGCCGTAAGCGCAGAGATCGAAGCACATTTGAAATCTGACGGCGTAACGCTCGCCCCCTATGACGACATCTACCGCCTCGTCGCGGCGCTGCCCACGGGCACCCGCGTACTGCTCGACGGCGAGCGCGCCAACTACCGCATTCTGCAAAGCGTGCCGGAGAGCGCTGAAGTCCTCGACCGCACGAGCCCCATTCAGCTGATGAAAGCGGTGAAGGCGCCCGCGGAGCAGGAGAACGAGCGCCTTGCCCACATCAAGGACGGCGTGGCCGTCACGCGCTTCATCTACTGGCTCAAGCACGCCGTCGGCAAAGAGCCGATCACCGAGCTCAGCGCGTCGAAAAAGCTCGAATCTCTTCGCGCCGAGAGTGAGCACTATCTTGAGCAGAGCTTCGACCCCATCCTCGCCTACGGCGCGCACGGCGCGATCGTCCACTACGAGCCGACCGAGGAGACCGACATTCCCATGGAGCCGCGCGGCCTCTGCCTCGCCGACACGGGCGCGCAGTATTTGGAGGGCACGACCGACATCACCCGCACCATCGCGCTGGGGCCGCTCACGGACGAGGAAAAGCGCATCTACACGCTTGTCCTGCGCGGACACATACAGCTGGGCGCGGCCAAGTTCCTGCACGGCTGCATGGGCGAAAACCTTGACATGCTGGCCCGCACGCCGCTGTGGGAAGCGGGCCTCGACTTCAACCACGGCACGGGCCACGGCGTGGGCTTCGTCCTCGGCGTGCATGAGGGCCCTGAGCGCGTACACTGGGATGTGAAACGCCAGAAGCGCCACTGCGTCATTGAAGAGGGCATGATCTTCTCGAACGAGCCGGGCATTTACCTTGCCGGCAAGTTCGGCGTGCGCATTGAGAACCTCGTCGTTGTACGCGAGGCTGAGGTCAACGAGTACGGCCGCTTTCTTGCGCTCGAACCGCTGACGCTCGTGCCGTATGACCGCGATGCGATCGATCTGTCGCTGCTCTCGTCGCGCGATGTGGAGCTTTTGAATGCTTATCACGCTAAGGTCTTTGCGGCGATCTCGCCGTATCTGAGTGGGGATGAGCTGGAGTGGCTCAAGGAGGTTACTGAGCCAGTGCAGTTCTGCTGAACAGTATAAAAGGCAGCGCGATAGCGCGCTTCTATCCCTGCACCGTGCAGGGGCACGGAAAAAGGGGGCCATTCTCTCACGTGAGAGAATGGCCCCCTTATCCCGTGCAGCGCCTACGGCGCTGCTTCCCCGTGCCTTTGGCACAAAAAAGAGCTCCCTCTGCCGAGAGAACTCTTTTTCGTTATTTTTTAATACAGCTTTGCGCCGGCGGGGATGTGAGGATCCACCATCAGCAAATGCAACTTTTCTTCGCCGTTTTCGTGATGCACGGCGGAGATCAGCATACCGCAGGAGTCGATGCCCATCATCTTGCGCGGGGGCAGGTTGACGATGGCGATAGCGGTCTTGCCGACGAGCTCCTCGGGCTCGTAATACTCGTGGATGCCGGAGAGGATGATGCGATCCTCGCCTGTGCCGTCGTCGAGCACAAACTGCAGCAGCTTCTTGGACTTCTTCACCGCCTCGCACGCCTTGATCTTGACGGCGCGGAAGTCAGACTTGGAGAAGGTGTCAAAGTCGACCTGGTCAGCGAACAGCGGCTCGATCTCGACCTTGGAGAAGTCGATGACCTCCTCCTTCTTCACTTCGGCGGGAGCGGCTTCCGCCTTGTCGGCCTTCTTGGGCATGTCCAGCG
>VOFJ01002253.1_pt1 | contig 18856 bp, 37 predicted proteins | sample 5384081 | NCBI WGS metagenome assembly VOFJ01 (sample SAMN12384729, study PRJNA508395) | human gut metagenome | isolation source: healthy gut I | host: Homo sapiens
GGGGTTATTGCTACATGGTCTCGATCACCAGCCCTTATCCCAGTTCTACGTGGACGTAACGGTGGTTCCTGTGGATACGACCTGGGGGCGTTCTCGGTCCCAGACCCGCGTGGTCTCTTCATATACTCCGGAATTTGAGGCTTGCATTTCGATAATTTCTCCGCAGGGATCAGATTCCGTTTCAATGACGTACCACGTCGAACATGTTGCCCCCTTTTCCATGCCGGAAGCGATGACCAGCGGTCCGGATACTTTTACAACTTTTCCTTGACTCATTTTGCTTCACCTCCAAAAAGGATAATGTCTTGCACCATTACGGCGCGCTCTACCGCGCTGCGTACGTTCTGCATGCCGCCACCGATGCCCAGAGTCCCGTCCTGCTCGGGAATCGGGATCACAGCCGGCAGCCGCAGGTCTACATATGCTTTGATTTCTTCGCCCATGTACTGATAGAGCTCCTCTGTCACATACAGATAATCGCGAAGTCATCCTTTGCAATCTGTTTTAATATTTTTTGCTTCTTCGGCCTCATCACAAGGGAAAACCGTAAGCCCTACGGCTCTGAACCCGAGAAACTTTCCTGTCGCCGATCACGCCGATCTTATACATAGGTCTCCTCAATCTTTTTCTTTGATGACTGCGGGGATCTGTGCCGACCAGCTTGCCGGTCAGAATCATCCGCAGATTCTTGTTTTCGCTTTCGCCTTCTTGGCAAGATAGAACGCCGCGATTGGTTCCGGTCCGAAGGTCACATAGTGCGCGTCCTTCAGTGAAAATGCTATGCGTCTGTCATCGCAAAGCTTTTCGATCAGCGTGAACTGTCCGGTGTTCGCGCTGCACAGCCCGCGGCTGAACAATTCGCCGAATCCAAACGGCGCCACGCGATCCGCAAACTGCGGATAAGGCCTCGTAATTGCCGGTGAACAGCTGCTCATTGAGCGTGCGCCGCCCGGCAGGAAAACCTTTGAAGAAATTCCATGGCTTGCCGACCACGCAGTCTGACAAAGGCTCTGCAGTTCAGAAGAAGATCGACTTCCAGCGCGCAATAGTCCGCAATAAACGGATTTTTCGCAGACCTCTGCCATGCGCTGCATCTGTGCGTAGCAGGCGCGATCCAGTACCAGATTGATCTCCTGCGGGTCGCCGCTCTTGGCATAAAGCGCGGAGGCATCCGCAAAAAGCCATGCTGCATTTCCAGATCCAGCATGATGAAATTGCGTTCGCGTATCCTATCCAGCAGTTTATCCGGCGGGATGTTGCCGCCGCCTGTCATCAGCGGCGCAGGGTCTGTGCCGAGCGCCTCTGCCTTGAGCAGCACCTTCAGGAAAGCCAGGATAGTCCTGCGGCAGACGGAACAGTTCGACCTCCGCTTTCTGCACCGCCAGTGAAAATACCAGTTCGCTGACTCTGTGCATCTCTTTGGCAAGTACGCCCTCAAAGCCGCGCGGATTCGAGCTCTTTTGCCGTCTCCGTAACCGAATTCCGTCAAAATATGCAAAGCCTGCTGCATATCGCCGGCATCCATCAAGCGCCCAGATCCTGCATGGTCAGCAAGGTTTTTCTCGTTCGCGCGGATCATACTGCAAAGGAAACGCGTATAATTCTCCTGCTTTTTGCTTACTCATGTTCGCACTTTTAATCTGCGGAAACAACTGTTTCGCCGCCTCTGCGGTCAATGCGGTCTTTGCCTCGGCAACCAGCGCCTCCACCGTATTGTTGATGGTTGTCCGGTTGCTGTCAGAAGATAACCGCCGCGCATGCTGCCCTGTTTTTTCACTGACTGCAAAGCTGCCGCCGGAGATTGCTTCATTCAGCGCACCGCAGACCTTTCTCCGCGATGCTCTGCTTTTCGTGATCGTTAAAGATCAGCTCGCCTGTCTTGGCGCCGGACGCTTTGCTGAGGTTGACCAGCAGCGCGATGTACGCTGCCTCCGGCATGGCTGTGATCTCATCGATGGCACGCGCAAAGCAAGCCTCGATCATTTCCTCGTTTCTTTTTGCCAGTAAACTTTGCGGCAGTCGATGTCGGCAACGGACTTACGGCGCGTGATGATCTTCTGCTTCTCGATTTCACCTCTTTGCGCTGCATCCGCCAGCAGCATCGCCGCGTGCTTTTCTGCTTCGGCAAGCAAAGCATCGTCTTGGCCTCGCATCCGCCAGCAGGAGATCACGCGCTCGGTCTCGGCATCTCCCAAAATCTTGATGTAATCTTTTTCTATACTCATATTTTTATCTGCCTTTCCATCGGTATTCCGGCATTCCGGTATTGTAAGGATCCCTTTATACCGGTATTCTCAGCCAGATCAGTACGGAGAGACCAGCAGCGCGTGAAGATCGCATAGGTTTCACCATCGCGGTATAGATGATACCCTTTACCATCTTGATCCCGGTCTTTGCGGTCAGCTGCAGTGCAGCCGCAGCCGCCTTACCATCTGCGCGATACCCGACCAGATGCCGACTGCACCGATCGGAATGCCTGCACATAAGAAAAATAGAAGGCCCTGCGATGCGCTCAGCTCGATCATGCTGCCGCTGAGCAGTCCGATCTTGACCATGATCAGGAAAGCGATGATCAGACCGTAGATGCCCTGGGTACCCGGCAGTGCCTGTAAGATGATGGTTTTACCGAATTTCTTCGGGTCTTCGCTTCTGCAACAACGCCGGAAGCCGCCTGACCAGCGATGCCCCTACGCCCATAGCGGAGCCGATGCCTGCCAGCGCTGCGATAGCTGCGCCTAAAATTGCTAACGAATTTCCGTCAATATATTCAAAGAACATAATATTTCCTCCTGTGATTCTTCTACTCTTCGTTTTCAAAACGGATATACTTGGTTTTCCTGCGGAACGGGTCGAACGGTTCGCCGCCGTCGACATAGAACTTACCGAAGAATTCCACATACTGCAGTCTTGCCGAATGAATGAATGCACCCAGCATGTTGATCGCAAAGTTGATCGCGTGACCGACCGCAAAGATCAGCACGAACAGCACCAGTCCTGCGATACCGCCGCCAAACAGCGAGCCCATCGTGTTGACGACCTGTGCGATGACGCCGGTCGCCAGTCCCAGCGCGAGCAGTCTCGCATAGGACAGGATGTCCGAAAGCCAGCTGGTGATATTGTACAGGTTCGCGAAAGCACCCGTCAGCATCCCGATGCCTTTTTTGCCTCTCGCGCCTGGCGCGATCAGGACCCCCTGCCGCGCCGATGATCGACATCCACTTGCCGGCTGCGCCGAGGGCGCCGATGCCCTGCGTGCTGCCGCCCAAAAAAGGGCTGCCAATCCGGAGAATCGTCAGATACCAGACGCCTTCTCCGCAGATCGCGTCCATCCACCTGCCATCCTTTATCTCCATATAGGCCTGGATCCCCATGCCGATAAACAGGTGGATCACACCCAGGAACAGCGACAGGATCAAAAGCTTCATCGGGTCGTCAAGCGGATTGAACCAAAGCGGTTTTCAGCTCCGCGGCTTTACCGAGGAAGGTGCTTGAGAACACCGTCACCACATCGCCAAACCATCCGCCGAACAGCGCGCCCCACACAAAGGTGGAAATGCCGCAATAGAAGAACAAGCGTATCATCTTCCAGGTCGTGCCTTCGAGATCGAATTTTTTTGAGGATCACGAAGCATCCGATCGCCATCAAACAGACCGTAGCCCGCGTCACTGAACATCATACCGAAGAAAACGATATAGAACAGCGCGTAGATGGAGGTCGGGTCAAATCCCCAATAGCTCGGCAGCGAGTACATCTCGGTGATCGCCTCCGCATGTCTGAAGAAGCTCTTTTGTTCTCCAGGAGCACCGGAACTTCTTCCTCCGCTTCCGGCTTGCGGAACGCATAATAGCATTCGTGCGCATCCAGGCTCCGCCGCTTTTTTCATGCAGCGTTCGGGAATCCATCCTTCTAAGAAAAGGTCCGTTTGGTTTTCAGTAGTTTTTGTTTTAATTTTTCTTTGTCAGCCGCGATGGTCAGCATGTCGGCATATGCCTCGATATCTGCTTTTGCACGCGGATTTTGCGGCAGCCTCCTTCGCTGCCTGTGCATACTCTGCCCTTAATACATCTTTTTTCCCCATGAATCCGTATAAGTTCTCGCCTGCTGTGCCCTCCATATCCTTGAAGGTCACTTGTGAAAAACCGTATTGCTTTTAAAATCGTCTGCACATCGGCTGCCTGCTCTGCCAGCATCAGAATCGCCGCATAATACAGATCCTTGTCCGTATGAACGATTTTTGAACACTGTGCCGTCTGTTTCCGCCTGTCCTGCCAGTGCGCCTGCCAGCGCATCGGTGTCCGTTCCCATCAGGGAGCACCCCAATCTGCACCAGTGTTGTTTTGGTGCCGGTCAGTTCCAGCGGAAGGTCGTAAGCCTGCCAGGCTGTCAGAGAAGCTTCATCCTGCTCCAATTTGTTCTTGCGCTCATTGAGCGCGTTGAGCCGATCGTTCAGGTTCAGAATGTCTTCCACCTGTCCGGCAAACGCCTCCTGTGCGTCTGCCATCAGGCGTTTCATGCTCTGCGCGGAACCCCGTCTGCGTGTCGCAAACAGCGGTTGTTTCAGATCTCCGTACTTTTCGATGACCTCCAGCGCAAGATTCGCGCGGCTGATCTTTTCCTCCAGCCTTGCAGTCTTGTCGCGGCTCTCATCCGCAGTCACATTCTCAGCCCAGATCTCGTCCGAAAGCTTTGCGGTCTGGTCGGTCAGCTCCACCACACCGAAATCCATCAGACGGCTGATGAACTCCTCCTTTTTTCGCGGTCAAGTCCAATGACGCAGACTTTCTGCATCTTAACAATTGCCACTTGACTTCACGATCCTTTCTGCTATGAATTTAACAATTCGGTCCTGCTTTTCGCCGGCTTCTGCTTCCATTTTCACGCAAAGCTTCTCGGCGTCCGCGATAGCTGCTTCATACTGCGCCTGCGCGGTCGCTGTCCCTCTGCAAGAAAAGCCTCGTAGCATTCCTTTGCTTTCGTTTCTGCTTCGTCTGCCATTTTGCCGGCTTTCGTGTTTGCATCCTTGATCAGCTTCGCGGCTTCGGCCTTCGCGTCTCTTCTCAGCGCATCGGCCTGTTCTTCTGCCTGTCTGATCGTCTGTAATTCTTCTGTAAACACTTTTTGCTGCCTCCTTATCTTAGCATATTTCTCAAATCGAAAATTTCCCCTTATACTATATTACCCCAGATCACGATTGGAAAAAACAATAAAAATTCAATTTTACACAATTTCTTAACATTGTCTAAATGCGTACAAAAATACTCACAATTTGGCACAAAACCAAAAACGGCTGTCACGAGGACAGCCGTTTTTCTTTGTTATTTTGTTAACTATTTATGGATTATTTACCGCTCAGGTACGCATCAATGCTCGCAGCCGCAGTTTTGCCTGCGCCCATCGCCTTTGATGACCGTTGCTGCACCGGTAACCGCGTCGCCGCCTGCGAAGATGCCTTCGCGGTTGGTCGCTGCGCCGCCGTCTGTGCCGATACCGCCTTTCTTATTTGCCTCAAATGATCGGTGGTGTCAAGAATCAGCGTGTTCAGCTTGGTTCCGATGGACATGATGACCATGTCGACCGGAATCTCGAAGTTGGAGCCCTCCTTGACGATCGGTTTTTTCTGCCGGAGGCATCCGGCTCGCCGAGTTCCATTTCCACACATTCGATGGTCTCTGACGTGGCCGGTCTCATCGCCGAGGATCTGGACCGGATTGTTCAGAAGCTTGAAGATGATGCCCCTCCATCGCGTGATGTACTTCCTCGCTCTGGCAGGAAGTTCCTCTGCAAGCGATCTTCTGTAGATGATGTAAACCAGAAGCGCCCATACGTTTCGCGCATCTTGCCGCGTCCATCGCCACGTTGCCGCCGCCGACATGGCAATCTTGTCACCGTGCATGATCGGGGTATCGTATTCCGGCAGATAAGCCTTCATCAGGTTGATACGCGTCAGATATTCGTTCGCGGAGCAAACGCCGATGTAGTTTTCGCCCGGAATGTTCATGAAGGACGGAAGTCCCGCGCCTGTGCCGATGAATACGGATTCATAGCCGCCTTCCTTCATCAGCTCATCGACCGTAAATGCCGACCCGCTACCGCGTCCGTCACGAATTTCACGCCCTTTGGCTTCCAGCTTCGCGACTTCCTGTGCTACGATCTCTTTTGGCAGACGGAACTGCGGGATGCCGTAAACCAGTACGCCGCCGGTCTTGTGCAGCGCTTCGTAAACGGTGACTTCATAGCCCCTTGTTTACCAGATCGCCCGCGCAGGCAAGTCCCCGCAGGACCTGCGCCGATGACTGCAACCTTGTGACCGTTGCCTTCCACCGGTTTGATTTTCTTCATCACCGAAGTTTGCCGCATGCCAGTCCGCGACGAAGCGTTCCAGTCTGCCGATCGCAACCGGTTCGCCCTTCTTGCCATGCACGCATTCGCCCTGGCACTGATTTTTCCTGCGGGCAGACACGTCCGCAGATTGCAGGCAGGGAGCTGTCCTCGCGAAATGATTTCGATAAGCCGCTTCAAAATCTCGCCCTCTGCCACCTTCGCAATGAACAGGGAATTTAATATTGACAGGACATCCGGACACGCAAGGTCTGTGTTTGCGGCATCTTAAGGCAGCGCATCGCTTCGCGGATCGCCTGATCTTCTCTGTATAGCCTGTGCAGACTTCCAGGAAATTTTGGTTTCTGACTTCCGGCTTCTGTTCCGGCATCGGGTTCTGATGTACAAATTAATCATGATAACGAACACCTCCTGTGAACAGCATTACGTGGCTCGCGATCTTCGGCTTCCTGGTCTTTGTAGTATGCCGATCTTCTGATCAGATCATCCCAGTCGACCAGCGCGCCGTCGAATTCGGGACCGTCCACGCAGGCGAACTTTCTTCGCCGCCGATCTTGCATCTGCAGCCGCCGCACATACCGGTACCGTCAATCATGTATGCGGTCAGGGGATGCAACAGAGTGGATGCCGTATTTTTCCGCGATCTGGCAGGTGAACTTCATCATCATCGGAGGACCGACGGCGATGACCTCGTCAAACTTCTCGCCTGCCTGGATCAGCTCTTCCAGCTTGGCGGTGGTGAAACCTTTTTTTCGCCGTAGCTGCCGTCATCGGTCATCATGTAGAGCTCGTCAACGCCCGCGCGGAATTCATCTTCCAAATGACCAGATCTTTGGTCTTGAAACCGGCGATCATCACAGTTTCCACGCCATGCTTATGCATGCCGCATGCCAGCGGGGATGCAAGCGCATTACCGTACCGCCGCCGACCACGCATACTCTCTTCAGGCCTTCCATGTAGTCGGTCTTGCCCAGAGGTCCTACGATGTCGGCAAAGCAGTCGCCCACCTCCAGCTGGTCCATCAGCATGGTGGTCCTGCCGACAGCGGCATAGATCAGATCGATGGTGCCGTCCTCTTCACTGTGACCGGCCATGGTGAGAGGGATCCTCTCACCGTATTCATCTGTCCGAAGAATGATGAACTGGCCAGGTTCTGGCTTTTCGCGACCAGAGGCGCGTAGATCTTCAGCCATACAATGTTTTCATTCAGTCTTCTCTTATATGTGATTTCAAACATTTTCATGGTTATTCCGCAGCCTCCTTCCTAAATCTCATAGCTTTTCTTCTGATGGAGCAGATGATTCGTATCTTTCCATCGCATCTTTTCGCGCCTTGTCGAAGAGCTGTTCCGCTCTCTCAGGGAACTTCAGCTGCAGGGGAGTTGTAACGAACCTCTCCCATGATGAAGTCTCTGTAGGATTCTGTAGGCGCCGGCTGTCAACGAAAGCGAGATTTTCGCCCCTCGCTTCCAGCTCCGGATTGTATCTTAACAGATTCCAGTATCCGGCTCTGACTGCCCTCTTCATTTCGAGCATGGACTTGTTCATGCCGGCTTTGACAGCCGTGGTTGATACAAGGCGCGTAAGCGATGATCAGGAAGGACCATGATAGCTTTCCGCTTCGCAGAATTGCTCTGAAGTGTCTGTTCCGGGTTCGTCTGCGCCCATGGCTACCTGCGCCACGTATAGACATAGCCGTAGGCCATCGCCAATCTGCGCCAGGTCTTTTTTTCTTGACTGCCTTACCGGAAGCCGCGAATTTTGCGACTGCGCCGACCGGCGTAGCCTTGGAGGACTGACCGCCTGTGTTGGAGTATACTTCTGTATCAAAGACCATGACATTGACGTTTTCGCCGGAGGCCAGACGTGGTCCAGTCCGCCGTAACCGATGTCATAGGCCCAGCCGTCGCCGCCGAAGATCCACATGGACGGTTTGATCAGCATATCCTGATTGTCCAGACGTACTGAGCGTCCGCGTTGTTCTCCGCGATCTTCTCGCACTCGGCTGTCAGAATCTTTCCTTGTCTCTTCCGATGCCTGCGGGTCGTCCATGGACGCCAGCCATGCTCTTGCCGGAATGCCGACAGCGTCAACCAGTCTCTCTACCGCGGACTTCATTTCCCCGCGGCGGGCCTGCATGGACATGGCCATGCCCAGGCCGAACTCTGCGTTGTCCTCGAACAGGGGAATTGGCCCATGCCGGACCTCTGCCCGCTTTGTTTACAGTGTACGGTGTGCTCGGCGCGCTGCAGCCCCAGATGGAGGAGCAACCGGTTGCGTTTGCAACATTCATCCGGTCGCCGAAGAGCTGGGTGATCAGCTTGGCGTATGGAGACTCGCCGCAGCCAGGACAAGCGCCGGAGAACTCAGGAGCGGCTGCTTGAACTGGGAGCCTTTGACCGTATCTTCTTTGAACGGAACTTCCTTCTCGGTAACTTCGCTGAACAGGTAATCGTATTTCTTCTGTGCCGCGCTGACCACGTCGTCCTCCGCAGGAACGATTTCCAGGGCCTTCTTTCTGGCCGGGCAGACCTGCGCGCAGGAGCCGCAGCCGGTGCAGTCCAAGGCGGAGATGCCAAGGGTGAAGAACTTGCCCTTTGCGCCCTTCATCGTCAGATAATCGCCGTTTACAGCGTCTATTTCTGTCATCCCAGTACGAACGGACGGATAACGCCGTGCGGGCAGACGTAGGAGCACCAGTTGCACTGCATGCAGTTGGCTTTGTTCCACACAGGAACGTCTGTAGCGATGCCCTCTTCTCAAAGGCTGCCGTGCCGGACGGGATCATGCCGTCTGACCGTATCCAGGAAGGTGGATACAGGCACCGCGTCGCCGGTCAAAGTGTTGGTCGGGATCATCACTTCGTTGAGGTAGTCGGTGTGCACCTTGTCGCGGCCGACCAGTTTCGCCGCCGGGCGTCGTCTTCTGCGTCTTCCAGCTTTTTGCCGGGACCTCTACCTTTATGTATGGTGGCTACGCCCGCGTCGACGGCCGCCAGTTCATGTTTACGATCTTTTTCGCCTTTTTTTGCCGTAGGTCTTCTTGATGGCGTCTTTCATATAGCCTTCCGCTTCATCGATTCGGAATGATGTCAGCCAGCTTGAAGAAAGCAGCCTGCAGGATGGAGTTCGTTCTGCGTGCGCCCAGACCGATCTCTTTTGCCATGGTCACTGCGTCGCAGGTATAGAACTGTACATTGTTCTTCGCGATGTATCTCTTTGACCTTTGCAGGCAGATGGGTTTCCAGTTCTTCATCGCTCCCAGGTGCAGTTGAGCAGGAAGAAGCCGCCTGGTTTAACGTCCTGCACCATCTCGTAGCGGGTCAGGTAAGCTTTTTTGTGGCACATGCAACAAAGTCAGCCTGTTTTACATAATAGGTGGACTTGATCGGTTGGTCGCCAAATCTCAGGTGGGGAGATGGTCACGCCGCCGGATTTCTTGGAATCGTACTGGAAGTATGCCTGTGCTTTCTTGTCTGTATGGTCGCCGATGATCTTGACGGAGTTCTTGTTCGCACCAACGGTACCGTCAGCACCCAGACCCCAGAATTTGCAAGCCTTTGGTTCCCGGCGCAACGTCCGGATTCTTGATCCGTGGATGGAAAGGTTGGTCACGTCATCTGTGATGGAGATGGTAAATTCCTTCTTCGGTGCATCTCCACAGGTTTTCGTATACGGCCAGCACATCGCCCGGCTGGGTACGTCCTTGGAGCCCAGACCGTAACGACCGCCGCAGATCAGGCAGCTTTCGAATTTCGTGCCGCGCAGTGCCGGTGACGACGTCTAATATAACGGCTCGCCGGTACCGCCCGGTTCCTTGGTTCTGTCGAGAACCGCGATCTTCTTGACGGTTTCCGGCATGACGTTTAATAAGTATCTTGGTGGACCATGGTCTGTAAAGATGTACTTCGATGATACCGGACCTTCTTGCCTCTTGCGTTCAGATAGTCGATCAGCTCTTCCGCACATTCACAGACGGAACCCATCGCGACGATGATTTCCTCTGCGTCCGGTGCGCCATAGTAGTTGAACGGCTTATAGTCCGTACCAATCTTGGCATTGATCATTTCCATATATTTGTTGACAAGGTCCGGCGTTTCCAGATAGGCGGTGTTGCAGGCTTCTCTGTGCTGGAAGAAGGTTTCCGGCTGCTCCTGCAGAGCCCATCGTATGCGGGTGGTCGGATTCAGCGCGTTCTGCTTTGAATCTCTTGAGCGCGTCCCAGTCAACCATTTCTTTTTGAGATCATCGTAATCCCATACTTCGATCTTCTGCTGTTCGTGAGAAGTACGGAAACCGTCAAAGAAGTGGAGCATCGGTACACGGCCTGCGATCGCGCTTAAATGCGCAACAGCAGCCAGGTCCATCGCCTGCTGTACGGAGTTTGAGGCAATCATGCCGAAGCCGGTCTGACGGGTCCCATAACGTCACTGTGGTCGCCGAAGATATTCAGCGCATGAGTCGCGACGCAGCGTGCTGCAACGTGGAATACAGCCGGTGTCTGTTCACCTGCTAATTTATACATATTCGGGATCATTAAGAGCAGCCCTTGGGATGCGGTGAACGTAGAGGTCAGCGCACCTGCAGTGAGCGCACCGTGAACAGCGCCTGCAGCGCCTGCTTCGGACTGCATTTCAACGATCTTGACTTTTTTACTCCACCGAAAATATTGATTCTGTCCTGGGAAACCCATTCGTCCATGTTTTCTGCCATAGGTGAGGATGGCGTGATCGGGTAGATCGCAGCAACCTCCGAGAAAGCATATGCTAACATGAGCAGCAGCGGCGTTTCCGTCCATCGTTTTTTTCTCATGTCTATTCTCCTTCCTGCATGCCTAACGCTTCGCGCTGTAAAGAAAATGTACTCCGGTACTTCCAGCTCCTTTGATAACGTTTCTCGGACATACATACCGACATATGCGTGGCAGTCTTCGCAAAAAGCTCCGGATCGATGGCGGAATGGGTTCCGTCCTCGTAGATCATGATTCGGGCAGTTCGCTTCGCAGTCGAAAACAGCCGGAGCATCCGGTTCCGCAGACCTTTGCTTTGGTTTCTTTATCATCTGTTGAGGAACAGGCGACCATCTTCTGTCCCTTGTACGGCACGATCGTGATCAGGTGCTGCGGACAAAGGCAAAAGTGCAGTCGCCCATCCGACGCACTTGTCCGGATTGACCTTGGCAATGCCGTTTTCAACCTTGATGGCATCGTAACGACAGACAGCTGTGCAGGCGCCTTGACCGAAGCAGCCGGTCGTGCAAAGTCCATGGACTTGCGATCCAGCTTCGCCGCTTCCTGACAGGCAGGTCGTGATGCCCGCGTTCTTGAGCTGGAACGCAATACGACCAGTCGCCGGAGCAACATTACAAAATCAACACATTGAATTTCAATGCAGTCAGGTCATGCAGTGTGTCTACGATAATCTTCTTTTGCATTTTACCGCGCAGGCAACAACCAGCCGACACACTTGTCATAATCGATGACGGCGTGGTTGTCGATGATCGATACCGCGCCCTCCGGACAGGCTCTTTCACATTCTCCGCAGGCATACAGCCGTATCCGCAAGTTTTGCGGACCACTTCATCGTCTTCTTCTGTCGAAGAACATGGAATAAAGTTGGTGGCATCTCTTGGAATCATGCGGATCAGACCCTGCGGGACAGACATCCTCTTTTGCGCAGTCTCCGCAGCCGTCGCACTTTTTCCTTGTCGATGACGATACGTCCGTCGACCAGGCTCATCGCATGCTGCTTACAGACTTCGATGCAGGAACCGACGCCGACGCAGCCGCTCTTACATTCGCCTCTTTGAAACCTCTCAACCGCTTCCCCTTGCAGGACGCGCATCCGGCAACGTTTCTGTCCGGCAGCAGTTCCGTTACAAGCCACGAACGCAACTGTGTCCTGAGATGCTAATTTTTTCCTCTTGAGCGAAAACTCATACCTAACTCCTCCTTTTTATACATATTGGAATTTTGTGCAGGGAGCCGCAGATTCAGGTCGATTTATGGTTTTACTAATAATACATTATGGGGCCTGTCGGACTGCAGCAAACCTTACGATTTATCTACACCAAAATGGTTTGATGATGCCGTAAAGAATCTGTAGAAAATCCTTAAAAATATCTATCAAAATGTATTTTGTATTCAGGATACATCATCTATAATATAGCACATTTCCTCGACATTCGTCTACAAAATTAGTGGTAGATTTTCGTATTTTTGTGTCTATTTTTTGATACAACCCAGTTGATTTTCCGGCGAAAATATCCGGGGAATGCGCATGCTTTTTCCCGCACCTCTTGCGAAGATAACAGTCATATGCTATAATGTGGTCAAAAAGAACCGAAAGAAAGGCTTTCCCTGCGCGGTTTTGGAGGGTATGTATGCCGTGCTTTACGGCGTGGTCGACCGGTCGCTGCGCGAAACGGACGGCATGCCGATTTCAGCGTGCGCGGCAAAAGACAGTTCTCGCCGTACGCGAGCGGCTGTCTGCTACCGGGGAAACATGGTTTTGATCGCTTTGATCGGGAAGCAGTATCCGCAGGTACCGGAAACGTCGGTGTACAGCGCGCCTGCAAAGGCGTTGTTCGCATATGCCGAAAGGCGCGAAAGTGCGGCTTTTTTCGGCACATTAGTTAGCCTTGCCTAACTCCTATTCTGTGCGTGCATTGGTTAGGCGTCACTAACCAACGGAGGGTGGCAAGGGATGAAAAAAATTCCAGCAGATCACACCGAAGCCAATCATGCTGCAATGCGAAGGGGGGACGAAGCAAATGGAAACCTTTCTTGGAATTTTTGATTCCGTTTTTTAGGCACAGCACTGGACGCGGTCTGCGTGTTCTTTGGGATAAAGGAAAAATTACGATGCTATGGATTTCGCTGAAAGGAGATACCCATGAAATACAAAATCGAGAAAAACACCGTACAGGAAACGTTGATTATTCCGCTGTTTGCCCGGAAGGTGTGTGGAGTTATATCCCAATCTCTACCGGGATGAGACGGCGGTACGCCTGATCGAGCAGATCGACTATGACTTTTCCGGGGCGGAGAAAAACTCCCACAGCCTGATGCAGCGTTTCGGCTCGCTGGAGGTTGCCATGCGGCAGAATGACCTTGCTGCGTGGGAAGTACGGGACTATTTGAAAGATCACCCCCCAAAGCGGCGGTGGTCAATCTGGGCTGTGGGCTGACAGCACCGGCAGAGCCTGCGACAACGGCAGCTGTAAAATTTACAATCTGGACTTTCCAGATGTGATCGCTGTGCGGAATGAACTGCTGCCTGCCGGGGATCGGGAACAAAATATCCCCCTTGTGATTTGAAGGACACGGCGTGCTTTCGCAAATCGACGCATCGGACGGTGCGGTATTCTTTTCCTCCGGGGTGTTCTACTACTTTCTTAACTGCGCAGGTCAAAGCACTGGTTCAGAGCATGGCGGATGCTTTCCCCGGCGGCGCACTGGTGTTTGACGCGGCGAACCGGACGGCGGTAAAGATGATCGCGAAGACATGGCTCAAGAGTGCGAAAATCAAGGATGTGGGCGCATATTTTTGCGGTTTCGACGCAAAAAGCGAGCTTTCCCCTTGGGACAGCCGCCTGCAGGTCACCAGCCGCGGCTATATGCTTGGCTACAATGATCTTCGCGACCCCTCCGTCAGCGGCTTTTTCCGTTTTCTCGCAAAAAGTTGGCGATGGAATAATGAAAAATGCAAATCGTGAAAATCGGATTTTTGAAGGAGGTGTTTTAATGAACGTTTGTCAGCGTCAACCCATGCGCCTGCGCCGCATGCCTTACCGCTGACACACCGCACCAAGCTGCGCACCAAAAAGACGGGCAGGCAGCCTGCTCGCGCAGACTGCCTGTCCTAGGTGTGCAGATACGCAGAGGTATCTGTTTGGAAATTGCTTTGTACTACAGCTTTCTGTTAGCCTTCAGGAGTAGTCAGTGTAAACTCTTTCTCCGTTGATTACAACAAATGCTCTGACCTTGTAGTAGTAGGTCTTGCCTGTCTTCAGGTCTTTCGTATTCGTGTAGCTTGTGTTAGATGTTGTGAAGTACGGTTTTTTGCCAAAACCGGAGTTCTTCTTCGTGGATCTGAAAATCTCATAGCCGTCAACATCTACGCCGTCCGGTGCAGTCCAAGTCAGTCTGATGACCAACCTTCTTGCCGCCCTTTCTGGTGATGACCTTGGATTTTGTTGCGAAATCGCGCTTCTCCACATTGTCGAGCGCCGCGACGATTGCTTTCTCCTCGGTGGTCAGAATCTTGTCGATCTCAGCCTGTGCAGCTTCTTCGATTGCTTTCACTTCTGCCTCGGTCTTTGCGTTCTTGATGTCAGCGTTTGCCTTGTCGAGAATCTTCTTCACCTCAGCCTGCTCTGCCGCATCGTACTTGTTTGCAGATGCTGCCGCGTTGAGGGCTGTCGTGCTGTCCGCCTTGGTCTTGTCCAGATTCGGTGCAGACGGTGTGGACGGTGTGTGCTCGGCGTGTACGGATAATAGGAGCCGCCGGAGGAAGGAGCTTTTTGCTCGATGGTCAGCGTAGCTGTTTCTTTCGTTTCCACCTGATAATTGTCATTCGTGAAATTTGCTGCGTTCGCGTTTGTCCACTTGATAGTATATGTGCCTACTTCTTTTTCGGGTCTGTTACATCTTTATCACCTTGCATATACTTGAATGCCGGCTGATATGCTTTGCCTACTGTCAGTTTATCCTCACCGATTAAACCTACATATTCCAAACCTAAGGTTGGCGGTCCCTCGCCCTGCTTAATCGTAAAGCTCTTCGGCTGAACAGTGACAGGCTTCGCCGCGATTTTGACAGTTACATGCCCCTTTGCGTTGGAATCGGTAACGTCACCCCCGTCCTTTACAACTTTGTAGTATACGGTATAGCTGTCATTGGCGTCCTTTGCTTTTGAATGGCTTCGTATAGCCCTCGGTTTCTTTTAAGGAATACTGCATCTCTCCGTTTGTCGCTTCACCTGCAGTCACAAGTTCTTGTTCTTCACCGTTGTATACCAATCCGGTCTTTGCGACTGGCGGTATAACAACAGCAGCTTGTTTTTTCTGCACTTTGCCGTAACTTTACTACAATCTCGTAATCCTCATAGTTGGTCGCTTTGTTTACCGGAATGGTGAGCGTTTGCAGTATTGCTTCCAGTATCGGTCGTTACATCATTGGTTAATTTTGAAACTTAAGTTTCCATTAACTTCCTTTCGGCGCATCTGCTCCGCCAGCGAACCAGTCCGCCTTGCCGTCTTGAATTTGCAATCGCCCCGGTTGTAGCACCCTCTGCAATCTTGTCCTTGAGGTCTACAAGGCCTTTTGTTCCTTTCTGAACAGTTACTTCAGCTGTCCCACCACTTTCCTTTTTTAGCTTTTTGATCTTTCCTTTGGTATCAAATGGTCTTTGAGAGCGTATAGTTTTTAGCTGTTGTGCCATTCTCCTTAAGGGTTACGGTTACTTTTACGTCGACTGCTTCACCTGCGTTTGCGCTTCGAAGGTGCCTGTAGCAGTGTAGTCGCTGTTTTCACCTGCTGTTAAAGTTTCATTGGCTACAAGTCCGTCAAAGGTAACCGTACTGACCGTCGCAGTTGTATTATCCTTTTCATAGGTTTTTGTTGCAATGATGGCAGCCTTAATCGTCAGCGGTGTTTTCTCGATCGTTGCAGTCGCGGTCGGCTGTGCGCTCAGTTTGTAGTTTGCAGCGGCATCGCCTGTTAATACAGCACCAGTAATGCTACCGTTTATCTTTTTGCCAGCGTCGCTCCCATTCCGCTCCGTCCGAAAAGATTGCATTTGCGTTTGATAAATCAAACAAGCTAACCTTTGTTCTTATCAGCCTCTATGATATCGTCTGTTACTGGGCTTGTACCGCTTTGAGGGCTACTTTTCAAGTCCAGCTGTTCCATCGTAGGTCTTACCTTCGAGTTCAATCGTGTAAGTGACTTCTTTTTGCAGTAATTCTCGGTGTAAGTTGCGCTGTCTGTCTGCTAACGTATCCATCTCTTGAAACTTCTACAATAATCGGCATCTCGTTTTCCACTTCGGTAACACGTGGCATCTCCGTGGCAAATTCTGTTTCAGTTCCGCTTACCACTTTATACTTCAAAGTATATTCTTTGATAGCTTCAGCTTGCTTTTCGCTCACCACAATGGCATCGTGCATTCTGCCCATCATATTCGCCAGTGTAAGCACTGATAGTTTATGATTTCATCAGATTGTCGGTTTTGCTTCAGGTTCTGTAATCGTTACTTCCTGTTCCTTCGGAGGCTAACTTATTTCCTGTTGCTTTTCACACGAACTAGATAAGTACCTGCAGTCAAGTTTGGAACTTCAGTAGCGTTTTCCTCAATCGGAGCCCAGTCCGTTCCGGCAGAATCCGTTTTTTTCTGGTATTCCATCGTGTTGTTGACGCCTGTTATTTTACCATCGTTTTTTCCGTTGCCAGAACAATCTTGCTTCTGAATACCAGTCGGCTTTATCTGCTTTGGTAACTTGAATCCGGTATGTGCCTTAGAATCCAGTGTTGTTTCTCCGCCTTTTTGATAACGGAAATGGTGCAGGCTTTTAATTCGGTAAGCTCCAGTTCAGTGCTATTCTCACTAAGCGCAATATCCGTTTCTTTCCTCCGTCAATCTTATATTTCAGTCCATCTGTCAGGTTTGTCAGCTTACCTGTGTCCGCACCGGTCGCTACGAAGCTTTACATTGCTTGAGTTGTTGCTTCCGTTTCGCTAGCAGCGGTGAGGGTAATAGTTACCGCCGCGGTCGGTGTGCCGGAGATTTTAATCTGTCCAGCACCTCACGCGTTACCGAAAGACCCTTAGTCTCTGTAAAGGTGCTGGCATAATATCTGGGAAATAGTAACCTCTGCTGCATTGTGCAAAAACAATAGTTGTAATCTCGCCAGCCCTTTGCTCTAAGTCCCCGAGCTGGCAGCCTTACAATGCTACTGTCTTGCGGTAATGTTATTGTTACATCAAACGAAGAAGCTTCATCAACCCGCAAACGCCATGGTCGGGCATGAAGCACGCAATCATCATGATACTCATGAGTATTGCAAATAACTTTTTCATATCGTTTCTCTCCTTCCTTTCGCACATAGGAGGGTTTGTTTGTTATGAAATAACAAACAAAGGACTCCCTTGTTTGTTATTTCATAACAAACAAAGGGGATATCCTTTGGCGATTTATTTTTCATTTGTTTTTTTACAGGATTTCCGTCAGGTCGTTCAAAGTCCGTACCTGCGGGGCTTGAAAATAAACGCACCTTTTTTTTGCCGATTCGATCGCTTGTGACTTCGCAGTATGTATGCTATGCTTGCAATCATATCCTGCAATGCTCAACTCCTTTCTGTGCATAGTTTTATTTTTCATCGTCATTGTATCATGCTTATTTCCTTTTGTCACCACATATTTTGGTTTTTCCCCATTTTTCGTAGGTTTTTGTGTGTTTTTCTTTCACAATGATTCTTTCTCATCGTTTTCATTGAATTTCGTTTCCATAAATTCCATTTTTTAGTTTCTTGCGACCTTTTCTTTTCCTCCGCACCTTTCGCATTTTGCGCATCGATTGCAAGCATTATAAAAGCGTTTGTCGAATTTTTGTCGAGAATTTTTGCTTTAGTTTCCCATATCATCCCTTGCATTTTCTCCATATTTGTTTTAGAATTATTTTACAGAATCTGTATCTATTCGCATGTGCCGCGGACATACCCCTTGTGCAAGAACATGCCGGCTGTTTTTTTGCTGTGACACAGAATATCGGCTGCTTCCTGCTGCCGTTATTCGGAAAGGAGCTTCTATGCAAGAAAAATATGATAACAACACTGCCCCGGCGGTCGATCGGAAGCCCGACCCGGATTTTTTGCCCTTCACCAACGACTTTATCTTCTCTCTAGTCATGCGCGACCCAGCGCTTTGCCGGGAGCTGCTGGCACTCGCACTGCCCGAAGAGGATTTCGGCGAGATCAAAATTATGAAATCACAGAATCCGCTGATCGACGAGCCCGCAGATGGCGCGGCGGAGGCTGCGCACACCGAGACACAGCCAGACAGCGCGCACAGCGACACACGTGCCCTGACGGTCGAAACGCAAAAATCACTGAAATTCGTCAAGGATATGCATGGTGTGCGCTTTGACGCGTACATAAACAAGTCTGAAAATGTATGGGCTGAAGTAGAAATGCAAACCGTTTCTAATCTTCCCCTCGGCAAGCGCGCCCGGTACTATCAGTCCAACATGGATCTGGACTGTCTGGAGAAAGGTGCAGACTACACAGCACTCAAAAAATGCTATGTGATCTTCATCTGTACTTTCGATTACTTCAAAAAAGACGCACCGGTGTATTTTTTCCGTTCGTGGGATGTGGAAAAAGGCTTGCCGCTGGACGATTTTTTTTCGTATAAAATAGTCTTGAACGCAGCATGCTCTCCGGACAAGGTACCGGAGAAGCTGAAACCACTCTACGCCTACTTGAATGTTAAATACGTAACTGAACGAAGTATTACCGA
>VOFJ01001618.1_pt1 | contig 18853 bp, 39 predicted proteins | sample 5384081 | NCBI WGS metagenome assembly VOFJ01 (sample SAMN12384729, study PRJNA508395) | human gut metagenome | isolation source: healthy gut I | host: Homo sapiens
ATGTTGTACTTCGCGTTCAGTTACGTACGTGCTGCTCAAGCTCTGTACAGCCCGGATGAACTAGGCAAGATCATCCAGCGCTCGGCAGGTATCCTCGACCAACCCGGCATCACGCCGGAAGGCATGCCGAGCTTGGCCAAGCAGCCACCCGGCACACGCTGCGGTAAATACTGAAGCGCATCCGCGACTGCCACCGTGCTTTGCTGGGCGACGGCATCATTGACCCGGGATGTGGCCCTGATGGGCCTCAAGCGGATGGACGTGGACGCACTGGGTCTGGACGAACTGGACCGCAGTATGCTGCGTGCGATCATTAAGAGGAAATGTACAACGGCGGCCCGGTGGGTCTGGAAACGCTGGCGGCGGCCCGGCGAGGAATCCCGTCACGCTGGAAGACCTGTGAGCGCCGTATCTGATGCAGATGGGCTTTTCTGACCCAGATCTTTGTTTACTGAAACTTTCTGTAAAATCCTCCGCAAAAATCACGTCATCCCCAAATTAGCGTTTGACAAATCCCATTTTCTGTGGTAGAATACATAATACAGTTGATATGGAAGCGTAGCTCAGCTGGTCAGAGCGCCTGCTTCACACGCAGGAGGTCCCACGGTTCGAGCCCGTGCGTCTCCACCAAACTTTGTTCTAATGTATGTGCATAGCTGAATAGCCGCTATGCACATCGATTAAAACAAAGTATTTCGTTTTAATAATCCTGATTTTAGCGACCCGTTCTCAAACGCCGTTCCTGAGGCAGATTAGGTTGTCCAGCAATACGTAATGGCTGAACCAAGAACAACTCAAAATGAAGAAATTAACAAAAATCGAAATGAAATAATAATATATGGTATGGGAATTATAAGCCTTGGATTAATAATTTTTTTATTATATTTATTAAAAAAAAAAGGGGAAAAAATGAAAATAAATAATAAATTATTTCTTTTTGGAATGGCATTTATTTTGTCATTAATATGTATATGTATGTTTCCACAAGAAGTACAAGCAGCAGATAGTCAAGGAAACTTTGTTATTGTCTTAGATCCAGGACATGGACCTAACAAAGAAGATGCACCAGGTTCAAATGATCCAGGAGCTATTGCAGGAGGAGTTACAGAAGCAAATGTAACTATGAAATTAGCACAATATGCTAAAGAAGAATTAGAACAATATGAAGGAGTAAAAGTATATTTAACTAGATATAATAATTGTCCAACAATCTATAATAGAGTTGAAATTGCTAAAAATTATAATGCTGATTTATTGGTTAGCTTACATATAAATTCAGGTGGCGGAGGAGCTAGCAGAGGTGCAGCTATTTGGGTAACACAAGATAAAACTCAAGTAGAGTATAATCAAAAAGCTTCAGAAGCAGCAAGCATTATTTTAAGAAATATAAGTTTATTAGGAATTCAGAATAATGGAGTTCAAACAAGAAGCGGAAAAGCTGACGAATGGTATGATAGTGGAGTTGTTCAAGATTATTATGGAATTATAAGATATGCACAAAGAGTAAAAATGAGATCATTATTAGTAGAACATTGCTTTTATAGATAATGATTCAGATAGAAATTATATAAATTCAGATGAAAAAATAAAAAGATTGGCTCAGGCTGATGTTAAGGGAATAGTAGAAGCATATCAATTAAATAAAAAGTCAGAAAATAAAAAACAATTACAATCAATATCAATGCAACAAAGTGAAATTAATATACAAATGAATTTAAACTCAAGCTATTTTATGCCATTAACATATACTCAAGTAATGTATCAAATAAAACTGTATATTGGTATACATCAGATTCTTCTATTGCAACAGTAAATGAAGGGACAATCTATGCTAAAAGGGAAGGAGAAGCAATAATTACGGCAATTAGTGGAAATAGGCAAAAAATAGCTAAATGTAAAGTTATCGTTTCTAAACCAGAGGTTCCATTAACAGGAATAAAATTAAAAAGAAGAAAATGTAACTGTCGAAATAGGAAAAAAACAGGCTATATAGGAGCTATATATAATCAAGTGATGCAAGTGATAAAGTATTATATTGGAGTTCTAGTGACGAAAGTGTTGCTAAAGTAAATGAAGGTGTAATTACAGCGATAGGAGAAGGAAAAGCAATATTAACAGCAACAGCAAGAGCGGGAGGAAAAACAGCAAGTTGTACAGTAACAGTTGAAAACCCTAATTTTGTTCATATTGATGAAATAAAAAATGAAAACAGAAGAATTAAACTTAAATAAAGGAGAAAATGGATGGGTAGGAGTAACATATAGTCCAAGTAATGCAAGCAATAAAGTGTTGACATGGAAATCGAGCAATGAAGAAGTAGTAACAGTAAGAGAAGGAAATGTAAAAGCGGTAGGAGAAGGGAAAGCAGTATTAACAGCAACATCAGAAGATGGAGGAAAAAAACAACAAGTTGTATAGTAACAGTTGTAGATCCTAAATTTGTTCATATTGATGAAATAAAAAATGAAAACAGAAGAATTAAACTTAAATAAAGGAGAAAAATGGATGGATAGGAGTAACATATAATCCAAGTAATGCAAAGTAATAAAGTGTTGACATGGAAGTCAAGCAATGAAGATGTTGCAATAGTAAGAGAAGGAAATGTAAAAGCGGTAGGAGAAGGAACGGCAATATTAACAGCAACATCAGAAGATGGAGGAAAAACAGCAAGTTGTAAAGTAATAGTAACAGGAGGAAAGAAGCATTTAGAAAACATAGCTTTAAAAACGACAACTCTAGAGATGAAACCAGGAGAAGGAAAAACAATATATGTAGAATACAATCAAGTGATGTGGAAGATAAAGTATTATATTGGACATCGAATAATGAAAAAGTAGTAACGGTAAGAGAAGGTTAATGTAAAAGCAGTGGGAGAGGGAACAACAACAATAACAGCGACGTCAAGAGATGGAAATAAAACAGCAACTTGTAAAATAACAGTATCAGATGGAACGGTAAAATTACAAAAAAATATAAAATTGAGTAGTAGTACAGAAATCTTAAAAAAAGGAGAACAAAAAGACAATATATGTAACATATAATCCAAGTAATGTAACAGATAAGACGTTATACTGGACATCTAGTGATGAAAAAAGTAGCAACGATAAGAGAAGGTTTTGTGAAAGCGATAGGAGATGGAGTGGCAACATTGACAGCAACATCAAGAGATGGAGAAAAAAGTAAGTTGTCAAGTAGTAGTAATTAATAAAAAGTCAAGAAATTGAAAGCATAAGCTTGAAAACAACAAAAGAAACAATTGAGAAAGGGAGGAAAAACAATATATGCAGTGTATAATCCAAGTGATGTAAAAGATAAAACTTTATATTGGATATCGAGCAATACAAGTGTAGTTACTGTAGAAAAGGACGTGTAAAAAGCAGTAGGAAAAGGAACAGCAACGATAACAGCGGTGTCAAGAGATGGAGGAAAACAGCTAGCTGTGAAATAACGGTGAAATAGAAGGTAAAAAAGGTTTTAAGTTATAGAATGAAACTTAAAAGCTTTTTTTATTTCATTTATATTTCATTTTGTTCACAAATATTGACTATTAAAAAGGAAAATGTTATAATAAAATAGACATTATTCGACAAGGAGTGAATAAAATGAAAAGGAAAATAGAAATAATTATTGTACTTATAATAGTAATTAGTACAGCACTATCTATTCAATATATAGTTGATGCAGTGCAATATGTACAATATATAAGGTCTGGAATAAATGCTTTTCCAACAGATTATCAAGTAAAATTGAATGAAATAGCTAAAGAACATCCAAATTGGAATTTTCAAGCTTATTATACAGGAATTTCATGGGATACTCTAATAGAAAAAGAAAGAGATGAATCAATTCATAGAAATAGAGTAATAGCTACTTCAGATTTATCTTGGAAAAATAATTGCAATTTTGAAGAAAATGGTTATGCATGTGCTTCGGATGAAATTGTTGCATATTATTTAGATCCGAGAAATTTTTGAATGAAAAAAAAATATTTTTCAATTTGTAGAAAGTTCATATAATTCAGATACTCAAACACTAGAAGTTATTCAAAAAATCAGTTAAAGGAACTTTTTGGATTCTACAATTACATGTAAAGATAACGAAGATAATGATATAACAATGTCATATTCACAAATTATAATAGAAGCAGCTAAACAAAGTAATATCAGTGCTTTTTTTATATAAAGAGCAAAAATTATACAAGAAGTTGGCGTTCAAGGAAGTGATTCTGTAAAAGGAAATTATGTTGGATATGAGGGATATTATAATTTTATAATTATGGAGCATCAGATACTGGAAATCCAATTGAAAATGGGTTAAAGTTTGCAAAAAGAAAATCAATGGGATAGTCAATATAAGGCAATAGTAAATGGTGCTAAATTGATTGGAAAAAAATACATAGAAGCTGGACAAAATACAGCGTATTTTAATAAATGGGATGTTGTTGGAACAAAAATTTTAAAAGATGGTGAAACACAATCTGTACAAAGAAAAAGATTTGTTTTTGGCATCAATATATGACCAACATCCAAGATCCAACTAATCAATCATATTCAAATTATAAGTTATATGCAGATAACTTAGATGGAAATATAACATTTATTATTCAGTGTATAATAATATGCCAGAATCGACAAAAAAAACCAACAGATGTAAAATTAAATTCTATATATTTGAATACAACAGAGATGAATTTACAGGTTGGAACAGAAGCTAGTGCAAAAACAGGATATATAAGTGTGGTATATAATCCGGGTAATGTAACCGATAAAGTTTTTTGTATTGGGAGTCAAGCAACAATAAGGTAGCAACAGTGAATGAGGGAAATGTAACTGCAGTAGGAGAAGGAACCGCTATTATAACAGCAAAATCAAGAGATGGCAACAAGACTGCAAATTGTAAAGTTAATGTGATTAAAATAGATAAAGCGTTAAGAGCAATAACGATGAATACAAAATAAAATATCATTGAATGTAGGTGAAACTGGATGGGTAGGAGTAACATATAATCCAAGTGATGCAAGTGATAAAGTATTATATTGGAATTCTAGTGACGAAAGTGTTGCTAAAGTAAATGAAGGTGTAATTACAGCGATAGGAAGAGGAACAGTGATGCTGACAGCAACATCAAGAGACGGAGGAAAAACGGCAACATGCGAAGTGACAGTAACAGATCCAAATTATAAAGAATTGAAGTCGATTAAAATGAATCAGAAACAGTTATATTAAAAAAAGGAGAAAATGGATGGATAGGGAGTAACATATAATCAAGTGATGCAAGTGATAAAAAGTATTATATTGGAGTTCTAGTGACGAAAGTGTTGCTAAAGTAAATGAAGGTGTAATTACAGCGATAGGAGAAGGAAAAGCAATATTAACAGCAACAGCAAGAGCGGGAGGAAAACAGCAAGTTGTACAGTAACAGTTGAAAACCTAATTTTGTTCATATTGATGAAATAAAAAAATGAAAACAGAAGAATTAAACTTAAATAAAGGAGAAAATGGATGGGTAGGAGTAACATATAGTCAAGTAATGCAAGCAATAAAGTGTTGACATGGAAATCGAGCAATGAAGAAGTAGTAACAGTAAGAGAAGGAAATGTAAAAGCGGTAGGAGAAGGGAAAGCAGTATTAACAGCAACATCAGAAGATGGAGGAAAAACAACAAGTTGTATAGTAACAGTTGTAGATCCTAAATTTGTTCATATTGATGAAATAAAAATGAAAACAGAAGAATTAAACTTAAATAAAGGAGAAAATGGATGGATAGGAGTAACATATAATCCAAGTAATGCAAGTAATAAAGTGTTGACATGGAAGTCAAGCAATGAAGATGTTGCAATAGTAAGAGAAGGAAATGTAAAAGCGGTAGGAGAAGGAACGGCAATATTAACAGCAACATCAGAAGATGGAGGAAAAACAGCAAGTTGTAAAGTAATAGTAACAGGAGGAAAGAAGCATTTAGAAAACATAGCTTTAAAAACGACAACTCTAGAGATGAAACCAGGAGAAGGAAAAACAATATATGTAGAATACAATCCAAGTGATGTGGAAGATAAAGTATTATATTGGACATCGAATAATGAAAAAAAGTAGTAACGGTAAGAGAAGGTTATGTAAAAGCAGTGGGAGAGGGAACAACAACAATAACAGCGACGTCAAGAGATGGAAATAAAACAGCAACTTGTAAAATAACAGTATCAGATGGAACGGTAAAATTACAAAATATAAAATTGAGTAGTAGTACAGAAATCTTAAAAAAAGGAGAACAAAAGACAATATATGTAACATATAATCCAAGTAATGTAACAGATAAGACGTTATACTGGACATCTAGTGATGAAAAAGTAGCAACGATAAGAGAAGGTTTTGTGAAAGCGATAGGAGATGGAGTGGCAACATTGACAGCAACATCAAGAGATGGAGAAAAAAAAGTAAGTTGTCAAGTAGTAGTAATTAATAAAAGTCAAGAAATTGAAAGCATAAGCTTGAAAACAACAAACAACAAACAATTGAGAAAGGGAGGAAAAAACAATATATGCAGTGTATAATACAAGTGATGTAAAAAGATAAAACTTTATATTGGATATCGAGCAATACAAGTGTAGTTACTGTAGAAAAAGGACGTGTAAAAAAGCAGTAGGAAAAGGAACAGCAACGATAACAGCGGTGTCAAGAGATGGAGGAAAAACAGCTAGCTGTGAAATAACGGTGAAATAGAAGGTAAAAAAGGTTTTAAGTTATAGAATGAAACTTAAAGCTTTTTTTTTATTTCATTTATATTTCATTTTGTTCACAAATATTGACTATTAAACTAAATGATGATAAAATACACACATAAAAAGATAAAAATGGTTAATAGATAACTAGTATATTATATTGAATTATACTAAAGGAAAAAAAATGAAAGATGATTACAAGATAATAGTTGATAATGTATATAAAACATTTAATGTATATTTGGATAAAGCAAATACAATTAAGGAGAAGATATTATTTTTATTTAGTAGAAATAGAAAAGAAAAAAAAGAGAAATATTAAAAGGGATAAATTTGAAAATAAATAAAGGTGAAGTTGTAGCATTAATAGGAACTAATGGTAGTGGAAAATCTACATTATTAAAGTTAATAACTAAAATTATTTATCCTACACAAAGGTAAAATAATGACTAATGGGAAAGTGACTTCACTTTTAGAATTAGGAGCAGGATTTCATCCTGATTTTTTTCTGGAAGAGAAAATATTTATTTTAATGCTTCTATTTTTGGCTTAACTAAAAAAAAGAAATCGACAGCAGATTAGAAGATATAATAGAATTCTCTGAACTGGCTAATTATATTGATAATCCAGTTAGAACATATTCATCTGGAATGTACATGAGACTAGCATTTTCAGTAGCGATAAATGTTGATGCAGATATATTGTTGATTGATGAAATATTATCTGTAGGTGATGAACATTTTCAAAACAAATGCCTGGAAAAGATGATTGAGTTAAAAAAAAACAGGGGAAAACAATGGTATTTGTAACACATAGTATGGAGACTGTAAAAAGTTGTGTAGCAGAGCAGTTTGGTTAAAAGATGGAAAAATAAAAATGGATGGAAATACAAATGAAGTTGTAGATGAATATATAAAAAGAAAAACTCATAGAAAGGAGTAAAGAATGGATTTTAATTATAAATTGTATCCTGGAAGAAAAAAAAGAAATTATAAAATTTGAACAGGAATATAAACCAGAAGTAACAATAATAACAGCATATTATAATGGAGATAAATATATTGATGAAACAATTAATTCAGTATTAAATCAGACATTTCCAGCTTGGGAGTGGCTTATAATAAATGATGGTTCAACTAATAAAGAAAGTATAGAAAAAATTAAAAGAAATAGAAAAAAAATTGATAGAAGAATAAAAATAATAAATAAAAATAATACAGGATTGGCAGCAACAAGAGATTATGGAGCAAAATTAGCAGATAAAAATTCGGAAATATTTGTTTTTCTTAGATGATGATGATTTAATAAACAAAACATATTTAGAATGTGCGTATTGGACCTTACAAACCAATAAAGATGCTTCGTGGACATATACGGATTTAGTAAATTTTCAAAAAAAAAGAAGAATTTCAATGGATAAAATATTTTGATTCAGACATAGAAAAAGAAAGAAAATTTATTAGTTGCAACAGCGTTGATTAGAAAAAAAGATTTTTGGGAAGTAAATGGTTATGAGTTAAGAGAAAAAAAGCAGTTAATGAAGATTGGAATTTATGGCTAAAATTATTAGCAAAAAGGTAAAAAACCTGTAAGAATGAACTTTATAGGGTTTTGGTATAGAAAAAAAATTTGAAAATAGTGAATTAGAACGTTCGAAACAAAATAGAGAAAGAGCATTAAGTATAATAAATAAAACAGCAAAAACAATAACCCAAAAAGTTAGGGCGGTACAATACCCAAAATCAGATTATAATTGGCAAGAAATTGTAGAAGAGATGCCAGAAAATGTTCATTATAAAATAGAGGAAAATAATAAAATAAATGTATTGATGATTATTCCATGGATGATAACAGGAGGAGCAGATAAATTTAATTTAGATCTTGTTACAAGAACTAATAAAAAGAAAAATTTAATTTTATTATAGTAAATACAAATCAAAAAGTTAATTTATGGAAGCAAGATTTTGAAGAACAAGCTATAGTTTATGACTTAACTACATTTATTGATCAAAAAAATATTGGGTAGCTTTTATAAATAATTTAATAGAAGAATATAGAATAAACTTAATATTAAATACAAATAGTCTCACAGGATATTCAATGATTCCATATTTAAAGTCAAAATATTCCCATATACCAATTGTGGATTATATACATATGGAAGAATGGTATAATAGATGTGGCGGATATTCAAGAGATTCAAGTGCTGTAGCACAATGTATTGATAAAACACTTGTGTGCAATGAAAATTCTAGAAAAATATTAATAAAATCATTTTAAAAAGAGAAGAAGAAGATATTAGGACTGTTTATATTGGAGTAGATGAAAAAATATACGATCCAAATAAATACAATGAAGAAGAAATAAGAAAACAATATAAATTAAAAAAAGATGATAAAAGATACATATTAAGTTATATTTGTAGAATTGATTTACAAAAAAGACCAATGCTATTAGCTGAAATTTTAAGAGAACTAAGAAATAGAAGAACAGATTTTTTTTTGTGTTTAATAGCAGGAGATGGCCCTATGCTTGAAAAAAAATTAAAAAGGAAAATTAAAGAGATATGACTTAATGGATAATGTAAAGTTTTTTAGGAAAATATAAAAGAAACAGCAAAATTATATAAAATAAGTGATTTAACTATAAATTGTTCTATAAAAGAGGGAGTTGCATTAACTTCATATGAATCGCTGGCTATGGGAGTTCCAGTGGTTTCATCTAATGTTGGAGGACAAGCTGAATTAATAAATGACAAAGTTGGGGTTGTAGTTCCTTGTATACAGAAAGAAGAAAATATAAAAGTTTTTAAAATATGAAAAAAAGTTGAATGCGAAAATTATGTAGATGGAATAGAGAAAATATTAAATAATCTAGATAGCTACAAAGCAAATTGCAGAAAAAAAAAGAATACTAAATGGATTTACAATAGACCAAATGGTAAATAATATGGAAAATATTTTAGAAAACATAGTTAAAAAACAAAATTTTAAGAAAATAAAAACAGGGGAAATGTTAAAAAAACACACAAAGCATTTGCAAAGAATTGATAACAGAGAACTTTATAGTGTCAAAAAATGAATATTGCTGGTTATGTGACCAAGTAAACTTAGAGTATTTCGGAATGATACCACCACGAGATGAAAAAATTCTGCATGGATAGATGGGGGATACGATTACTTTAAAACCCAATTGGAAGATTTAGATTATTTATGATTAAAGTAACTAAAAAGTTACATCTTTATGAAAAATAAAAAAGAATATTAGTAAAGATGAGAAAAGAAGAGTAAAAGGAGAAAAAATGATAAATGTATTTAAAAATTTATATCAATATAGGGAATTATTAAAAACTAATGTAAAAAAAAAGAAATAAGAGGAAAATATAAAAAACTCATTTTTAGGCGTATTATGGTCATTTTTAAACCCACTATTACAAATAGCGGTTTATGCAATAGTATTTCCACTAATATTAAGGAACACGCAGGAAAATTATGTTATATTCTTATGTTGCGGATTAATTCCTTGGACATTTTTTTTTTTCAACTGCAATTACAAGAGCGTCATTTACAATGGTTGAAAATGGAAATATACTGAAAAAAGTTTACTTTCCAAGAGAAATTTTACCAATTTCTGTAGTGACAAGTGAAGCAGTAAATTTTATGATTTCAACAATTATTATTTTGACGTTTGTAATTTTTGGAGGACTAGGAATTACAAAATATGTTTTATTTTATCCTATTATATTAGTGGTACAATATTTATTAGTACTTGCAATATCGTTAATAGTTTCTAGTATTTGTGTATATATAAGAGATTTACAGCATTTTATAGGTATTTTTATACAATTATTGTTTTATGCAACACCAGTTGTGTATTCAGCAGAAACAATACCAGAAAATTTTGCTTGGGTATTAAAAAATAAATCCAATGACATATATAATTGATGGCTATAGAAATATTTTTTTATAATCAAACTGCGCCTGATGTTAAAGCGTTATTAATTTTATTATTGATTTTAATAGTAGCAATAGCAGTAGGATATGTAATATTTAATAAATTGCAAAAAGGATTTGCAGAAGAATTATAAGGAGAACTTAAATGAAAAATATCGCTAATAAAAAAAAAAAAAGATTGGAAATTTTTTCTTGCTGTTAGAATATCAATAGTTTTAATAGTACTTATGATTTTATATACTTTGAGAGTATCAGACAAAGTATATAATGTAAGTGAGAAAGTAGAAGTACAAGATACAATAAAAAGAAGTAACAGCAGGGAATGAAAATTGAACAAAAAATAAATGCAATACAAAATAATTTTCAGAGAGTTGACATTCAATTTGAGGGGTTTAAAGAACAAAGTAATATAGCTGGTAAAGTTACTATAGGAATCGATGATCCTAATGGTAAAAATATAAAAGAAAAAAAACAATTACTAGGAATTATATTAGAGAAAATAGTGTATATGAGTTTGATTTTAAAAATCAAAGTGAGTCAACAAACAAAAGAATATACACTATGGATTCAATTTGAAGAAGTAAAAAAGAAGGTAGTGAATTCTTTACAGTAAAAAACAGCAAATGCTAACCAAGAAGATAACAAATTAATAATAAATGGGCAAGAACAAAATAAAAAGTTAGCAATACAAGAATTTTACAAAAATTCAAAAAACAAGCAATGTTTATATTAGGAATATTAATATTTATAATATATGCAGTTGTTATAAGTATATATATATATTATCAAAAAAATAAAAGTAGAAAAAATATTTTTATATACAGTACCTGTAATTTGTTTATTTTATATAATATTTATGCCAACGTTTAAAAAAATCATGATGAATTATATCATTGGTATAGAGGATATGAAGTATCAATGGGAAGATTAATGACAGGAATAAATGGGGATATATTAGGAACTGAAATGCCAGAAAATATAAATAAAATAGCAACAGATGATTGGACATCAATCACATATACTGACGTTAAAGAATGTTTAAGGATACCACTTGAATCTAATAAAGAAAAAAACTTTATATGCAGAAACATCAGCTGTATATTCATTTGTACAATATTTACCACAAGGAATAGGAATTGCGATAGCAAGATTATTTACAGATAAAGTATTATTATTAGCATATGCAGGAAGAACTATGAATATGTTAGTGGCTATGTGTTGCATTTATTTTGCAATAAAGAAAATACCATTTGGAAAAAAAAAATATTATTGTTGTTGTCGTATATTCCAATCTCAATTGAAGGTTTTTCATCATTTATCACCAGATGCAATGACAATTTCAATAGCATTTATATATATAGCATATATTTTAAATTTAGCTTTTAGCAAAGAAGAGAAATTCATAGATAAAAAACAAGCAATTATATTGACTATATTGTCAATAATTATGTCATTATGTAAAATTGTATATTTACCATTAGTATTGTTAATGTTTATTATTCCAAAAGAAAAAATTTAAAGATAGTAAAAAATAAAAAAAGAATAGTAGTAATAATAATGATAGCAGTAATTATAAATTTAGTTTGGCTTGGCATTTCAAGTATATATTTAGCCCATTTTAGAGAGGGAGATTCAGGAGTTCAAGTAAAGACATTATTATTGGGATCCAATTAAATATATACAAGAGTGTTTATATACTTTAAATATAAATGCAGATAGCTATATTATGACCATGTTTGGACAGAAATTGGGCTGGGGAGAATTAGTAAACATACACGATATTGTACCATATGTATTATTTTTTATGACAATATGGGATAACTATAATAGATGAAACAATAAAGGATAGATTTAAATTTTTTCAAAAAAATCATAATAATGCTTAGTGTAGTAGGAATTATTGGTTTAATATTTACAAGTTTATATGTACAGTGGACGACTTGCGGAAGTGATTCGATTGCTGGAATTCAAGGACGATATTTTATACCAATTTTGCCATTAGTTGTATTATTAGTAGGAAGTCAAATAAAGATAAATACGCCATATAATGGGAAAAATGTTAACAAATATATTGGTATTATAGGAATAATAATACAAATAATACCAATAGCACAAATAATTATATGTCATTTATAAAAGGAGGATAAAAATGGAAAAAAATAGCAGTATTAATACCATGTTATAATGAAGAATTAACAATAGAAAAAGTAGTAAAGGATTTTAGGAGAGAATTACCAGAAGCAGAAATTTATGTGTATGATAATAACTCAAAAGATAAAAACAGCAGAAATAGCAAGAAAAGCAGGAGCGATAGTAAAGAAAAGAATATAGACAAGGTAAAGGAAATGTAGTAAGGACTATGTTTAGAGAAATTGATGCAGATATTTATGTTATGGTAGATGGAGATGATACTTATCCAGCAGAATTTGTGCATCAGTTAATAGAACCAGTGAAGAAAGATGAAGTGGATATGGCAATTGGAGATAGATTATCTAATGGAACTTATCAGCAGGAAATTAAGAAAAATTTTCATGAATTTGGAAATAATTTAGTTAGAGCATCTATAAATGTTTTATTTAAAAATAAATTGAAAGACATTATGACCGGATATAGAGTCTTCAACAAAATGTTTGTAAAAAACATGCCTGTTATGAGCCCAAAGTTTGAATTAGAAACAGAAATGACATTATTTGCTTTAGATAAAAAATTTAGAATAAAAAGAAATACCAATTGTTTTTTTAGAGAAAGACCAGAAGGCAGTGAATCTAAAATTAATACAGTTTCTGATGGTATGAAAGTAATTAAAACAATTATTAAAATGTTTAAGGATCATCAACCATTGAAATTTTTTACAATTATTGCTGCAATATTATTTATTATAGGAATAATTATTGGAATGCCAGTATTATTCGAATTCTTTAATACACATTATATAACAAAAGTGCCATCTGCTATTTTAGCAACTGGAATTATGACATTAGCAATAATAATAGGACAATGTGGAGTTATATTACATACAATTGTAAAAACAACATAAGGAAAATTATGAATTGAATTTGCTAAGATATCAGCAAAATGAAACAAATAAAGGAGAATAATTAGTTTTGACAAATATAAAGAAAAAATAGTAAATGATAAAAAAATAATTTTATTTTTGTGCATTAGTACTTATTTTAATTGTTTTAAATATAATTTTTATAGTAAATTTATATATAATGAAAAAAAGCTACTATACAGAACAACATTTAACATACAACAATAAGTATGAAATGAATGGAAATGTAAAAAGATAGAACAAACCTTTATAGCTAATGGTAATAACTTAGAAGCAGTGGCAATTCGGATTTGATAAGGATTTTCGAACTTACAACAAAGAATTAATCAAAATTCAGATTATAGAAGTGTAAACTAATACTATAGTTGCAGAATATGACAATATTTATGCTTCACCAGTACAAGATTACAAAAATATAAATTTGAATTTGAAAAGCAGAAGGAATCATTAGAGAAAGAATATAAAATAGTAGTAACATATCCAAATGGTAGTAAAGCTAATGCATTACTTTTTAATTCTGAAAAGGAATTTAAACAAGGAAAGTTACTGGTAAATGGAGAAGAGCAAGAAGCTAATATTAGCTTTGAATTATATTATCATAGTAATTATGCAAATACAATATGGTTAATAGCTATGATAGGGATTAATGTTTTAGCAATAACAGGAATCTGGATTTTAAACTATAAAAAATGACTTTAGAAAAAGCTTTTATTTTGATTGTTGGTGTGATTGGAATTGTTTATGTTTTTTTGATACCAATTTATCGAGGACACGATGAGTGTGCACATTTTTTTAGAGCTTATGAAATTTCAAAAGGTGTATTAAATACAAAAAAAATAGAAAATCATATGTCTATTACTGAAATACCAAAAAGCATTTGAAGATATTACTTCAAAAAGTGGAAAATATTGCAATGAAACACATTATGATGAAATAATTGATTTTTTGGGAACGGAAATAAAAAGAAGGTGAAAATATAATAGAAAATGGATGTTACATGGCAGTATATTCACCAATTCCATATATACCACAGGCATTTACAATTGCAATATGTAATTTATTAACAGACAATGTTGCTATTATATTTTATGCAACAAAGGTTAGTAAATTTAATTGTATCTGTTATGATATTATATGTGGCAATGAAAATAATTCCATTTGGAAAAAAGTAATTTTTTGATTACGATTATTCCGACAACAATGACACAAATAGCTACTGTATCACCAGATGCAACAACTATTACGTCTTGTATTTTTTTTTGTTAGTTATATTTTAAAATTATTATACGAAAAAAAAGAAATATAACGAAAAAAGAAGTAGTAAAAATCACAGTTTTAGGTAGTGTTATTGCTTTATGTAAAATCGTATATATACCATTCATATTGCTTGCGTTATTAATACCAAAAGAAAGATATGAGAGCAGAAAAAATATTGGAAAAGTATATCTGTTATGATAGGTTTACCAATAGTAATTAATATAATTTGGTTAATGATTGCTGGAACTCATTTAGCTCTGATTGATTCTAATAAGGCAAGTTCACAAACTATAAATATATTGACTAATATACCAGAGTATATAAGAGTGGTTTTATATACAGTACAATATTCATTTGGAACTATAATAACAGAATTGTTTGGAGGAGTATTACTACACAATGATCTTGTGAATAATGGAATGTTAATTGTATTACCAGTAATTCTATTATTTGTTTTTGAAATTTTATTAGATGAAGAATTCAAATGTAAACTGGATATAAATATAAAAATTTTATTAAGTGCAATTATTTTTATAATTATGTGCTTAATTGTAACTAGTTTATATGTACAGTGGTCACCATTAAAGTGGTTTTATATTAATGGGATTCAAGGAAGATACTTTATTCCACTATTATTACCTGTAACTGTTTTATTAGGACAAAATCAGTGGGTAAGAAATACAGGAAAAGTAAATTTACAAGCAATTATTAGTTATAGTGCAATTATATTAAACTTTATGGCACTTGCACAAATTGTTATAACTTATTTATAATGAGAAAGAAAGGCAGAATAATATGAAGAAATTAATTAAAGAAGGTATTTTAGAAAAAATAAAAGATAAAAATTTGTATATTTTTTTTTAGCTATTACAATTATATTCTTTGGAGTTTTTATATTAAAAAGATTATACTGTAGATTCTTATTTATTTTTTTTCCAAGAAACATGGCGAGAACCATTTTATCATTTAGCAAGTTTAGGGAGGTTAGTAACAGCAATATTTTGGTTAATTTTTTCTTGGACAAATTTTGATATTGCTTACATTGCATCATTTTTTGCTTGCTATTATATCTACTACATTTAGTATGTATGAATGTAATCGTATTTTAAAAAAAGAAACATTAAAAATGAAAAAATTACAAGGTTACTTTCTGTTTTAGTTGTTATTAATATATGCACATTAGAGTTATATATGTTTTTTTGAAAAGGAATAATGATGCTTTCTGTTCTTATGAGTATATTAGCAATTGGACAACTAGACAAAAGCATTGCAAGGAGATAAAAGGCTTGTATTATTATTTTGATAGAAATGTTTATAGCAAATTGTTGCTATCAGGGAACTGTAGGAATATTTGTAGCAATGGGGACTATTTATATTGTTAAAAATTCAAAAAATATAAAAGAATTTATAAAAAATAATATTTTAGTGGCAGGATTATATGCATTGCCAGCAATATTAAACTTATTTATAGTAAAATTCATTTTCCATAGTTCGAGATTAGAAAATGGTTTATCATTTTATGAGAAAATAAAAAAGTATATTAAAAACGACTTTAGATATAGTTAAAAATACTTTTGATATTCTTCCAATAATATTTATTTTTAGGGTTATTGTTAATAACCTGTATTGTCTTTTGTGATAAAAATATTTAGAAATAGAGAAGGAAAAATAGGATTAAATATATTTGCACTAATTTATGTAATAATAGCAACTATATTGTCTACAGTGGCTCCACAAATTATGCAAGCTTATGTCTATATGGTGCCTAGAAATACATTTTCATTAGGTGCAATATTAGCAATCGTATTAATATTGGCATATCAAAGGGTGAAAATGGGGAAAAGTTGCTAATACTTGTGTACTTTTTGGGAGGTATTTTGTTTTTGAGTATACTATTCTTTAATTTTATGGATATAACAATAGGACACTATTATACAAATAAAAAAGATATGGAAATTGCAGAGAGAATTGCAAGTGTTGTAAGAGAATATGAAGAAAAAACAGGAGAAATTATAAGCAAAGTTGTAATATACAAAGAAAAATATACCATATCAATATAAAGATGTAAGATATAATGGTGATGCTAATGTGAGAGCATTTTATACAGATTGGGGGACACGAGGTATTCTAGATATAGTGTTGGAAAGAGATGTAAAAGTGGTACCAGAGAAAAAAAACAAGAATATGAAGAGTTTTTTAAAAAAGTCAAGCATGGAACGAATTTGATGAAGAGCAAATAAAATTAGAAAAAGATACATTACATTTGTGTATTATATAACATATAAGAAGGAAAAAAAAAATATGGATAAAATAAAAAGAATTAATCAGAAAAAATATTGACTAAAGAAGTGATTTTTATATATAGCATTTGGAATATTAACAACAATTGTAAACCTAGGTTCATTCTATGTAATGAATTCAATATTACAATGGAACGAAAACATATCAAACTTTATAGCAATTTTATTAGCTGTAATATTTGCATATATAACTAATAAAGATTTAGTTTTTCACTCAGAAGCAGATTCTTTCAAAAAAAGAATAATAGAATTTGGCAAATTCATGTTAGGAAGAGCATTTACAATGGTAGTAGAATTTGTAGGAGGATTAATATTATTTGAACTTCCAATTCCAAATATAATAACTAAAATGGGACTTACTATAATTGTAATTATTTTAAATTTCTTTATTAGTAAATTTTTCGCTTTTAAAAGTAAAAAAAGATAATTAATATAGAAAGAGGGAAATAAGAAATGAAAAAAAATAAGTGTAATTATACCAGCATATAATGAAGAAGAATCACTACCAATGTTATATGATAGAATGAAAAAATTAATGGAAAATATGGAAAATTATGAATTTGAAATATTATTTGTAAATGATGGAAGTAAAGATAAAACAATCAATATAATAAAACAATTAAGAGCAGAAGATAAAAGAATATGCTATGTAGATTTCTCAAGAAACTTTGGTAAAGAAATTGCAATGATAGCAGGCCTTGATTATGCAACAGGAGACTGTGTAATATTTATGGATGCAGATTTACAAGATCCTCCAGAATTAATACCTGAATTAGTAAAGTATTGGGAAGAAGGATATGATGACGTATATGCTAAGAGAAAATCAAGAAAAGGAGAAACATGGCTAAAAAAAAATTCACATCTAAAATGTATTACAAAGTATTACAACATTTAACAAGAGTTGAAATACAGAAAAGATACAGGTGATTTTAGATTACTAGATAGAAGATGTGTAAATGCTTTAAGGAAACTAAGAGAATCACAAAGAAATACTAAAAAGTATGTTTAGTTGGATTGGTTACAAGAAAAAAGGAAGTATTGTATGATAGAGATCCAAGAATAGCAGGAAAAACAAAGTGGAACTATATAAAATTAGTGGATTTAGCTATTGATGGAATTACATCTTTTACTACATCACCACTTAGACTTTCAACATTTATTGCAATACCTACATTTATAGTATTATTTGTTTATTTTTGTTTATGTAATTGTAAAATGTTTTGTAGTTCATGAAGCAATTCAGGCATTTCAAGCAATTATATTATTAATTTTATTTTTCTCAGGAATTCAAATATTACTATTTGGAATTGTTGGAGAATATCTAGGTAGAATTTTTAATGAGACAAAAAATAGACCACTATATCTAGTAAATGAATATAATGATGAAAAAAGAAATGAATGAAATAAAATAATTAAAACTTAAATAAATTTATTGACAAAAAAATCAAAATATAGTAAATTAAAATTGATACATCTTATATTAGCTATTCTTAATTAAGAAAGGATGATCAGCATGAAATCAAGAGTAGCAAGTAGTGAAATACGGATTAACATTTCTAATAAACAAGAAGTG
>VOFJ01000768.1_pt1 | contig 18829 bp, 30 predicted proteins | sample 5384081 | NCBI WGS metagenome assembly VOFJ01 (sample SAMN12384729, study PRJNA508395) | human gut metagenome | isolation source: healthy gut I | host: Homo sapiens
CAGACATGAATATCTGGTATCATTAGTTGTTATCAAAAACGAGTAAAGGTTAACTGTAGAATTAACTTTTACTCGTTTTTTTCCATTATCTTATTAATTGTTTTTTCTTTTTTAACTACTACTTTTTTGCAATATTCATAAATATTAAATGGTTCTTCTTTTTTTTCAAATAAGATATCAGCTTCTTTAATAATCTTAATAAGTTCTTCTGTCTCTACACCTACTGTTTTTAGTACAAGTAACTTTTTTTTCATTCGTTATGAGAAAGAAAAAAACCTTTGTAAAAAAAGACTCTATCTATTTCTTTAAGTTCACAGATCTTTTTATCTTCTAATGTTATTCCCTGAACATCAATTTCCACTTTGTTATATCTTGATTTATTCCATACAAATTCATGGACATTATTTTCAAATTTTTTTCCCTTAGATTGAAACCAAATAATCCAAATCAATGCAATAATAGAAATCCCCATTTCCACATAAAACATCGGATAACTCTTTTACAAAATAGCAGACCGATTGATAACAAAAATAATACTGGTGTCATTATATAAATAATTTTCCTTCTATTATTTTTTGTCTTAAGTAATTGATATGGCATAGCATATTCTAACGAAAGCATATACTCTAATGCTTTTCTATCTTCATCGGTCATAATAGACTTTATAATCATTTTTACTCCATCCTTCCCTTAAAATACAATATAATAACCTCTGTCCTTTATTTCTTCATGTGTCCTCCCATCTCTTACATATGTAAGATTAGTACAAAAACACTTCTATTGTCAAATCAATTTTTAATTCGGTATTGGTAATCGGGTATCTGCATAATTCCGTCATTTAGGATTTCATTCCCCAAATACTGAAAGCTGCCATCCTCTGCAAACCTTATCGTAAGTTCATGAGTTATGACTGCATCATCACATATGACCATGTCACAGACCGCCTCAACTGTTAATGTGACTGTTCCATCTTGATTTTCTTTGATATCCGTAACCTCCGGCAAGGCAAAGAAGTTCCAAAGAACGTTAGGTGCATAATTTAAGGCATCCAAATCGAGCCCAAATCATAAGTCTGGTTTTCCTCATCAAACACCGCATATTCCCGTATCTGCTCTGCCGTCACCGGAAGATACTCCATAATCAGACTTTCGAAACTCTTCTTTTAGGAATGCCATTTGGATAATCTTCAGAATTGAACTTTTCTCCATATTTCATTGCATACAGATATTCAAACATTCCGTTATAATCCAACTCACTCATATTTTCTACATTCCAGTTGGAACACAAAAGGTTCTGTCCCTGATATCCAAGTCCCACGAACACAACGTTCAGACATTTCACGCTGTTCCTCTGTCATTGGCTTTACTCTGATCAGACAGCTCCCATCCACCATCTCAGTTACTTCCGGATGACTCTGGTACACATAGTTCATAACAAAACCATCCCTTTATCTGTATATTTCCACTCTTTGATTCTGGTGTAAGAAATGTATGATGTCCCCTGGTGTATGTTATCATCATTCCAAATTCTTTTGTACTCACAACATACATATCCGTTCCATCAAAAATGAATTTCATTCTTCCTGCGCCATCCATCATCGTTATATCTCATAAATTACTACAGAACCGCTTTGCCCTTCCATACATTCTTTAAGAAAACTATCGACACTTTCATAATTCCCCATGTTAGAATACAAAACCAATGTAGCAACCGGACATCCTGTTTCCATTATTTTCTTCTGCATTTCCAGAACCGTTTGATCATCCAAAACAACATTGGATGCTATCCTTTATCTGCATGTTCCATAAATGTCAAGAAAAACGTTCCATCATTTCTATACAGTCATTTTCAGCTTCCACCGCTTCCTGTTCGTCCACGGAAGATTGTAGCCCTTTTCCCACTGTTCTGTAGCCTCTTCCTCTGCACTTTTTTGTTTCCTCCGTGGAAGATACCTCTTCTGTATCTTCCTCAAAGAGTTTCCTTGTAATACTATCTTCCTTCCCACAGGCACACACACAACACCCAATCAGAAATGCCGTAATCAGTAAAATATTCATTTTTCTTTAATACCATAAAATTATCATCTTTCCTTAAAATCACCTTTGCTGTGATTTTGCTATTGGCGGCAATTCAATTCTATTTGCTCTATAGAATTAGAAAGATACCTAAAAGTTCCGTCTTCAAATGGCTGGACCACAACCGTATTCCGAAAAGCGAGATCAGAATTATAATCCGGCCATACTCCATCCACGATAAGTGTAATCGTTCCATCCGCATTTTTTCCGTATAGTCAACTACTTCTCCAAAAGGTGGGTATGGGCTGGCATAAATCATCTCATATTCATAGCTGTTACTCCCTTTATCATACCCACAATACTCTCTTAACTGTTCTATCGATACTGGAAAATAGGTGGTCATTATCCTTTCATATTCCTCTGCCGGAATTTCCAATTTTCTGTTTTCAAATTTTCTCCAGTATAAATCCGATAGATATCTTCATACATACAAAGGCATAAGAATATCCTCTACATTACTTCTGTCCCAGTTTGTGACAAGCACATTATAATTCACATAGCTTAGTCCTGATATGTATTCTTGCGTTAATTCCTGGCAGTCTTCTGGTAGCGGCTCTATTCTCCAATACTGTCTCAAACTTGCATGTGCAATCACATATTCAAATGCGTAGATAAAATATCCTTTTTCTGTCAGTTTGATCTCAGCCACATTACTTACCGAAGTTCCCTGTATTTCAGGCACTCCACCTTCCCTCCAACGAACACCTATATAATAAGTCTGCAACTCACCTTTCCGGTAAATAAAAGTAACTGCTCCAATCCGCCCATCTCTCTGTACTTCACATACCGTAACCATCGAGTCCCGTCCATCCAAGTAATCTGCATAAAATGTTTCGACTTTCATGGTTTTGCATGGCAGTATCTTCTTCAACACTTACCAGACCGCTTCTGCCCAATTGCTCCACCACAGCTTTCCTCTGCTTTCTTGTAAATTCGCCAATGCCGGAAGAGTAGCTTGGTGCATCTGCAATTATCAATATCCTTATAGATTTCTTGACCGAATCTGCCGCTGACAAAACCATACTCTGCAATTGTTCCTTTTTCCTCATCTGAGATAAGACAATCACTGGCTTGCGGAATAAACCAATATGCTGACTCTGTGGAAGTTTTCCGCATTCTCGGCTTCTTCTGTTTCTGCTTCGCTATTTTCGATTTCTACAGGTGGCTCCCATACTTCTTCTGCCACCTTTTGTTTTCCTGTATGCAGTTCTCCCCAACAGACCACTCCGGCTATTACGAAAATAAGCAACATCAAAATCGGAAATCCACATTTCTTCAACAGCCATTTTACATCTTCCAGTATTCTCCTCCGTATAATTCTTCCCATTCTTCTAACGTCAACCGTGGCGTATGCCATGTTTCCTCAGAATTATCCTCGGAGGGTATAATTCGATTAGATACATATTGTACCCGCCATTCTCTAAAGGAGCGAATCACAACCTCGTGGGCATATACTTTGGAATTTCCCGAATATGGAAATACCACATTAGCAGTAAGTGTAATTGTTCCATCACTGTTCTCCGTATACCCGATTACTTCTGAATATGGGTATTCCGGGTACTCTACTTCTTCAAAACCCCTCGGCTTGTATTCATATGTGGAATCCTCCGAATCATAGACTGTTTTGGATTGCAGTGTTTCACTGTCGATATTAAAATATTCCATAATTACATTTTCAAACTCTGTTTTAGGAATATGATAAACTGCACCTATGCCTAAGTTATCATCTGCTACATATGGAAATTTTTCATTATGCAACTTTGGATACAACAAATCAAACATGTCATAGAAATTCAAAGCCCCGAAATCATCCTCGCTCCAATCCACTAAAAACATATTATTTAACTCATATCCTATTGGCAAAAAGATATTTTTCATTTAATTCCCGACACTTTGCATCCAATGGCAGTATACGAAATGCTACATGCTCTTCTGCAGAACTTAATGTTAATACATACAATTCTTCTGAAAAATAAGTTCCAGAAAACATCAGATATCCATCATCGGTATATCTCCAATAATCGGTTTGATATTCACCCTCATCTTCACTTTTCATAATTCCATCTTTATATCCGTAGTAACATCTTTTCACATGAACCACTCCATTTTCTGTCTGTAAATGATAGACTGAAAATCCTCCCAAACTACTCACTTGGATAATTGTCACTTCTGCTTCTTTCTGGTTCTCTACCGAATCACAAAAATCCATCACACTTTGCATTTGTGTCATATCAACTCGATTTTCACAATCAACCGCTGCATATCCACATTCCCCGAATCTTTTTATGACTTTACATACGGTTTCCATATCCGTTAGTTCATTGTTTTTTGCAGCTTCCCATAAATATCTATCGGAATGTTTATAAAATTGTCATCTATTTTTTCTCTCATCGACAATTTCAACAGATTCAGAAGCTACTGGTTCTTCTGTATTCCCTTTACATCCCGAAATTTCCATCAAAAATCCTATACTAATTATCAGACAACCACTTTTCAAGAACCTGACTATCTTTTTTTTTTGACAACATAACCGCTTCCACCTCTTCCTTTTACGTCTTCTACCATGCTGACAATCATAATAGGACGCTCCATATTCTTGTCCGTTGTAAAAACAGAAAACCATCCCAATTCAGTCCCCGTTGTATCATCTTTTGATGCTTTGATTTCTGCAGTTCCCGTTTTTCCGGCTAATATAATATCCGTTCTATGTGCTGCATAGCCAGTTCCATGAGGATTGTTTATGACTTCTTTCGTATCCTCCAAAACAGTTTGCGCCACATCCTTTGTAAATGCTTCTTTAATCCAGACATCAGGCATTGCATCTTCCTTATATGTAAGATATGGTTTTATCATATTTCCTTCATTGCAAAATGCAGAATACATACAAGCCATATGCAAAGGATTCACAAGAATCTGACCTTGTCCATAGCCACTATCAGCCAACTGTACCTCTTTTTTCAATTTTTTCTGTATTGGAAAACTGCGATTTTGCCATCTTAATATCAAATGGAAGTACATCATTGAATCCTAGTTTTGTTAATGAACTTTCCATATCGTTTTCCCCAATTTTTAATGCCGCCTTTGCAAAATAAATATTATCCGAATAAATTAAAGCATTTTTTAGAATAACCGGCTCATAAGCATGAAGCGTCGTTACATAATAAGATCCCCATGAGGAATCTTTCTGCCAGCTCAATCCTTCATTCCCATAATCCTCATCTGGATCAATTGCCCCTGTTGTTAATCCAATAGCAGCTATGATAGGCTTAAACGTAGAGCCCGGACACCATACCTGTCGAAAACGGTTATACATAGGTTTTCTTTCATCTTCATTAAGTGCAGTCCATTTTTCATTTGACATTCCCATAATAAAATCATTGTTATCATATGACGATTGTACTGCTTAACGCCAACACTTCTCCTGTATACTGGTTCATAGCAACCGTACAACTCTTATCATCTTTAAATTGTTCATATAATTCTTTCTGCAAATCCGAATCTATCGTTAGTTTTATATCTTTTCCATTTTCTACAATCGTGCTTACTACGATTTTTTTCTTATTGCCGTTTGAATCAACAATAGAAATAGCACACCCATTCTGTCCCTTTAATTCTTTTTTCAAATAACCCTTCCATTCCACTTTTTCCAATAACACTGTTCGATGTATATCCCTCCCCTGCGTGTTCTTCTAAATCTTCTGCTGTAACGTTTTGAACATATCCCACTAAATGTGCAGCAGCCTCCCCAGTGGGTATTCCCTTACAGTGATATCTGAAATTTTCACACCTGGAATCTCTAATAATTTCTCCTGTCTGTCTTTCTCTGCCAATGTTTCCTGATCTGGCTCAATCGACATAAGTTTTTAATTCATTCACCTTTGGAACTGTTTTTTTAATGGTACAAATGAATCATCTTTTACCCATTTTGCTGCTAATTTTTTTTCTATATCTTCTGTTTTCATTTCCAATAATTCTGCCAACTGGCTGATAGCATCATTCTTATTCTCTAAATTTCCGGGAACTACGCCTATAGAAGAAGCCACTCCCTCGCCTGCAAGCAAGTGACCATTTCGGTCTATAATCTGCCCTCTCTTAGCACTTGTTGTAGACACTTTTACTTTATCTGTGGAATCCAGTTCTGGAAATATCAAAGAATCATTCCATATCAGCTTATATTTGCCTTTTTCAGTATAAATGATGCCTTATTTTCAAAAGTTACGTTTCCTGCAACAGTATCCATAGATGTTTCATAACAGATCTCTTTTTGTTCTTTATCATAAGATGTGATATGAACTTTCATATTATCTACATCAATTCCCTCATAAATAGCAGAATTACGTTTTTACAAAATCTTCCTGACTGATATTCCCAGATATTCCTGCATCAATCATTTCATACATTTGTTCATATTCTCGATTTGAAATATGAGTCATATACGTTTTAAGAACCTTCTCCGGTGATACATCAGGTACACTTTCATACCATACAAAAAAAGGCAACCACAGCTGTAATCAAACATAAATTCACGAGCCATATAATGTATATCCTGCTTTTTTTTTCTTTTTTTTCGTCATAGCATCTCCTTTTCTTACGGTTGTAAGATTTTATTTTAAAAAAAATTGTTCTTTCCATTTCAAAAGTTATGTCAAAGCAATCATGATTTCTTTTTTCTGTATATAATATTCCCTTATATCTTACATCTGTAAGATTTAAACGTCAAGTCTTTATTTACTTTTTCTAAACTAATAAAACATCCGGCACACCCTCCAGGAGTGCCAAAAACAACCTTAGCAAGCACTGCCTGTGTCATGACACAGGCGAAATCTTCCCACACTTTCCTATCGTCTGTGTAGTTGAATTTCCATAGGGAAGTATCCCTAACCCCCCTCTTTTTTTTTCGATTTCTTCATTTTACCGTCGAATAATGCATTGACCTTTTCCTGCCGTTTTTGCTACAATTTGCTATGGGTAATTACACCCAAAATTGAATAAAACATGAAACAGACTGTTGTAAAAATCGAACATTTTACAGCAGTTTTTTTGTACCCAAATTTAGAAAGGACGTGGCACAATGGCAAACCGAAACCGCACTAATCCGGTGCAATTTTATCTCAGTGATGATGAGCAATACATCCTCAACACCAAATTCAAAGCATCCGGCATGAAAAGCATGTCTGCTTTTTTACGCAAACTGATTTTATATGGATATGTGTATGATGTTGATTACAGTTACCTGCGAAATTATAATACAGAGCTTGGACGAATCAGCTCAAGTCTGAATCAGATTGCCAAGCGAATAAACAGTACTGGGAATATCTATCAGGACGATATGGATGAAGTAAAGGAGTTGATGAATAAAGTATGGCATACACAAAAATCCATGCTATCAAAGCAACCGTTGATAAAGCAATAGATTACATCTGCAATCCCGACAAAACAGATGAGCAAATCTATGTTTCATCTTATGCGTTGCGCCAGAAACAGCAGCGATTGACTTTAAGTACACCCTTGACCATTGCCGGGGAAAACAGTCCCAACAAAGCCTATCATCTGATACAGGCTTTTTGCTCCGGCGAGGTCAGTTATGAGGAAGCGCACCGCATTGGAAAAGAGCTTGCTGAGAAGGTTTTAGAGGGGAAATATTCGTATGTTGTCCGATTTTTGTATTATCTATATTTACCTTCAAACAATTCCCATACAGAAAAAGCCTCTTGTGCTATCTCATCATAAGGCGGTGCTGTAACGCCTAAAGTTGTATTTCCCATATCAGAAAGTCTTAAACTGCACAAATTTACACCGCTCATTTGTTGCCTTATATCTTCTTCCTTTGCTAAGAAACCATTCTGCCTCGGTCACAAATAATTTGAAACTCATTTTCTCTATTTCCCGAATTATGTAGAAGTATATGTAATTAAGCTCTATCCACGCTCTACGAAGCGGATTTCCATATAAAGTATTTAATATTTTTTGGAGTAATCTCCAAGTCCCATTCTCTCCCACTTCTTCTTTAGCAAATCATACAGTATCCACTTTTCCACACTACATCTTTTCCTTCAACATTATCAAATTCTAAATCCAATTTCCGTTATAATCAGGATCCATAAATATAGGTAGAATTGACCGTCCATGAGCTGCTGCATTCCTTATGGCGCACAAATCACTGATAAATCCTATACATTCTTTCATTTTATGTAAAATATCTGGAATGCTGTCTTTCCTAGAATAAACATCATAAAAAAAGTTATAAGTTCTGACAACTCGTTTAACTCTAACTGTTCCATCAAATCCAACAATGGCACAGCATTCCATCCGTTAAGTAGTCAAACTCATCCGAGCTGCCCCTGTAGCTTCTTTTTTTATCTCTTGCCCGCTTAATCAACTTCTCAATTTTAGGTTTCTTGGCTACCCATTCTGATATCACTTCTGCTCCTACATCATGTCCGTCATCAGCAATCCTTATTCTATTGAAATATGTTTTATAAGCATTTTCTATGCCAGTAATCCATAACAAAATGTTTTTTCCTAAACTCAATATCTATTCTATCTATTACAAAAAGCAAACCTATTTTAAACTTAGCATCAATACAATCAAGGTCAATATGCTTTCCTGCTTGCATTTTTATGATTTCTTTGCAAGTAAATATTCCCGGCGATAAGTATTCCAACATTCTTGGTTGAAAGTTATTAGCTTCAAGCCAATCGACAAATTCCTTATCATCCAATACCGGATAATAGAAATTGTATTCACTTAACCTTTTTCTAATATTTTGAATGGCATTATTCTCAATAATTCGTTCTTGATATTTCCATTCATCTCCTATAAACCTAATATCTGTGGCTTCTTTAATATCTCGGTCTCTTACTCCCTGACTTTGACTTAAGGAAAACTCAACCTCATCTGTGTATTTAATATATTGTTTTCCTTCTTTTTCTTCCAACATAGATTTTTCTATTCTAAACGGTATCCATTCATGTTCAACTTTATATGCGTCTGTATCAATTATTCCATAATTATTTTTTTAGCTCCAGTATTCTTCCTCTAGGCATACTATTTCCACTCCTTTCCACATGGTATTCGGCTTTTAAACGCCACCTATTACAAACAGGAACACACTGTGTATCATTTTTTTCAACTGCACTATACATACATTATAATTGTACCCTTTCAAAGACAATTTCTCAATCGGATTGTATACATAAAAATATCTTAAAAATAAAAAGCAGGTAGCCAGCACACAGCCGACTACCCACCCTCTCAAATTTACTCTACTGATTCCAACACTACCTCTGCAAATCCTTCATCGGTCATGCTCTGGAGCTTACCTAACACCTCCTTATCATAAAAACAGGAAAAAAGCAGATAGATTGCTACCTGCTCTTTTCCATAAAAATCTTATAAACTTGCTTCCTGACTCTTTGGTTTTTGGTTTCTCCGGTTCTTTCTTCTGCTGTTCCGATATCACTTTCATCTGTGACAGCTTTTTCCTTGACGGACACCCTGCTTTCTTTTCCTTATCCTTTCCGGTATCCAGTCCGGCACAGACCTTATCCAGCTTCGCTACCGCACCGTCAATCCGCTCCACCTGTTTCTTTAAGGCGGAGATATGCTTCTTTACAGGCATATTCAGTACCCTTGTAAGGGCAACGCCCTCTTTTTTTCGTCCGACACTTCCTTTGTGCCTTTTCCGGTTAAGAGCCTTCCCACGTTGGCTACACTGTTTCCGATCTACTTGAACTCGTCCCCGATACTGTCTATCTGGTTGGCAGTCTTTTCATAACTTGTAAGCACATCAACCATCTTCTCCCGGCATCCGGAAAGCACCGACTGCACACCGGAAATTCCTTTCTGAAGAACCTAGTTCATTGTCTCCCTTCCCTTTTCCTTAAAAAGCAGTTACTGCCTGTCTTTGCGGTGCCAATCAAATGGTCTTTGCTCTCCATTGCTGCTGCAATCATTTCAAAGGTCTTGCCCGCACCCACACAATGGGCAAGCAGTATTTAAGTATCTCCTCCAGTTTTCTTCATTCCGCACGACTTCTTTTGCTGTTTCTTCTGCCAGTGCGGAAATCAATTTATATTTTCTCATGGTAAGCCTCCATTCTTATTTGATTTTCTGCAACAAAAAGGTGGCTATGGTTCGTTCATGAGCCATTGCCACCAGTGACACGGTAAACTTTATTCATTTTTTCTGCTCCTTTCTTAAATTAAAAAGCGACGAAGTTCATTAACCTCCGCTTCAAAAGACTTTCTTTTATTTTTCTTTTCTTACCCCTTTAAATGGTGTATTACTTGATGTCTTTACATCCATAAATCTTCCAGTTTGTGAGTCACGTTTCGTCCACAATCCAGTTGATGGATTGTAAACTTGTGATCTGCCTTTAACAGCTCCTATTCTTGAATTATCTCCAATTGGTTTATTTGTTGCCATAATCACAACCTCCTATTTCATTCTAATTGTCTGTGTTTTTTTGTTCTGGTGGTTCCACCGCTACTAACAGAAGTCTTAATTCTGACACTTCTGTTTGAAACCGGTTTTTCAGACACTCTTGCTCTAACTGTCTTTCTCAGTTTCAAAACCATACCTTTCTCAGTTGGAAATATTATCTTGAAATAGAAGCTTATTTCAGCTATAATCTACTTGTGTTATCAAGATTCGGAATACCAACTGTGTATCCGATTAAGCGGTATTGCTCTGCAAAGCGATGCCGCCTTTTTATTCACAATTCATCTTTTTAAATGAATAATGGATATCACTTCATTGTAGTTTGGAAATGCTATACTTTCTTCTACAACATCCCTCTCGTCAGCATTGCAAAACCAAATATACCCTGGCTCTTCAATTGTCTTTACTTGAAAAATTTGCATATCAAATAATTCATCAGCACCTGATAACTCACTTACTGTTTTTCCTATTTACCAATAATGGAAAATCTTCCGTTGCGTTGAACCATTTTATACGTCGATCAATACTACAAACCACCATGCAGTCCTCAAATGCTAAATCTATACATCTGTTAAGTGCAGCTTGAAAAGAAACATCAAATATATTAGCTAATTCCGATACTGTCGTATAACATATTTTTTTCCAGAAAAATGATTTTTTAAATTCTTTCATTGGCATTAAAAGTTCTCTGCAAACAAATTTGCTTCTTTTTTCTCTTGGTGCATAATCATTCTTAAAATCCATTTTCTTTAATATCACATCCAAACATCAATTCTGAATGCCACGGAATATAAAAATGACCCTAATTCATGTGCAATTGTAAATTTTTTTCTATTACTATTAAGAGACTCTTTAAGAACTATATAACTATTTCCATTTTCACATTCAAGATATGCATCAGCTTGTATAGGAGCTTCCACAATTTCAATTTCTAATTGCTTACATATACTATATACATTTGTAACTGTTTGAGGTGAAAAAAAAATTGTTTCATTTCATTCGCTAAAGCTTGAATTTTATTCATGAACATTTCTCTTCTTTCGAATTGCATCTAAGATTGCGCTATCTTTCTCATAATTTTGAGTAGATGTATTCCGAGCAAAGCAATTGCTTGGTCAGGTTGAATTAAACTCTCAAGATTTTTTTCTTAGAAATCTCCATTCTCTTCCAAACTTTGTTCCCTTTAATCGCCCACTTTTAATCATGTTATAAACCGTTTGAGTAGAAACTCTTAATAAATCTGCTGTTTCTTCCACATTCAAGTAATCTGGTCTTTCATCTTCTGGTCTTTCTGCAAAACCTCTTGAGATATCTTCCATCATTTTCACTTCCTCTGCTCGTAAAGAAATTGCTCCACATTCCTCACATACAAACGCCCTTACTCCTTTTATTGCTAATTCATATTCCCCCAGCCCGATGTGATTTCTATTTCTCGTTCTATCATATTTCCATGGCATTTATAACATATTTTATTCATTTATTTAATAAGCACAGCCTCTATAATTTATATAGAAGCTGTACACACCTCCTTTCAATTTAAGTCAAGTCCTACTTAATACGCTCTATTCCATCTCCTTTTTCTTCCATTTTGTAAAATCTGTTTGGCAAACGGTTATAACTAAACGATCCATCGCCGTTACAGTTACAACAACATAAAAACTATTCTCATGACCATTATAAAAAACCATCCTTGATCTTCATTATCATATCCACTTTGCTGTTCCACCAATACACCGTTTTTTATACAGTCTACAACTTGACCTTGTGATATTTTAAGTTTTCTCATTTTTTCATACGCATGATCAGAAAAGTACAAAAAACCTCTTTCATAAGCACTCCTGACAAACATTTCTTCTTTACTCATTCATTTCACACCCCTCCTTCACGAGTTTTGTTATTGTTATTTTATGATATCTTATAATATTTGTCAATACATTTTATAATTTATCATAAATTATTATAAAATCAAATGATATATTCTTTCAAAATAACAGATGCAAAATCTCGCATATACTTTTTTTAACGACATACCCACATGCTATTTTACACTTAATCCCCTTTTACCTAATAATCTAGTATTATACTACCTTCTTAAATAGATATGGGCATTACTGCCCATATCCCTCATTCAAACCGGACATGCGCTGTTAGCGCATACGACTTAATCTTATACAACAACTCAGAACTTCGTATTTATTGGATTTCTATTTTACATACGACACTTCTTCATATACGTATAAAAGTATCTCTTTCTCCACCGTTATTAGCATTTTTTCAATACCATGAACACTCTATTTCTTGCATACTTCGGCTGCTTTGGTCTGCCGGACATCATAAAACGCTCCGTTGCCGTTAAAAAGCACGTTGTTTTCAAATACCGGATCGACATAAGGGCTCTATGTCTTTGGCAGTTCCCCATGAAGCGTTTTGTCAAGTGCTTTTTTGAGTTATTGACGCAAATTATCGTGAAAGTGCGAAAGTGCAAAGTGCAAAGGGTCTGCGTTTTGCACTTTCAGCTTGCGGGTTCGGGTGGCTGCTTCTTCTTGATGAAGTTGTACCATTGACCGCCGACGCGCCTTGCGCCTAAAACCCCGCCCATGTTGCGCTTGGCGTTCTGTACCGTCCTTTCGGATATTCCGGCTTCGGCTGCGGCTTTTACAATGTTCTCGCTGGCAAGCTCTTTCCCGTCTGCAAGCAGGTCAAGTATCAGCCGTTCAGCTTGCTCGGTTTTGGTAGCGGTGTTCCCGCCCGCGCCGGACAGCAGCTCGTCGGCGGTTATGTCATATTCGCCTATCCACGCAAAGCCTGTTTCCGGGTCAAGGCAAAAGGCAACGGGCTTGCCCTCCGGCGCAAGGGAAGATTTGTCATGGACGATAACGCGCACATTCGGCTCTCGCTTCACGCGCCCGATCAGCAGGACGCTCCTTGCTGCGGCGCGGAAGTCGATAGAACCTAAGCCCCGGTATGCGCTCTGCCCTCCGGCAGCTTTGTTGAGATGTCCGATAAGGATAACGGCACACCCGGTACGCTCGGCAACATCGGCAAGGCGGCGGAACATGGGGCGCACTTCGTTTGCCCGGTTCATGTCGGTCTTTTCGCCCATGTACGCCTGTATGGGGTCAAGGATAATCAGCCGCGCCCCGTTCTGCGTGATTGCCTTTTCTATGCGCTCGTCGGAGAGGGTAAGCTCCCGCTTGGCTTCATCAATCACAAGCACGCGGTCAAGGTCTGCTTCTGCTTCTATCAAGCGGGGCTTGACGGTATCGCCCAGCCCGTCCTCGGCGGTCTGGTAAATCACTTGGAACGGCGGCAAGGGCTTCATTCCCGGCAGCGTTCCCCCGGTGGTGCAGGCGGCGGCAAGGCGTAGGGCAAAGGTGGTCTTGCCCTCGCCGGGGTTGCCCTGCACAATGGTTACTTTCCCAAAGGGGATATACGGCTCCCATAGCCATTCAACGGTCTGCGTGTCCACCTCGCTCATGCGGATAATCTCAACGGTTTCTTCCTGCGGCGGCTCTTTCAAGCCGTAGATTGCTTCCCGCAAATACTTCCCGTCTGTGATTTCTGCCCGGTGCTGCAATACCTCGTTCCAGTCCTTGTAAAGAGGGATAAGCCGGTGGACGGTCAAGCCCTCCGGCATAAGCTCCACAAGGCGGCTGCAAGCGTCGTTTCCGGCTTCGTCGCTGTCAAGGCAGAGGAAAACGGTCTTGATGTTCGGACGGTCAGAGAGAAAACGCAGCAGGGCTTTTTCTCCCACGCCACCCAACGCCAGATAGCTTTGCTTCTGCCAATCTTTTTTGAACAGACAGAGAAAAGATAACAGGTCAATAGGGGCTTCAAAGACAAACAATCTTTCGCCCTCGCCCCGATAGCAGAAGTTAAAGGCTTTGTCGCTGCCTTTCACATCAAGCCGAAGTTCCCGGCTGTGCCGCGCTGGTGGGCGTATCGCGGTATGCCGCTTTCATCTCTGCCGACGAATACGGCGTTGTGGTGGGCGGCTTCCTCGTAAATATCCCCGGTGGCAAAAGAAAAAGCCCGACACATCTTCATCAATGCGGCGGGCGGCTGTGAGGTAGTTCCTCGCTGTTCGGTTGTCGGGGCTGCGGGGCGGCAGCCGGAAGTCAGAGAGGGGCGCGGGGCTTGGTCTGTCCGGCGGTGGGGCTGCTCCTTTTTCTCCTGTCAGCATTTCTACGGCTTCGGTAAAGCTCTTTCCGAAAAACTCCATGAGAAAATCAACGGTGCGCCGCCTTTGCTCTGGCTGTGCCTGTACCATTTGTTTCCCCGGACGGTCAGGCTGTCGTGCCGCTTCCAGCGGTATTCCTGTCCGGCACGGGTAAGCTGCTCGCCCTGTGATTGCAGAAAAGAAACAAGGTCGGCTTGGTTGGCGCGGTCTATCTGTTCTTGGATGTAATACATGGCTGATACCTCTCTTTCTGTGGTTGAATTGTTCATAGTTTTGATGTAGAATGAAACCGAAAAATCGGAAGTTAGTGAGGTGCTGGATTGTGAATGAAAGAGAAAAAAGTATTCACTTATGGTTTGAAATGTGGCTTACAAAACAGGATTTAGGTATTGATAATATTTTTGCAGAAGATGTAATTTATACTGAAAGTTGGGGTCCAAAATATAATAACCGTCAAATCGTAAAACACTGGTTTCAGGAATGGAAATGTGGCAAAGTCGTTTTGAAATTTAATTTTTTTCAAATGGGCTTTAATGGTTTTCAAAAATGAAAGTTATCGGCTGGTTGAATGGCGATAATAAAATAAAATCATTTTTACCCAATTTGAATAATTATAATCCTTATGAGCATATTCCTTTGGTTCGGATTAGGAATCAATAGCGTCCATTTTATCGGAAAACATTTAGGACGGACAGGCAAAGTCGCTTGCCCGTCCTTTCCTTTATCGCTCCTGTTCATGCCGCTTGGCGCGGTTCTGTGTCTGTTCCGGCTGGTCGGCGCGGAGTGCAATATCCACGCACTTGCGGATTTTTTGAAGCTCGGCAACTTCGGCGCGGGTATCTTTCAGTTTGGTGTAGTCGGTATCTCTCTGCTCTTTGAGGTCAGCGTATTCCTGTTTCCATTCGGAGATAGGCAGCGTCTTTATATCCGTCAGATTTGCATGGAGATAGCGGTTTGCTGCGTCCCATAGGGTAAGCTCGGCGCGGTGGGCTTCCTCGTACTTGTCGCGCTTGTTTGTCCAGCCGTTTTGCAGCTTTTTCAGTTCGGCATGAATGGGCTTTGTACTGCAAATAATTCTCGCCGTTCTCTATCAGTTTTTGCAGTTCTTTCATGCGCTGCTCGGCGGTTTTCATTCCCTCCCGGATTGAATAGGCTTTATCGCTGACAGAGGAAAGAGAAGCGTCCAGCTCGTCAAGATTAGAGATACCATGCTCGGAAAGATAGTTGACCGCTGCCGCTATGGTTTTCAGTTCATCGGCTGCGTGCTGCTGTTGCCAACTCTGCGAATACTTCCGGCTCTTTTCTCTCTGAACGCTCAAATACTTCATCAGCAGATTTGCAAGGTTGGGAGATTGCGGCGGCTGCTCTGGGGCGGTTTCCCGCGCTTTGAACAGGTCGGCAATCCACTCCTTGAGCTTTCCAATCTGCGCCCGGATTTCCCGGATAAGGCGGTTTGCTTTTGGATACTTCGGTTCAGTTCGCCTTTCTCGGTGGCGATACCTTTCTTCTCCATCTGGCAAGCAGCCACGCCCATGTGGACGGTGGGCAACTCGTCTATGCCACGCTCGGCGTTGCTGCGGTGGTCGATACGCTCCGGGCTTCCATTCCTCTCCAAAAAGTCGTTGGTATAGTCAGCCCACGCCTTGCGCCACAAGAGGGTGTTGTCCTTGTCGTTCCAGCCTGTAAGGTCAACCTTGTGCGTTTTGTATCTGCCGCTTGGCAAGCGGATACGCTCGCCGTTTTCATCAAGGTCATATTCCTTTTTGGACTTCGCTGTCCATGTGCCGCGCTCGTCAAGGGGGCGCATGGTAAGCATGATATGACAATGGGGATTGCCTTTGTCGGTGTCGTGAATGGCATAATCAACGCACATTCCTCTGGAAACAAATTGAGAGGAACAGTATTCCCGGACAAGCCGGATCTGTTCCTCTCTGGATAATTCTATGGGGAGTGCTGCGTCAATCTCTCTGGCAAGCTGGGCGTTCCCGGCTTTCTCGTAAAGCTCCACGCTGTTCCACAAGGTTGAACGGTCAGAAAAAGAGGGCGGGGCGTGGGGCGGCAGCATGATTTCCGTATGGACAACGCCGCCTTTGCGAGTGTAGTCATGGGTCATTCCGTCCCATTCGTTTGTCAGCTTTTCGCCGCTTCGGTAGGCGGCTGCGGCAACGGCTGATTTGCCTTTTCCTCGGCTCACAATGCCGATGTTCCAATGGTAAATGGCTATGGGTATCACCTCCCGGATAGGATAATAAAACCCGCAAAAATGGTACAGACGCCAACGGCGGGTGTACTGTTTTTGTGGGTGTGCAGGGATAGCCGCGTAAGCGGCGCAAGGGGTGCAGCCCCTTGTTGCGGCAAAGCCGCCATATCGGAGCGCGGGGTAAAATCCCTGTGCGGAGATAAGCCCTCGGCAGAGCGCACACGCCCGTAAGGGTGTATAAGTGCGCCCTTTGTTCCAAAGGGATTATCCGCTGTTCCTGCTTTCGGCTCGTTTTTTCAGATATTCCCGCGCGGTTCACTCGTTAGGGCAAGCCGGAGAAGCGCTGTGGCTTCCTCGTCAGTCATGTTCTTTGCTTCCGGCACAATGCTTTCAAAGACTGCGCCCCGGACAATAAGGCGGTGGCTGCGTGTCCTGCGTTCCTCTTTGGATAGCTTCTGACGTAACACCTTTTCCCGGTTCTCAAACTGCCGGATTTTCTTCTTTCCGTCCTCAATCTCGGCTTGCAGCTCCTCGCGGGTTTTCTCTCGGCTTCGTCATAGGTGGTCGCTCCTTTCTGCCTGTCGGCGTAGAAAAAGGACAGTCGATTTTCTCGGCTGCCCTTTTGGGTGGGTATTAAGTTTTATTGTGTGCTGTTTTATCTTACCCTTATTGTTTTGACACTTTACTTAAACGGGATATTTCATCATCATTATTCAATAATCGTGTTGATAGCAGACTGTACCGCTTTATATCTCCCCTCATTTGAGTGTGCCGCTAAACAGGTAATTAAATATGCTTTTCCATCTTTTTCATACAGAACAACAATGTTATAGGAAGATGCCATTGTTCCTGTTTTCATTCCTTTAACATTTGCATTATAGTACGGTGAATTTTCATCTAAAAATTCATTTGTATTTTTCCATGTAAATTCACCTTGCGGAGTTTGAATTGAAAATTCGCTTTTTCCAATACATTCTTTAACAAAATCGTAGTTAAGGAGCTTCAACGCTACGCGGTTAATGTCATCTAAATGAGAGTCAGCTTGCATAGACGCGCCACTTGGGTCATTATATAAATTTGTTTTGGAATAGCCTGCTTCAATTAAATACTCACTAAGTTCTGTCATGAAATAATCTATATATTCCGTTGCTGTATAACCTTCGCCTAATTCGTTTTTAGCGATATGATATGCCAACGCATAGGCTGCGTCATTTCCGGAAGGAACAAGCATAGCCTCCATGATTTGTTTAACTGTGTATTCCCCAGCATACAGATTTGCTAAAGATGAACCCGCCGGAACAAGTTCTAATACCTCTTGATTTACTTCAACAATATCTTCCAAATCTACTTTTCCCAAAGCATAATCAATGGCAAATAGTTTTGCCAAACTTGCGACAGTGGGCAACTGGCTATCACCCTCGTAAAATAAATATTCCTCCTGTTCAATATCATAAACAGAAAATGAAAGAGCGTCCTGCGGAATGTTAAGCTCGTTCGTACTTAGTTGAAAATCAATTTTTTTATAGATGTCCTTTAAGAAATCAAAACGATAAATCCCTGTTTTGTGTAGCCCAATTACTGCAACAAATGCTATAAACAACACTGTTACAAAAGCTATTATCTTTTTACATTTTCTATGCTTCTTCATATTTTTTCTCCCACGAATTTATATCTGCCATTCTGTGCCTTTGAGAAAAGTATAGCACAAGAATATGAACAAATCCACATTATTTCAACAAGTTTGTAGTGCTGTTTTCTCTGGCATATTGCCGCGCTGCTTCCCGCCGTTCCTCGCTGTATGGGGCGGTCAGACGGAAAGAGAAACGGCCTTTTCAATGTCAAACTCCATGCAGCCCGTTTCCGGGTCTGCGTCAGTCTGCTGGCAGATCGCCGGATAACGGCGGCTGTATGCAAGCATCCGTTTCTTTAGG
>VOFJ01003664.1_pt1 | contig 18825 bp, 39 predicted proteins | sample 5384081 | NCBI WGS metagenome assembly VOFJ01 (sample SAMN12384729, study PRJNA508395) | human gut metagenome | isolation source: healthy gut I | host: Homo sapiens
TTCCGTCATGTAATAGTTCCGTCATTGAACCGCATAAGGCTCTTTTTTGTGTACAAAACTCCTGTTGCCAAGTATCGGCCGATATGTAAACGGCCAAGAACCCGTTTCCGCCTATAAGGTCAGTAGCCGAGAACGCCAGCAGGGCCAGCGATATGCCTAATACCGGGTAAAGGCCGTCGGTGTCGAGTTTTATTTTGTTTATCGTCCATACCATGGCCCGTCCGAATGCCCATCCGGCAATAGTTCCGAAAACTATCGACTGTAACAGCATGAGCGCCATCATGCCGAACGATGTGTCCGGGTGATTGTATCAGGTATATGAACGTGGTGGTCATGATGAATGCCATAGGGTCGTTACTTCCGCTTTCCAGCTCCAGCAGCGGGCGCAGATTGTGTTTGAGGCCCATCTTACGGCTTCGGAATACGCCGAATACCGCAGCCGCGTCCGTGGAAGACACTATCGAGCCTATGAGCATGGATACCAGAAATGAAAAATCAGTTTATAGAACCTTTAAAGTAACCAAAACTACGGAATACGATGAGCAACAGGGAAAAACGGGCGTTGTTTTCGCAACAAGCGGCCCCGGTGCAACAAATCTGGTAACCGGGATTGCAACAGCTTATATGGACAGCGTTCCCATGGTTGCCATTACCAGCAATGTGACAAATAACCTGATTGGCAGAGATGCGTTTCAGGAGGTGGACATTACCGGCATTACGATGCCTATTACGAAGCATAATTTTTTTGTAAACCGTATTGAGGATTTAGCAAATGCCCTGAGACAGGCATTTCGCATTGCCCAAACAATAGCAAGTGCCTGTGCTTGTGGATGTAACAAAGATGTAACGGCGGCACTGGTGGATTATGTGCCGGAAAGACCCCTTCCCCCTAAAGGAAATGCCCAAGGCAACAGATGCAGAGCTGCAGGAGGTTGCGGATGCAATCAACAAGGCAGAATGTCCCGTTATTTATTGCGGCGGCGGCGCTGCGGCGCGTCAGGTGGAAAAGGAGCTGCATGCACTGATGGAAACATCGGATATTCCTGCGGCACATACCATGATGGCGGCAGGTCTGGTGCCCTTATGATGATGAAAGAGCTCTCGGCATGATTGGGATGCATGGCAGTGTTTTTTGATGAATGAGGCGCTTTTCCATGCAGATCTGGTGCTCGCACTGGGAACCAGATTCAGCGATCGTGTTGCTCTGAATATTGAAAAATTTTCCCCTGAAGCAGTAAAAATTCAGGTAGATATCGACCCCTGTGAGGTTAATAAAAACGTACCCGTAGATCAGTATATCGTAGGCGATGTCAAGGATTTTATGGAAAGACTGCTGCCCCTGCTCGAAAAGAGAGAGCATCCTGCATGGCGCGGAAAAATCGCAGAATGGCAGAAGGAGCAGGAAAAGGTTGCCTATCGCGGCGAAGGACTGCATCCCGGCAGATTGATTCGGGATGTCTGCGATATGGTGGATAAGGACACAATCTTTGTTACCGATGTCGGTCAGCATCAGATGTGGGCGGCACAGTACATCAAGCATAAGGAAACAAGACATTTTTTCTTTCCAGTGGCGGTCTGGGAACGATGGGCTATGGCTATGGCGCAGCCATCGGCGCACAGGCGGCTTTTCCGGAAAAGAGAGTGGTTCATTTTACAGGAGATGCCTCCTTCCACATGAATCTGAATGAGGCCTGCACAGCAGTCAGCGAGGAAATGCCCATCATCACTGTCATCCTGAATAATCAGGTTCTGGGGATGGTGTATCAGTGGCAGACAGCCTTCTATGGCAGACGCTATTCATCCACAACACCCGAAAGAAAGACAGATTTCGTAAAGGTTATCGAGGGCTTTGGCGGCAAGGGCTTCCATGTGGATACAGAGGAAGGCTTCAAGGAAGCATTCAAGCAGGCATTGCAGGAAAAAGGTCCTGTCTGGATCTGCTGTGATATCGACAGAGAAATCAAGGTATTGCCTATGATTCCCAACGGCGGCACCGTAGATGATATGATTCTGGAATAAGGAGGTGCAGGGAATGAAAGCAATTATGGAGAAAAAAGCAGTCAATAAAACTGTGATTTGCCTGATGGTAGAAAACCAGCCGAATGTACTTGCACGTATTTCCAGTCTGGTTACTCGCAGAAGCTTTAACATCAGCACCATTACCGCATCCGAAACGAATGTTTCCGGCATCACAAAGATTACGCTGGTGGTCAATGGGGATGATGAAAATGTGCTGTATCAGATTATCGCCCAGATGAAAAAGCTGGAAAAATGTCAATGAAGCGTATGTTCTGCCCGATACCAACAGCCTTTACAGAGAGCTGCTTCTGGTCAAGATTAAAGCAACACAGGAGGAACGCTCTGCCCTGCATGAAATGACGGAAATTTACCGCGGCAAGGTAGTTGGTCTGAATAAGGAAAGCATGATTATCGAGCTGACAGGCTCTCCCAAAAAAAGATTGACGGCTTTATGGGTATGCTGGAGGAGTATGATATCATTGAGGTTTCTCGTACAGGCGTAACCGGCATGGCAAGAGATTCCAGCGAAGAAAAGCACTTGACAGGCATTTAATATTTAATTTAATAGGACATTTAATCCATACGGATTAAACATATACACACCAAAGATAAGACAAAAAAAGGAGAGATTCAAATGATTAACAAGTATTATGATCAGGATTGTAACTTAGGTATGCTGGACGGCAAAACAAGTCGCTATCATCGGCTTCGGCAGCCAGGGTCATGCTCATGCCATGAACCTGAAGGAAAGCGGCGTAGATGTTGTTGTAGGTCTGAGACCCGGCTCTGCACACGTTGCAAAGGCAGAAGCAGCAGGTCTGAAGGTTTTGGGTATTGAAGAAGCAGCGGAAGCAGGCAACGTAGTTATGATGCTGGTTCCCGATGAATTGGCTCTGATATCTACAAAAAAAACCAGATTGCAAAGCACATGAAGGAAGGCGACACACTGATGTTCGCACATGGCTTCAACATCCATTACAGCCCAGATTCAGCCCGCAGATTATCTGGATGTATCCATGGTAGCACCTAAAAGGGCTGGTCATATTGTAAGAAGCCTGTATACACAGGGCAGCGGCGTTCCCTGCCTGATTGCAGTAGAACAGGATAAATCCGGCAAGGCAAAAGAATTTGCACTGGCATGCAGCAGCAATCGGTGCAGGCAGAGCAGGTATTCTGGAAACAACCTTCAAGGAAGAAACAGAAACAGACCTGTTTGGGGAACAGGCAGTTCTGTGCGGCGGTGTTTGTGAGCTGATGAAAGCAGGCTTCGAAACACTGGTAGAAGCAGGCTACGAACCCGAAAGCGCATACTTTCGAATGCATCCATGAAATGAAGCTGATTGTTGACCTGATCTACGAAGGCGGCTTCGATAAGATGAGATATTCCATCTCCAATACAGCAGAATACGGCGACTATGTAACAGGTAAACGCATCATCACAAAAGAATCCAGAGAAGGCATGAAGCAGGTACTGGCTGAAATTCAGGATGGTACATTTGTAAAGCACATTCGTTCAGGAAATGAACGCAGGCGGCAAAGCAAAATTCCTGACATCCCGCAAAAAGCGGCAGATCATCAGCTGTGCCATGTAGGCAAGGAACTGAGAGAACTGATGAGCTGGCTGAAAAAATAAGATTTGACAGATACGCCGAGTCTCTAAGCATAGAGGCCCGCCTTTCTTGCAAGAGGAGGAAAAAAGGAGGAGCTTTTCTGAGACAACTGAGAAGTGCGAAGGTGACACAGGGCGTAGAGAGCACCTGCAAGAAGCCTGTTTTATGCAATGGGATATACGAAGGAAGAGCTGGACAGACCTTTGATTGGCGTAGTTTCCGCACACAGCGAAATTGTTCCCGGACATTTCAATTTGGATAAGATTACAGAAGCCGTCAAGGCGGGCGTACGCATGGCGGGCGGCACACCCATCATGATTCCTGCCATCGGCGTTTGCGATGGTATCGCAATGGGGCATGCCGGCATGAAATATAGCCTTGCAAGCCGTGAGCTGATTGCGGACAGCGTGGAAACAATGACAATGGCGCATGCGCTGGATGGTCTGGTTCTTGTACCAAACTGCGATAAAATCGTTCCCGGTATGGTAATGGCGGCAGTGCGTATGAATATCCCTGCTGTGGTTTGCTCCGGCGGTGCAATGATGCCCGGTCTGGTGGATAATGAGGAGGTCAGCCTGTCCAAGATGTTCGAGGCAGTCGGCGCAAGAAAAAGCAAATATAATTGATGATGCAAAGCTGTTTGAATATGAAACCAATACCTGTCCCGGCTGTGGCTCCTGTGCAGGAATGTATACCGCAAACAGCATGAACTGTCTGTGTGAAGCGGTTGGTATCGCTCTGTCCGGCAATGGCACACTGCCCAATGTTTGCAGTGGACGTATGCAGCTGGCAAAGCACGCAGGCATGGCAATCATGGAATTGGTGGAAAGGGATATCAAGGCAAAGAGATATCATCAACACCAGAAGCATTTATAATGCAGTTGCCTGTGATATGGCATTGGGCTGCTCCTCCAACAGCGTACTGCATCTGCTGGCGATTGCAAACGAAGCAGGTGTAGATTTGAATATGGATATCTTCAATGAAATTTCCGCAAAGGTACCCAACCTGTGCCATTTGGCACCTGCCGGCTCTACCCATATCTCCGACCTGAACAGAGCAGGCGGCATCCCTGCGGTACAGGCAGAGCTTGCAAAAAAAAGGGTCTGCTGGATCTGGATGCTATGACCGCGACAGGCAAAACGCTGGGCGAAAATATCAAGGATGCATACGTTAAGGACTACGATTTGATTCGTCCCATTGATCACCCTTATAGCGAAACAGGCGGCATTGCGGTTCTATGGGGAATATCGCAGAGGATGGCTGTGTAGTAAAGAGAAGCGCAGTTGACCCCGAAATGCTGTGCCATACAGGCCGGCGCGTGTCTTTGACAGCGAGGAGGATGCCATCGCAACCATCTACGCAGGCGGCATCCATCCCGGAGATGTTGTTGTCATCAGATACGAAGGTCCCAAGGGCGGTCCCGGTATGCGTGAAATGCTGAATCCCACCAGTGCTCTGGCAGGGATGAAGCTGGATAAATGCGTTGCATTGATTACAGACGGGCGTTTCAGCGGCGCAAGCCGTGGCGCATCCATCGGTCATGTCAGCCCCGAAGCGGCGGCAGGAGGCACCTTTGGTCTGCTGCAGGAGGGCGATATCATCGAAATCGATATCCCGAATCATAAGGTAAACGCACAGGTAAGCGAGGAAGAATTCGCGGCAAGAAGAGCGGCTTATGTTGCCCCTGCACCGAAGGTAACAACAGGCTGGCTTTCCAGATATGCAAAGCTGGTTTCCTCCGCAAATACCGGCGCGGTAATGAAATAAAAAAGAAAAAGGAAGTCGAAGGACTTCCTTTTTTGCTGCCTTTTTTACAATTTTGCAAGCTGCGTTTCCACAAAATGCTTTGCAGTTCGGGGGCTTCTGCCGTTCTGGCGAATGGCAAAAGCCTTCTGCCTTGGTACAAAGCTCCTCCTCCGACATTTCCAGTCCATATTCCTTCGCCAGATGCTTCACTAATGGCAAAGGTAGCCGTCCTTATCCGGCTTCTGGAAGGTAATCGTCATACCGAAGCGAGCGGAAAGGCTCATCAGCTCCTGCAAGGTATCATTCAGATGGATATCATCACCGCTGCGTTCTTCCATGGTTTCCTTGACCAGATGGCGGCGGTTGCTGGTGGCATAAATCACCGTATTTTTTCGCACAGGCGGTGACACTGCCCTCCAGTGTTGCTTTCAGTGCGGCAAAATGCTCATCATTGCCTGCAAAGCTTTAAATCATCAATAAAAATAATGAATTTCAACGGATTTTCCGCAAGCTGCTCCAGCAGAGAGGGCAGGCGGAACAGCTGATTTTTCTTGACTTCAATCAACCGCAGACCTTCCTCCTGCAACGCATTTGCCACAGCCTTAATCAGTGGAGCTTTTTGCCTGTGCCGGCATCGCCGTAAAGCAGAAGATTGCTTGCAGGTATGCCCGCCAGAAGTGCCTCGGTATTCCGCATGACGATACCAACCTCCCGTTCATAGCCGCTCAGCTGAGAGAGCGACTGCGGATCGGGGTGCTTCACAGGCTGCAAGCCGTTATCCCCGAAAGGAAAATGCGTGATATTTCGCAAAAAATACCATAGCCTTTTTCGGCGCATCGGCAATGTGCTTTGTGTAAGCGGTATAAAAATCCAAAGCGGTTGTTTCCCAATCAGGCAGGAAGGCGGCAATTTCCTCAGGCAGAATCGTCTTTATTGCCTTTGCGGAAAGCCCTGCCAGCTCCGTAAAGAAATCAATTCTCGCTTTGCGGCATCGCAGATAGCGGGCGGACAGACCTCTTTTCTCGCTGCGGAAAGCAGAAAAACGATTTTCATCGGCAAGCACAAGCTCCAAAAGAGCCTCGGAAAAATTCACATTTTTTCTCAAATAAAGCAGAGGTAAACGCACCATAGGTGCAGGTGAGCGTTTCCGCATCGCTTTCCTCGCAGGCGCGCAGAAGCTTCTGCAAGCGCTGTATGAGGACATCCTCTAACAGAGCACGGAATACCGTCAGTCCGTTTAATTTTCGGTTGTAAAGCTGATATATATTTGTCTGCATCGGATTCATCCTTTCTTTTTCTTTTGTACAATAAAAATAATAGTAAAGTATAGCATGATATTGTACAAAAAACAATACAATATACGCAGAAAAAGAATTATGACATGAAATATCACAAAATATGAAGCCGTTCCGTCAAAGAAAGAAGCCTATAGATTTTTATTTGCAAGTAAACCACTAGGGTTTGACAAAGCCGAGACCGCAAGGTAAAAATCAGTATAAGGAATTTTGAAAATTAAAGGAGCTAAAAGGATGAATTGGAAAAAAATAATAGCAATCGGATTGACGGGATGCTTTCTGTTCAGCGGCTGTGCCGAACAGCGACAGAATGCACAGAAGATGGGAGAGGAAGGAACGCAGGAGGACAGCTACGAATCCACAACCTTCGCCATGGATACTGTTATGACCTTTCATATAGTTGCCCCCGATGGGGAAGACCTTCTGATTGATGCGGAGCAGGAGGTTAAGCGTCTGGAAAAGCTGTTTTCCGTCACAGATGAAGACAGTGATATTGAACAGATTAACGATAACGCAGGGGGATAAGGCGGTTACCGTTTCGGCAGATACGCTTGCCCTGCTGAAGAGTAAACGCCGGCAAGCAGCTGGGCAAGGCAACGAACAATGCCTTTGATATGGCGATTTACCCCATTGTGAAGGCGTGGGGCTTTACGGAAAATGAGTATACCATTCCCACGCAGGAAACACTGGATGAGCTTCTGCCGCTGACAAAGGTAAGCAATGTCACCATTGATGAGGATGCCTCTACGGTTTATCTGGAAAGGAAGGAATGGCGGTAGACTTAGGCGGCATTGCGAAGGGCTATGCCTCCGATAAGCTGGCAGAATTGTTAAAGAAAAAGGGCGTGAAATCCGCATGGCTTTCTCTGGGCGGCAATGTTTGTGCCATCGGTACAAAGCCGGACGGCAGTCCTTGGAGAATTGCCGTGCAGAATCCTGCTGATGAGAATGATTATGTCGGCGTGGTCGAAATCAGTGATGCCTGCGCGGTTACGTCCGGCGGCTATCAGAGATACTTTGAAGAAAACGGCAAAAATATCATCATATCATCGACCCTGCAACGGGCAAGCCTGCGGAAAGCGGCTTAACCTCTGTCACGATTATCTGCAAGGATGGTACAAAGGCGGATGCCCTTTCCACAGCCCTGTATGTCATGGGTCTGGAGGATGCGCTTGCCTATTGGAAAACACAGGATGATTTTGAGGTAATCTTCGTAACAGAGGAGGGTGAGGTTGTTGCAACCGAAGTACTGAAGGACAGCTTCACCTTCGATGGCAAGGGCAATGATTACACCTACCGCGTAGCGAAAAAGATAAGGAGGATGCACAATGGGCATTTTAAAGGTTGGTGTCGGTGCGGCACAGGGCGTTCTGGCAGATAGCTGGAGAGAATAGAATATTTCTACTGCGATGCCATGGATGTGGATGTGTTGGCAAAAAGGCGAGCAGCGGCAGTCCAAACGGGGCTTTAATACAAAAAAGAGCGAAAATATCATCTCCAATGGCTCTATCATTGTCATCAATGAGGGGGCAGTGCATGATGATTGTAGAGCAGGGCAAGGTGGTTGAGGTCTGCGCCGAAGCAGGCGAATTTCTTTACGATTCCGCAACAGAACCCAGCCTGTTCTATGGAGATTTGAAGGAAAGCATCAAGGAAAGCTTCCGTCAGTTCGGCAAGCGTGTCGGCTTCGGCGGCGACCCTGCGGGCGATCAGAGAATCTACTATTTCAATACAAAGGGAAATCCTTGGGAATAAATACGGCACCTCAAATCCTGTGCCGTTCCGTGTGGTTGATACGAATATCGGTCTGGATATTGATATTGCAATTCGCTGTCATGGCGAATATGCGTATCATATCATCGACCCTATTCTTTTCTATAAGAACATCTGCGGCAATATTACGGATACATATACCAGAGACAGCATGGAATCTCAGCTGAAAAGCGAAATGCTGACAGCCCTGCAGCCTGCCTTCGGCAAGCTTTCCGCTATGGGTATCCGTTACAGTGCCCTGCCTGCACATACCATGGAGCTTTCGCAGGCGCTGAATGAGGTGCTTGCGGAAAAATGGGGCGGCAGATATGGCATTGAGATTACCTCTATTGGCGTAAGCAGCGTGAAGGCATCCGATGAGGATGAAGCCATGATTAAGGAGCTGCAAAGAAATGCAACGCTCCGCAATCCCTCCATGGCGGCGGCGCATCTGGTCAATGCACAGGCAGAAGCCATGCAGGCGGCAGCGGCAAACCCCAATGCAGGTCCCGTGATGGCTTTTTGCAGGGATGAATCTGGCAAATCAGTCCGGCGGCATGAATGCAGGGCAGCTCTTTCAAATGGCGGCGCAGCAACAGCTCCCAGACACAGGCACCCACCCAGACAGGCTGGACCTGCAGCTGCGGCGCAGCAGAGAATACGGGCAATTTCTGTACGGAATGTGGTGCGAAAAAAAGCCGGAGGAAAATGTCTGATTTGTGCATGCGGCAGCCATAATAAGGGGGCGCTTCTGTCCGCAGTGCGGCAAGCCAAAGCCGGCAGGCGTGCCGCAGTATCGCTGTGATAAATGCGGCTGGGAGCCGGAAGACCCCCACAAAGCCCCCTCGCTTCTGTCCGGAATGTGGGGATCCGTTCGGGGACGAGGACAAAATCTAAGTCGAGAGCAGGTTTCTGAGAATATCCTTGCTTTTTAAAAAATGCAGGCGGTATAATGAAGCTACAATCGAACACACAGAGGGGAGCTTGCTTAGGCAGGCTGAGAGGAAGGATACGCCTTCGATCCATAACCTGATTTGGATAATGCCAACGTAGGGATGCCTGAAAACAGAAGGAACAAACAAGGGAGTTATCAAATGATGGTAGCTTCCTTTTTTGTTGAAAAAAGTCCTGTGTTTGATTGCGATTAAGAGAAGGAGGTGACAGCTGCGTGGTAAAAATCAATGGGGAAGCGCTTGCCGTTGCAGGGAAAACTCTGGCGGAATATCTGGCAGGCACAGACTATAACCCCAAGCGGATTGCGGTGGAGCGCAATGGTGAAATTGTGCCAAAGGCAGCCTATGGCGAAACCATTTTGCAGGACGGAGATGTCATTGAGGTTGTTAATTTTGTAGGAGGTGGCTGATTTGAGCAGGATTCCTGAAAGGGAAGACTTGCAGCGAGCATTAGCGGCACGACATGGAAGGGCTGTGCAGGAAAAATTCAATCAGGCAACGGTTGCCATCTGCGGTTTGGGCGGTCTTGGCTCCAATATTGCGATTGCCTTGGCAAGAGCAGGCGTTGGCAGGCTGATTCTGACGGATTTTGACAGGGTGGATATCACCAATCTGCATCGACAGCAATATAAGGCAACCCAGCTGGGAGAATTTAAAACCGAGGCATTGGCGGCGAATCTGCGTGAGATTGCACCATATCTTACGATAGAAACGCATACAACTGCCATTACCGAGGAAAATTTTTGAAGAAATCCTTGCACCTGCCGATGTTATCTGCGAAGCATTTGATAACGCAGAAGCAAAGGCAATGCTGGTCAATGGCGTGCTGGAAAAATTACATACGAAATATCTGATCGCTGCGTCCGGCATGGCAGGGTTCGGCTCTGCAAACAGCATCCAAACCAGAAGGATTACAGACCGTTTTTATCTCTGCGGAGACGGAATCAGCGATGTTGCAGATGACATTGGCTTGGTATCCTCCCCGTGTGATGATATGTGGTGCGCATGAGGCGCACATGGTTCTGAGAATCCTTTCCGGTCAGTTTGAACCATAAGTAAAAAGAAAGAAGGGATTTTCATGCAGAAAGAAGACAAACTTATCATTGGCGGACATGAATTTCATTCCAGATTTATTCTGGGCTCCGGTAAATATTCCTTAAAGCTGATTGAAGCGGCTGTAAAGGATGCCGGTGCGGAAATTATCACATTGGCTGTGCGCCGCGCGAATACAAAGGATCAGGAAAACATTCTGGATTTCATTCCTAAAAATGTTACCCTGCTGCCCAATACCTCCGGCGCAAGAAATGCTGAGGAAGCAGTCCGCATTGCAAGATTGGCAAGAGAGCTGGGCTGTGGTGATTTCGTAAAGATAGAAATCATGCGTGACAGCAAATATCTCCTGCCTGATAACTATGAAACCATCAAGGCAACCGAAATTTCTTGCAAAGGAAGGCTTTGTGGTAATGCCCCTATATGTACCCCGATCTGAACGTGGCGCGCGATTTGGTGAACGCAGGCGCGGCAAGCATTATGCCGCTGGCTTCTCCCATCGGCTCCAATAAGGGTCTGGCAACAAAGGAATTCATTCAGATTCTGGTGGATGAAATTGATTTGCCCATCATCGTAGATGCAGGCATCGGCAGACCTTCTCAGGCTTGCGAAGCAATGGAAATGGGCGCAGCGGCAATCATGGCGAACACCGCTCTGGCAACCGCAGGCGATTTGCCTCTTATGGCAGCGGCATTCCGTCAGGCGATTGAGGCAGGCAGAAAGGCGTATCTTTCCGGTCTGGGCAGAGTGCTGACCAGAGGTGCATCCGCATCCGATCCGCTGACAGGCTTCCTGCGTGATTAAGGAGGGATAAGCATGGAAAATCAATTTTTTGTAGACTCTGAATTTCTTTTCCCCCGAAGCGCTGAAGCGTAAGCATGAGCTGGAAACAAACCCTGCTTCCAGAAAGAATCACATGGAATATATGCCCGGAATGGAAATCATCAAATCCGATATCCGTGAAACTGTCATGGCGCATCTGGAGGAATACGATTATGATAAATATACGGCAAAGAGATGTGCGCGCGGCGCTCGATCAACAAAAACCTGCTCTGTGGAGGATTTCCAAGGCGTTGCTTTCCCCCTGCGGCGGCTCCCTTTTTAGAGGAAATGGCGCAGAAGGCAAGAATCGAAACCGGCAAGCATTTCGGCAATACCGTTTATCTTTTCACCCCCTGTATATTGCCAATTATTGCGAGAATTACTGTGTATACTGCGGCTTCAACTGCTATAACCACATCAACCGTATGAAGCTGAATATGGAGCAGATTGAAAAGGAAATGCAGGTCATCGCGGACAGCGGCATGGAGGAAATCCTGATTCTGACAGGCGAAAGCCGTACCATGAGTGATGTCAAATACATCGGTGAGGCTTGTAAGCTGGCAAGAAAATATTTCCGCATGGTCGGTGTGGAAATTTATCCTGTGAATACGGATGAATATCAGTATCTGCATGAATGTGGTGTGGATTATGTCACTGTTTTCCAGGAAACCTATGACAATGTAAAGTATGAAACTCTGCATCTGATGGGGCATAAGCGTGTTTCCCTACCGCTTTGATGCACAGGGAAAGAGCCCTGCGCGGCGGCATGAGAGGGGTAGCGTTCTCTGCACTGCTCGGTCTGTCCGATTTCAGAAAGGACGCACTGGCAAGCGCACTGCATGTTTATTATTTGCAGCGGAAATATCCCCATGCAGAAATGTCCTTATCCTGTCCCAGACTGCGCCCGATTATCAATAATGATAAAATCAATCCTCTGGATGTCGGTGAGAAGGAGCTTTGTCAGGTTCTTTTTGTGCCTATCGTATTTTCATTCCCTTTGTCGGCATTACGGTATCCTCCAGAGAAAGCAAATCCTTCCGTGACGGTATCGTAAAAATTGCCGCAACGAAGGTTTCCGCAGGTGTTTCTACAGGCATCGGTGACCATGAAAGCAAATACACCGGCAAGGAAGCGGAGAATGCAGAGGGTGATGAGCAGTTTGAAATCAATGATGACCGCAGCTTTGAAACCATGTATGAGGATATGTCTGAGGAAGGACTTCAGCCGGTGCTGAATGATTACCTTTATGTCTGATATTTTGTGTGTCACAAACCGCAGCCTTTGTCATGAGGATTTTTTTGCAGCGTATCCGAAAAATCGCAGCCTGTCAGCCGAAGGGCATCATCCTGCGCGAAAAGGATTTAAGCGAAGCGGCATACAAGGCACTGGCGGAAAATGTAATGCAAATCTGCAAGCAAAAAATGACGTTCCTGCATCCTGCATAGCTTTATTGATGCAGCACTTTTACTGGGAGCGGAGCAGATCCATTTGCCCCTGCATATTTTGCGCGGCATGGAGGAAGAAAAAAGAAACAGTTCCGAAGCATCGGCGCATCCTGCCATTCTGTTGCGGAAGCAGAGGAGGCGGCTCGGCTTAGCTGTACCTATATCACAGCAGGACACGTTTTCGTGACGGAGTGCAAGAAGGGACTTGCCCCAGAGGGCTGGCGTTTTTGCAGGAGGTTGTGGAAAGCGTAGCCATTCCTGTTTATGCCATCGGCGGCATCGGCAGCGAAAAATGCGGCATCGGTCAGAAAGACGGGTGCGGCAGGTATCTGTGTGATGAGTGGGCTCATGCAATGCGAAAATGTGGAGGAGCAAATGAAAAACTGGAAAAATAGAAGAATGTCAATGAAAATTTCTGACAGCATCCGAAAGGAACAGCCCGAAAAGGGAAGGCAGAAGGGAGCGCCTTAACTTTGCAGAGATGAACAGCGATGGGAAGCCGTGTTCCGGCGTGAGAGGAGACCATGAAGTTTCGACCGATTTTTTGAAGAGAACCAAGGATGTTTTTTGGTTTGCGAAAAATTTCGGGGGAGAACGCTGTATTGGGGAGCCGTTCTCCCGCTTTTTATTTTGTCTGCAAAAAGAAAAAATCCCAAAGGGGCTTTGAGATTTTTTGTTCTTACAGACATTTTTTATTTTGCAGATTCCTTTTTGCGTACTGCGGGTGCGGCATCAAAGGTATGGTTGCGCCCAGCATATATATAAAGCTTTGACAAGTGCCTTTTCTTCCTCGGTCAGCGGTTTCGCTCAATCGTTCTTCAATGTGCAGGAACAGAGACTTCACGTTTGTACGCAGACGCTTCGGCTTTTTCGTCAGCATAGTCAGCGGCTGAAAGGTATCCGGCTGTATATGTTCGGGATGCGTAATGGCAAAGATTTTTGCCGTATAGGTCGCATCGTTCAGAGCATTGTGGAATGTTTCCTCCTGCGGCAGCTCCAGTGCCTCAACCGCATTTTTTCAGACCGATTGCCTTGCCTGTTTCATAATTGCAGATATTCCGCTGCAAAGGGCTGTACATTCAGAAACTGATTTGTCATTGCATCGGCATCCAGATTGTAATACAGGATGTTGCGGTACAGGGGATTTGATATCATCCCCACCCCATGCGCAAAAAGAACAGCAGGCTCCTTGCCGATAAAGGAAAGAAACGCCTGATACGCCTCAGGAAAATGGGGCTGTCCGGTGAGCATCTTCGGACGAATCCCCGTAATTTTTTTCCACGAAGGGGTGCAGACGGGGATAAATCTGCGGCGAAATCATGCAATTAAAGGAATCCAGCTGCTCAAAGCGTTCATTCAGCTTCACCGCCCCCGATCTGAATAATCTCAAAGGGACATTCCGGGTTCGGCTCCACCTTCTTTCCGGATTTGAAGGGGAACGCCTGATTGAATTCAAATCCAAAACAATGTAATTCATAGAAAAACTCCTTTATAGAAAACTTCCGCCGGGAAGTATTAGATTGTTTTAATAGGTCGAAACGCTGCTTTCGATTTAAGTGCGCCTTTTTTATCTTACCATGAAAGCAGTCGGAAGAAAAGAGGAACTTCCTTCTTGTTCGATTCTAAAAGAAATGATACTATACGGAGAAGAAAACGAAACAAAAAAGGGAGGACGAAAATGAAGCTGACATTCACAGAGGAGCAGATTGCAAACGAACTGCACAAAAATTTATCTCGAAGAGGATGACCTTCTTATGGAGGGTGAATTTGTCACAGGAGAGGGCAAAAATTATATTATTACAGGCGTAGCAACGATTGAGGGTGAGCGCTATCATGAGTTTGAAATTGAAATTTGAGCTGACAGAGGAGCCTGCGGAGGAAACCCTTTGAGGCGATTATGCAGACTGATTGGGAATGGTACGATTTCCTTTGTTGATTATATTTTCCGAAGAAAAGAGAAAGGATGTGGAGAATGGGAAACTTTCATTATTTTATGCCGACAGATTGCTATTTCGGCAGAGGGTGCGTAGCGGGAGCATAAGGCGGCAATGGCGAAGCTCGGCAAAAAGGCAATGGTTGTCACAGGGAAAACCTCCGCCAAGAGAAACGGCGCACAGCAGGATATCACCGACGCACTGGACAGCCTTTGGTATTGCGTGGATTCTGTTTGATGAAATCGAGGAAAACCCTTCCGTAGAAACCGTAGAACGGGCGGCAAAGCTTGCCATCGCGGAGGGCGTGGAATTTTTCATCGGTATTGGCGGCGGTTCCCCGATGGATTCCTCTAAGGCGATTGCGACCATGGCGGCGCATCCCGAACAGGGGACGGATGCCCTCTGGAATGCAGAAAATAAGGCATTGCCCGTAGTAGCCGTACCCACAACCGCAGGCACAGGCTCGGAGGTAACGCAGTATGCCATCGTGACCCTGCATGCAAAAAAGAACAAAATCGAGCATTGCCGCGCATATCTTTGCCACAGTGGCATTTCTCGACCCGAAATATATGGATACCCTGCCTGCAAGAACCACAAATAATACCGCTGTGGACGCGCTGACGCATCTGGTGGAAAGCTATCTTTCCGCAAAGGCAACCGCGGTCAGCAGAGAAATCGCCAAGCAGGGACTGCTGCTTTTTCAAAGGAATGTATGCCCGCCCTGCGCGAAAGAGTCTATTCCCTGAAACGAGGGATAAGCTGATGCTGATGTCCGCTCTTGGCGGCGTTGCAATCGCACAGACCATGACATCTCTGCCTCATGGCATGGGCTATTTCCTGACCTACGAGAAGGGTCTGCCCCATGGCATGGCAAAATGGCGTTCTGACGCAGGCATATCTGGAGCTGTTCCCCGCAGGGGGATGAAAATGTCGCGAAGGTTCTGGAGTATCTTGGCTTTGCAAGCACAGACGAGATGGGCACCTTTCTGGATGCCGTTCTGGAGCATAATTCCGTTTACACCGAAGCAGATGTCACAAGCTATACCGACCGCTTCATGGAGCAGAAGGGCAAGCTGGCAACCTTCCCTTATCCTCTGGAAAGAGAAGAATATCTACAATATGTATAAAAAAAAAGCCTGCTGAAATAAGCAAGCCTGTTGCAGACCGAGAAGGAAACTTTTCGGTCTGTTTTCATATATTGAAGGAAAAAAGGGGAGAAATGCTATGCCCAGAATTTATCTCAGTCCCTCCTTGCAGGAATATAATCCCTTCTACGGCGGCGGTTCGGAGGAGGAGGTCATGAATCTGATTGCGGATGCCATGGAGCCGTATCTTTGCGGCGGATGGCATTGAATATTCCGCAATGCCCCCTGAAATGACACTGGGGGCAGGCGATTGCCGATTCCAATAACAGCAATGTTGATTTTCACCTTGCCATCCATTCCAACGCCGCCCCTCCGTTGTCGCAGGCACAAGCGTGCGTGCCCTGTGGTTTATTATTATGCCACAAGCCCTTATGGCAGACAGATGGCGGAGCTGATTGCCGATGAGCTGCGTGAGATTTATCCCCGACCCAGCCAAGGTGCAGGTGCTGCCGACCACAACCCCTGCGTGAGCTGCGCCGGACAAATGCCCCCTCTGCATTGGTTGAGGTTGCGTATCATGATAATCCGGAGGATGCCGCGTGGATCAGGGGGGAATATTGACGAAATCGGAAAAAGCGTTGAGCAACCGCGGTCGCTGCCTATTTCGGTTTGCGGTAAGGAGATTGAAAATTTTAATGTAAAAAAGAAAGCCATACATCTGTCCACAGAGGTGTATGGTTTTATTTTGCACAAAAACGGAACGAGAAAATGCGACTTCTTTCGGCAAAAACTGTCAATACGAAATTTTTTGAAAAAAATAAAGGGAAATTCAAATAATGGTCGAATTTAATGTAGTGTATAGATTGTACATATTTTGTGCGCTGTATACGTTAACAAGCCCCTTGACGGACACAAACTGTTCAAAAAATAAACCCATGGGAGGGAAGATTCTATGAAAAATTATGCATCTAACAGAGTGAGAAACGTAGTTTTTTTACCACAGCGGCTCCGGTAAAAACCACATATTCCGAAGCAGCGTTGTATTATTCCGGTGCAACGAAGAGATTCGGCAAGGTGGAAGACGGAAACACTGTGTCCGGACTATGAAGCAGAAGAAATTCGCCGTAAGGTTTCGATCAATACATCTGTAATTCCCGTTGAATGGCAGGATACAAAGATTAACTTCCTGGATACCCCGGTTACTTTGACTTTGCAGCCGAGGTAAAGCTGGCAATGAACGTAGCGGATACAGGGCTGATTATGGTTTCCGCAAAATCCGGCGTAGAGGTCGGTACGGAAAAGGCGTGGGAATACTGCGAAGAAATGCACCTGCCTCGCATCATTTTCATTAACCAGATGGATGATGAAAATGCAGACTTTGAAAAACACTGGCTGATTTGCGTAAAAACTTCGGCAAAGCCGTTGCCCCCCTGCAAATTCCCCTTTGATGATGAAAACGGCAACTTCACATCGGCTTTATCAATCTGATTAAGAGATGCCAGAAAGAAAGTAAACGGCAAGCTGGAAAAATGCGAAATGCCGGAGGATAAAAAAGGATCAGGTTGAGGTTCTGCGCTCCATGCTGATTGAGGTAGCGGCAGAATCCAGTGAAGAGCTGATGGAAAAAATTCTTCAATGATGAGGAATTGACCGAAGAGGAAATCTATGACGGTTTGCAGGTTGGTATCGCAAACCACAGCATTGCACCCGTTATGTGCGGTTCCGCAACACTGGGCTATGGCGTTAAGCTTCTGATGAACACAATCGTTCGCTTCACCCTTCCTGCAATCCGAAGCAAAGGCAAACTTCCATGCCTTCCATGACGGAAGGACGTTGTTTATTGCTCCTCCGATGACGAACGCTTCTCTGCGTATGTATTCAAAACCATTGCCGACCCCTATATCGGTCGCTTGAACCTGTTCCGCGTGATGACAGGTAAGCTGGATACTACCATGAGTGTCTATAATGAAGAAAAGGATACCGTCGAAAAGGTTGGACGTTTGTATGTTATGCGTGGAAGGAGCAGATTGAGGTGGATGAGCTGCACTCCGGTGATATCGGCGCACTGGCAAAGCTTTTTCCAACACCTCACACAGGATACCCCTTTCCCTGAAGGATGCAAATATTATCATTCCTAAGATTGCGCTGCCCGGCTCCGTGCTTTGCATGGCAATCAAACCGAAGGGCAAGGGCGATGAGGATAAGCTTTCCGCAGCCCTGACAAAGATTCGTGAGGAAGACCCTACGATTAAGATGGAAGTAAACCCCGAAACCAAACAGACGCTGGTTTATGGCGTTGGCGAACAGCAGCTGGATGTTATGGTGCAGAAGCTGAAAGCAAAATATAAGATTGAGGTTGATCTGACAGACCCCATCATCCCTTACAGAGAGAAACCATCAAGGCAAAAGCATCCGTGCGCGGTCGTTATAAAAAGCAGTCCGGCGGTCATGGTCAGTTTGGTGACGTTGTGATGGAATTTGAGCCCAGCTACGATACCACAACACCTGTTATCTTTGAAGAAAAAAATCTTCGGCGGCTCCGTTCCCAAGCAGTATTTCCTGCGGTTGAAAAGGGTTTGCAGGAATGTGTACAGAGCGGCGTGCTGGCAGGCTATCCCGTTGTTGGTCTGAAGGCTACCCTGACAGATGGCTCCTACCATCCCGTTGACTCCTCCCGAAATGGCGTTCAAGATGGCAACCTCCGTTGCATTCAAGGAGGATTCCGCAGGCGAAGCCCGTTATTCTGGAACCCATCGAACACGTTGAGGTGCTGATTCCCGATAAATACATGGGCGATATCATGGGCGATATCACAAAACGCCGTGGGCGCATTTTTGAGCATGGGAGTCGGCATGAAGAAGTGCATTGTTGCAGAGGTTCCTACCGCAGAAATGCACAAATACGCAACCGACCTGCGCTCCATGACACAGAGCCGTGGCGAATACAGACATCATTTCGAAGATATGAGGAGGCTCCCATGGAGGTACAGAAAAAAAGATTATTGAAGCACGCGCCGCTGAAAAAAAAAAATAATTTCCGAAAAGTGGCAGATGCAACAGATTTTTCTGAAATAATATGATAAAAGTAATACGTAACTGAACGAAGTACATTGAG
>VOFJ01001751.1_pt1 | contig 18812 bp, 32 predicted proteins | sample 5384081 | NCBI WGS metagenome assembly VOFJ01 (sample SAMN12384729, study PRJNA508395) | human gut metagenome | isolation source: healthy gut I | host: Homo sapiens
CAGTTACGTATTGCTTGCCTCAGGGTTCTCCATCGCATCTGGCTCATAAACTTCGTAATGTCCCCACATATGCATCGGGAAAGACAGTTCTGTATGGGTATGCTTCATGAAATAATCCAGTCCCCAGTAATATTGCTCTTCCTGTCTTGGATCTAACGGAACAAATGCTACATCAATCCGTATATTTTTTTTAATTTATGGATTTCTTTCTGATAATCCATCCGCATCTGTTCGTTATAATATTCACTTTCTTCTTCCCAATGCCACCAGTTCAGATCTCCTGCGTGATAAATAATCCTATCATCTACATACACAAGAAATGCTACACCCGCATCCGTAGAATGAAGTGTCTGTACTTTCAGATTACCAATCCGATATTCTTTGTCGGCAATAACAAACCATACCTTTGAAGGGACCGACTTTTTCTGTAATATCTGCCGACAGTACATATCTTACGTTCGAATATATGTTCTCCAGCTCAAATATTTTCCGGTCAAAATAGATCATAATGTGAATGGCTGGAAAATACATAAATTTCTTTTTCCGAATCAAATTCAGGAAGTTTACCTTTATACCAGTCGAAGATCAATACATATTTTTTTGGTATTCTACAGCAAAACCGCTGTGATCCAGGTACGTGATCTTCATTCTTTATGCCTCTCCCTTGATAACCTTTACAGCATGCACAAGTTCCGGAAGTAAGAATCTGAGACTTTCTTTTTTACTGCCTGTGCTTTTCCCGGAAGGTTTACGATCAGTGTATCTCCACTGATTCCGGCCACACTTCTGTTCAGCATACTGCGTCTTGTCAGTTTCATAGTATGCGCTCTCATTGCTTCAGGAATCCCCGGTACCGGTCTGTCTACAATATTCATTGTTGCTTCTGGTGTACAGTCACCTGGATTACATCCCGCACCGCCTGTTGTAAGGATCAGATCTGCTGTTTTTCCATCTGTCATGCGCTTCATAACAGTTGACAATACTTCTCTGTCCAGTGGAAGTGCCCGCATAAAGACAACTTCAAGTCCAGCTTCTTCTGCCACAAGCTTCACTGCTTCCCCGCTTTCATTCGCTTTCGTTCCCTTTGTATATATCTGTATTTGCCGTAATAATTGCTACTCTCATATCGTACCTCCAACGTTCATTTGTGATAGTCATATACTTTTTATATTTTAACCCTTTTATGAAAATAATGCAATCTTACACATACAGAATCAATAAAAATATCATACTATAAAGCTTTGCGGTACAACATCTCCACATCCTTTAATGTTGTCTGTCTTGGATTAGCCGCAATATTTCCACTCTTCATCGCATCTGCGACCATCTGTGGAATCTTATCTTCTGGTTACACCGACCTCGGAAAGTGTTTTGGAATTCCCAGAGATGCATTCAGTTTCTTGATTTCTTCTACCAGCATTTCCGGTTTAAAATCTTTCACCGGCTCTTTTTCTTCGCTGATATAATTGTAAAAATCTTTTCGTAACGTCCATGATCTGCCCAACGCATTATATTCTACAATTACCGGAAGAAGGATTGAATTGGCCACTCCATGCTGTACACCAAAGAATGCGCTGACCGGATGTGACATGGCATGTACATCTCAAGTCTTGCCCAAGCAAATGCAATTCCCGCAAACATACTTCCTGACATCATTGCACATGCAGACTTCCTCGTCCTTTCTGTTTGCCACAAATCTACGGATATTACCGCCGATCAGTTCCATTGCTTTTTCTGCCATTGCATCAGAAAACGGTGAAGCGCCAAGTGATGTATATGCTTCCCATGCATGGATCAGTGCATCAATTCCACATGAAGCCGCAACCATCGGTGGTACAGACATGATCATCTCCGGATCTAACAGTGCGTATTTTGGAAGTAATTCATAGCTAAAAACCGTTAATTTATAATTTCTGGAGGTATCTGTAATAACGGAGAACGCCGTAACTTCACTTCCGGTACCTGCTGTAGTAGGGATTGCTATGATTGGTTCGATCGGTCCCGGAACAAGATGTGCACCTTCATACTCTGTAATGGATCCGCCGTATCTTGCCAGAACACCTACCGCCTTGGCAACATCCATCGGGCTTCCTCCTCCAAGTGCAACTATACTTGTCGCTCCTGATTCCTTATATACCTTTGTCGCCGCATTTACCATATCTACTGTAGGGTTTGGAAGAATATCAAGGAAACTTACTGTTTCTATACCTTCTGCCTCCACAATATCCAGCACTTTCTGTACGACTCCTAATTTCTCCAGTCCTCTGTCTGATACTACCATCATCTTTTTAGATCCGCTTTTTTCAAGAAGCTCCGGCAGTCTTTTTTTAAAGAACCTACACCAAATACAATATCCTGCGGTACTTTGAACGTGTAATCTTTCATTTTTATCATCCTCCAGATTCTTATTGTCTATTATGGTAAAAAAGAGACCACACCCCTGACGAGTATGGCCCCTTTACCAATTCTAATTCATATTATAGACACATTCTATTCTATATTTCAAGTGTTTTTTTGAATTTTAAGTCATAATTCTAAATAATGATACACACCATGCCTCCATTACTGTCATTCACAACCTTTTTGCATAGTATCCTGAAGTTTTTTCCTGGCTTTCGTCATTAATAACTGCCATTTTATTCTTCATCCCGTCCATGACAAGTTCTTCTACTGTCTTTCCGAATATACTGGTTTTCCAGATACCTCCTTCCATTTTTTCCTCATTTTTAATATACTGGATCAAATCTTTCGCCTGCTGCTCATTTCCAACAATCGGGGCTATCTCCGTCTCTATATTAGCACGGATCAAATGAATGGACGGCGCCTGCGAATGAATTTTCACCCCATATTTATTTCCCTGTCTGATAATCTCTGGTTCATCCAGTACGATCTCTTCTTTTGTCGGACTGACTACTCCATACCCTTTCATCCGGACTGCAGTAAATGCATCTTCTACATTTTCATATTCATTCTTTAAGATTGAAAGTTTCTGCATCGTCTTTATCAGATCATACTGGCCTGTGATCGTAGTTCCTGTCATCTCACTTAACATTTCATAATAATATTTTTCATACATGTGGATCTGAATGATAACACAGCCTGTATCCATCTGTATCTGTTCTACATACCAGTCTTTTTATGTATGGACTTTCCGGTCTTTCCGGTTAAAGATGCCGCATCTTTGATCTCTTCCAGGTGTTCGAGGATTTTTTGTATATGTTCCAGAAGGTCCTGTTTGATCTTTGTGTGTAACCGGAAGCATTTCCACCCATTTCGGTATATAAAACTGTACCTCAGATATCGGGAATTCATACAAAAACGGCCTCCAGAATCCGATAAATATCTTCTTCCTTTATTTGTTCACAATTTACGGTCATTGCTTTAACTCCATATGTATCTTCCAGTTTTTTGCCTTCTCCTTAGCCTCCTGGCCATGTGGTTTTTTGAATTCACCAGTACTACAAATGGTTTTCGGATAGACTGAAGTTCTCTTATATAGTCCGTGCCTCCGCATCTTCATAATTTTCCGGCAGAATATCTGTAATCGTTCCATCGGTTGTTACCACGATTCCTATCGTTGCATGTTCATGAATCACTTTTTTTGTGTACCGATCACCGCTGCCTTGGTAAATGGTATTTCTTCCTGATGCCACGGAGTCTTTACCATACGTTCATGCCCGGCCTCCTCGTGTCCCGAAGCACCCTTTACCATATATCCGACACAGTCAATCAGACGGATCCTTACTTCAACATCCTGGTTCAGACGTATCACTGCAAAGCATCTTTCGGTACAAATTTGGGCTCTGTTGTCATAATCGTCTTGCCCTGCCGCAGACTGAGGAAGTTCGTCTCTTGTCCGCTCTTTCTTATGTTCATCTTCCATTCTTGGCAACACCATTACATCCATAAAGCGTTTGATAAATGTCGATTTTCCTGTTCTTACCGGTCCGACAACGCCGATATAGATTTCTCCGTTTGTTCTCGCTTTTTATATCCTTTATATAACTGTTCTGTGTCCACTTTCCCTGCTCCTTCCGTTGTGCTGTTAAAGTATATGCACTTCTTCGCTCTTTATAGAACTTGCACTACAGATCAATAGTCATTTTCTATCATTTCCGTATCTGTTTAGCATTTGTTTATGCATCTGTAATTTGTTAAAATATAAGCAAAGATAAAGTTTTATTACAAAAGGAGATTCTTATTATGGAAAGACATCAGATTACCGGACACACCGAATTAATCGGTCTTCTGGCTTATCCAATCCGCCACTCGCAGTCACCTGCAACACATAATGCAGCTTACGAAAAAGCTGGGTGTTGCTATCGTAAATCTCGCATTTGAAGTAGATGCACCTGAACTTGAAGATGCAATCAAGGGCTTACGTGCACTGAAGATGCGTGGTGCCAATGTTTCTATGCCAAATAAGACAATCGTACATCAGTATCTGGATGAAATCTCTCCGGCTGCCAGACTCTGCGGCGCAGTAAATACCATCTCTCGTTAACAAAGATGGCTACCTGGTCGGACACATAACAGACGGTATCGGTTATATACAGTCTTTAAAAGACAATGATATTGACCCTGCCGGAAAGAAAGTAACAATTGTAGGTTCCGGCGGAGCTGCTACTGCTGTTGAGATCCAGGCTGCACTGGATGGTGTTGCTGAGATGTCTATCTTCGCAAGAGATGACAAGTTCAAACAGAATGCACTCGATACGGTAAAGAAAATTAACGAAAATACCAATTGTAAAGCAACATTCTACCCTCTGGAAGATCTGGATAAATTAAAAAGAAGAGATGCATTCTTCTTATCTTTTCACAAATGCCACAGGCGTTGGAATGAAGCCACTGAAGGAATCACTTATATTCCTGATCCTTCTTTCTTCCGTCCTGATCTTATCGTCACAGACGTTGTCTACGCCCCACACGAAACAGCAATGTTGAAAATGGCAAGACACGCCGGATGTAAAACAATGAACGGACAGGGCATGATGCTCTTTCCAGGCAATTGCAGCTATCGAACTGATCCTCGGCAAGCGTGTGGACAGTGAATACATGAAAAAAAACTGGGAATTTCCTACGTTTATGAAGATTAAGGAGAATTTTTCTATGAACACTGTAAAAGTAAGAAATCTGGAACTCGGAAATGGAATTCCGGCAATCTGCATTCCTAATGTCGGAAAGGCAAAAAGAAGACATCCTTTCCCTTACCCGTACATATCTTGACATGCATATGGATCTGATGGAATGGCGGATGGACTGGTACGAAGATGTTGAAGATATTGCAAAAGTCACAGAACTCGTCAAAGAACTTCGTGATGTAATGGGCGATACTCCTCTTCTCTGTACCTTCCGTACAGACAAAGAAGGCGGCGTACATCCAATGTCCACAGAAAATATGCCGAACTTAACAAAGCAGTTGCAAAGAACCGGCAATGCTGATATTATTGACGTAGAGATCTTTACAGGAGATGACATTGTACGGGAGATGATTGATGCAATCCACGCTTCCGGTGCAAAGGTCATTGCCTCTAATCATGATTTTGACAAAACACCTGCCAAATCTGATCTCATTTACCGTCTCCGCAAAATGCAGGATATGGGGGGCCGATATTCCTAAAATGGCTGTTATGCCACAGACCAAAAAGATGTTCTGACCCTTCTTTCTGCTACTGAAGAGATGGCATCAGACTATGCCGACAGACCGATCATCACCATGTCTATGGCTGGACTTGGAAGTATCAGCCGTATTGCCTGCGAGGCATTTGGTTCCTGTCTGACATTTGGTTCCGGAGCACAGGCTTCTGCACCTGGACAGATCGGAGCAGAAAAATTACATCAGGCACTTCAGATTGTGCACGATGCATTGTAAAAAACGAAAAAAGAGAGGGCCCATGGATATTCCCACAGGCCCTCATTTTATGTTTATTACATTTATTTTAATATATTATCCTGCCACACAACATAACACAGGCACATATTTTTTATCCCTGTTTTTTCTGTGTGTAAGAAGCCTCTGCGCTTCTTCATCTCTTTGGCATCTACCTGATCCAGTTCCTCTGTTGTAAGCACTCCCAGTTTTTTCTTCTGGAAATCCATATTAGAAAGTAACAGGTTCATTGCAAAAGCCGACGAGCAATGCCCATCCGGACCCTTTGAACCCCAATACCGGCGCCATAACACCTGCAATACTCTTATCTGTGTTAGACTGACAGTATTCCATACCAATTCTGGCACAGACATAAGCCTGGAACAATAATGTAATTGCTGATCCGACTCCCATGATTGGTTTCATGAAAGATACGATCGGTACCAGGATAACACTGATAAATGTCGCCATACGGAAAGAACTCATTCCACCAATCAATGATTTCATTGCTTTCTTTCCTTCTTTGTAACGCATCGCTACTGATACGGTCATTCCAACCCATAACGGTCCTGCCAGCGGTGGGAATGGTGCAAAAATTGCAAGGATCAGGTTTCTTAAGCCACTGATCAGATTAGATCTGCTTGAGTTAAAGTCAATATATTCGTCACTTCTGCTGTCCTGTGCTTCCTCTACCAACGTCTGTGATGTAACAAAATCTCCAAACGCAAGTACATAACAGATCAAAGCCAGAGGTATGGCACTGATAAATTTCGAAAGCGGCGGAAAACCTACCGCAAAGATACTGACTGTATGGAATATATTACTGAAATCAGAATTCTGATGACTGTTCCAAGTTCTAATACAGGTTTTGATAATTCTCCAAGCAATACTCCTGCTAACATAGCAATCAGATATGGGAATAAGTTTCCATATTTTGCCATGATATCCAATATTTTGTATTTTTCTCTGTTCTTTTCACAAAACGGTGAAAAACTCAAAAACGCAAGTAACAATGTACCGGAAAGTGTTGCGATTGGCGCAGTCATCAGCTGGCTTCCATCTGAGAGCTGTCCTTGCAATACTGTAATCGGTGCTTTGCAATCAGAATACCGCCTTTGATTGAATTCGGCACACCCATTCACGAATTTATCCGCAAGCTTGGTAATTCCCATAAATATAAATACAAATGCAACAAGCAGCTGCAATGCAATCATTGCCTGGATTCTGTCTGGTCCTTTTTCAAACCCATTTAAATACGCCAGGGTAAATGGAAGTGTCGGAGTAATCCATCCCGGGACAACCGGATCTCCTAACCATCCATGAAGCATGTACATAAATACTTCAATAATGACACAACTCCATGCAAGCTCATACGGAAGTCCAAGATTATCCGTCAGGTACGGAATGGAACTTAAAGCTGTAGCGCCAAGGATCAGACCCTGAAAAAATTCCACATATTCTACTCTGTAATGGATTCCAGGAATTCTCCACTGAAATGGTCCAAGAGGAATATAAGGAAGTTCATTAGCTCTTTTTGCTTTTTTCGGACTCATCTTTGAGCGTCCTCCTTCGTTTTAATAATTTTTACATACATTTTTTTCGTATACTTCAGGTATCAAAAATTTACTATAACTTAATATCAGTTATTTCATAAAAAATATCTATGGAATAACCTGTATTTTCCTCTATTTCTTCGGCATTTTCTATGAATGTCTTTTTTTTTAACAATACCATGTTAAAAGAAAGGGACTGTCTATCCGTCATTATTCGGAACAACAGTCCCTTTTTATCAAATATACAAGAAAAGTTGCCGATGGCAGGTTTTCTGTATTCTTGATTTTTTTACAATGCACTCTTTCCGAAGATTTTTTTGTGCTGTGCTACTAAGTAGAGGGAACTTAAAATAGCAAGGATTGCAAATACTAATAACATGATCATGAGGCTGTATACTGCATTTGCCTCACCAGATGCTTTTTTGTAAGCTGTGCTGCGCTACTACCGGAATCAGGTAGCTTGCTGCACCCATAAATGTGTAATAAATACCTGTGTTTCTTCCCTTTGGTCCCGGGTTGAATAACTGAACCACTGCAAGACCAGTCTGAAGAGCACCACCTGCTGCAAAGAATCCTAACATTGCAATCGCAATGTAGATAATTGCTACCTGATGAATAGACAGAACACCTGCAAGTGCTACTGCAGTACAGATAGAATCAATCAAGACAACCTTTCAGCGGGCTCCATTTTAATTTAGCCATCATGAATGCCCAGAAAAGTACTGCACAGATAGAACCAATCGTATAAATAGAAGTCATACCTGCTGCCTGAATCTCGGAAAGTCCACATACGGAAAGTCCAAATGCTTTTTGTATACTGCTGTGCACCATACATGATCGCCATGCAAAGGAACGCATAAAACATTACAAGAAATACGATAAATTTATTTGGCTTTACAAGCATTGCTGCCTGCACTGCATTATCGGTTTGCATTTTCTTTCTTTCCTTCTGACGCTTTCTTCTGATCATCATAACAAACGGTGCAATAATTGCAAGTACCAAACAAACAACTGACATTACAAGCGGGATAATAACATTTAATTTCCAGTTTCCGCTGTTTGCATTATGAACAACCATGAATGGATAAATCATACCGGAAACAGAAACAAAAAAATTTGATCCCGATCAGTGCAGATCCAGGTGCTGCCGGATAAGCTTCCTGTACAGCCGGATATCCTGATGCATCCCAGAAACCGGATGTTGCAACTCCAGAAACAAATCCACATACAGAAGCAACTAATGCATTTTTTGTAAATAAGAATCCAAGGAAAGCATAGAATATATAATGCTGCTCCACCGATCATTAATTTTTTACGTCCGACACGGTCTGAGATCTCTCCACCGATCCATACGCTTACGAATTTACCAAATCCAGTCCATGCTACTGCTGTACTTACCGCTGCAAGTCCTGCTGCATATGCTGCTGACTGTGGGTCTGCCATATTGAATCCCCACTGTTTTGCAAAGTTTACGTTGTTCTGACTTAAAATGATTGCCTGAATACCATGTGTTAAATAGCAAAAAAATATACACAAAGGATAGACCACAAATATTTCTTTGCTCTCATTCCATCATTCTCCTTTTTGTGAATGTATTATTTTGCCTGAGCCTTCTGAAATTCCTGATACTCAGCAAGTGGCATCTCTTTTCCAACAAACAGTTCGTAGTTAACTGCCCCCTGCTGCAGAAGCATTCCTGCGCCACCGATTGCCTTGCATCCTGCTTCTTCTGCTTCCAGGATCATCTTTGTCTTTTTCCGGGATTGTATACAGTATCTGCAACAACCAGATCCTTACGGAATAATGATTTATCAACCAGAGTTACATCCTCGTGTGGTTTCATTCCCATAATCGTTGTATTTGATAAGAATATCACAAGCTTTAATTGCTTCTTCCAGTTTAGCCTTATCAGCAAGATCCTCTACAGTAACTAAACACAGTCCGGACACTTCTCTGCTAATTTAGCCTTTGTTCCTTCTGCTCTTTCGTAGAATTTATCTTTTATATTGAAAATGTTAACTTCTTTTTGCTCCGTCCAATGCTAACTGAACCTGAATAGCTGTAGCAGCTCCGCCTGCTCCAAGAACAACAACCTTTTTGTCTTTTACAGGTACTCCGTTGAGTTCCAGATTCTTAACAAATCCGACACCGTCTGTAATGTGTCCTGTGATCACTCCGTCATCGTTAACAAATACATTGCAGGCTCCGATAATCTCAGCTGCAGGTGACAGTCTTATCTACCAGCTGTCTTTGCTGGATGTTCTTGCATGGCATAGTGAAGTTACCACCACGCATATTTAATAAACGAATAGACTCGAATACTTTTGGCATTTCCTCTTCTGTTACATCAAATGCCATATAAGCATAATCTAAGCCATCATGCTGGAAGCTGAAGTTGTACATTGCAGGAGATCCTGAATGTCCAACTGGTGTTCCAAATAATGCCATTAAGCCTGTATGTCCGGAAATTCTTTTTTCCATGATCTTAACCCTCCTGGTTTTCTTTTTATTCATAACAGCCCGCATACTACGAGCTGTCACATACACATTTCTTACAATTTCTATATATATAATGATTAAAGTTTTAATGCCACATCATAAGCTTCTTTTTGTAGCATCCAGTGCACGACGTGCTCTTACTGCATCACCTACTACATGAACTTCCGGAACGATGTCCTTTAATTCATCAGCGAAGTCATATACAACATTCTGTCCATCACGGTGTGTATAACGTGAGCTGAATCCCATAGAGAGAACAACTGTGTCGAATCCTCTTGCTTCATAGATAGTCTCATCAGACTTATATCTGCTGCATTTTTGTAACTTACGCCATCTGAGAAGATCTCTGATACAGCTGCACTTGTAATCTGTTTGATGCCATATTTTTCAAATGCTTCCATAAGGAAGATACGATGCTCGTGGATTACGTCTGGTCCGATCGCGTCTCTCATTTCGATAATGGCTACTTCATGTCCCTGCTCTGCTAAGAAGTCTGCTGTCTCTGCACCTACCATACCGCCACCAACAACTAAGACATTATGTCCTACCGGGCGTGTTCCTTCCAGGCAGTCAACACCATATACGATATCAGGATTATGGATACCTTTGATAAATGGAAGAACTAAAGTCTCAGATCCTGTTGCGAGGATAACAGCATCCGGTGTATCTTCTTTTTAACATCTGAGCTGTTACTTTTGTGTTCATCTTGATATTTACGCCGGCTTTTTCGCATTTTACGATATAGATTCTGATCATACCTGTGATGTCACCTTTTCCCGGCGGGTAAGCAGCCAGTCTCATGTTTCCGCCAAGTTTATCTGTTGCTTCAAATAATGTTACATCATGTCCACGTCTCTTAGCTGTGAATGCTGCACACATACCTGCTACACCGCCACCGATCACGTAAACTTTTTTCGCCTTCCCAGCCTTCGGAAGTCCTTCTTTTTCATGTCCAAGTACTGGATTTACAAGACAACAGATTGGTTTACCTGCATACATATTGGCAACACAGCCCTGAAGACAGGCGATACATGGTGTAAGATCTTCCAGTCTTTCTTCCATTGCTTTCTGTGGTGTGTGCGGATCTGCAAGTGACTGACGTCCAAATGCTACTAAATCTGCATTTCCCATTTTAATGATCTGTTCTGCAAACTGTGGTTCTGTATATCTTCCGACTGTAATAACCGGAATAGAAACACATTTCTTGATATTTGCAACAAGCTCTGCTGAGAATCCGCCGTGAATTCCTGTCGGAGCCCACATATACTCATCTTTTAAATGTACTGCACGGGATACGTGAAGACCATCAATTCCGCAATCTTCTAAATAAGAAGCAACTGCACACATATCGTGATTATCAAGTCCTCCAAACATGTCTTCTGTACTGTTAATACGTGCAAGAACAGCAATCTTTCCTTCTGTTTTCTTCTTTACTTCTTCAATAATGAGACGTGAAAATCTCATTCTGTTCTCAAAGTTTCCGCCAAACTCATCAACACGCTTATTTGTTCTTGGTGACATAAATGAATTTACAAGATAGCCGTGTGCCATGTGGATCTCTACTGCATCTGCTCCACCTTTCATTGCACGTTCTGCTGCTTCACCATATCCTTTTACAAGCTCATACACTTTTTCTGTAGATACTTCTTCAGGAATGTCTCTTCCATCTGCTGATGCGATTGCTGTAGCAGCCTGGATCGGTGCTCCTGCATTCTTTGCATTTCCTTCCGGTCCTGCATTCTGAAGCTGGATAGATACCTTTGCACCTTCTTCATGGCAGGCATCTGTAATTTTCTTCAGACTTTCAATGCTGTTGTCATCATAAAGACATGGTTTCTTAGGGGACCGCCCTTCGCTCCTTTATGTACTACAGTCGCTTCAATTGTAATCAGACCAAACTGACCTTTTTGCACGCTCACCATAGTAAGCCACAGATTCGTCACTCCATGTTCCGTCTGAATTTGCGAAATTATTTCCCATCGGTGGAACCACAAAACGATTTTTAACAGTCATAGGTCCAATCTGAATCGGAGAAAACATATTTTTGAATTTCATCATTTTACCTCTCTCTTTGGCATCATCTGTTTTTCAAATTAATCTACCAACTCTGGCCAAACTTCTTTTTTAATACTTTCTCTGTGTTTTTTCATATGTATAAGCAGCTGCTTCTTTCAGTCCTTTTCCAAGGATTGCATCAGAAATAACTTCTACACCAACAACCTTCGGATCAACTCCTGCGTCTTTAATCATCTTAACAAATCCTGCTGTATCTTTTTGCTCCTGTTCCCGGTGCAAGACGATCATGCATAGACTCATCTCTTAAAATAGGTGCTGCATATGGTCTTTCATAGGCATCATTGATCTGGATAGAAATAACTTTCTTGGCAATCTCCGGTGTAAGGATATCGTATGGCTGATCTGCTCTTACCCAGTGCCATGTATCAAGAATGAGCATTGCATTGTCGCATCCGAAGCTTTTACAACTTCCCAGCCTTTCTTAAGATCCGGAATTCCGCTGTATGGCATCGGCTCAACACCAATGATGTATTTTCCTGCTCTCTGGCAAAGTTCTTTTTAATTTCTGTGCTGTGTACTCAACAGAATAATTTTCCATCAGTCCACAGTTGATGTGGCCTACTCCAAAGAGTTCGCACATATGGAAACACATCTGCTCTTTGTATTTCTGCTCATAAGAACGATGTTCCTCACACCACTGAACAATGTACTCTACCTCTGTTACTTTCATATCATGTTTGTCAAGAATTGCAAGAATGTCTTCATCATGAAGTCCTTCATTCAATGCATCAACATAAGTCTCTGCGCGAAGACCGATTCCTTCATATCCTGCTTCCTTTGCAGCGATTACACGATCTTCAAATTTGCACTGATCTCCAAGTGTCCATGAACTTACTGTGATTGGGTTTTTCTTTGACATAATTCTTCCTCCATTGTAAAAATTGAATATAATCCATTGGATTTTTCTGTTCAATCTTGTTGTTTTTTTCTATTTTTATTATATCTGTTTGTTAAATAAATGACAAATTGGTAATTCTATCACGATCCATGCATTTTGTTTATAGATTTTATTTACACTTCATGTTACGATATTCTTATCAATAAGCATTATTGCGTATTTATCTTCAAATAGAGTAACTGTTCAGAGCCAACCTCCAAAATGCTACGCATTTCGTCGGTGTGGCGTATCCGCCAAATAAAATTTCAAAAACAGTCTTAAAAATGCAAGCATTTTACATCTGTTTTATGAAATTTTGCTTGGCTCTGAACAGTTACCAAATAGATATAAAATGAACCTGATTAAATGGGAAGATACAAATTTTTATAAGGAAGGTACCAGACTTTATGAATCTCTATCATCTTAGATATTTTGTTACTCTCGCTCATCTAGAACACTACACAAAGGCTGCGGAGATTCTTTCTATCACTCAACCAAGCTTAAGTCATGCAATCTCATCTCTCGGAAAGTGAGCTCGGGTAAAACTCTTTGAAAAAGATGGACGTAACGTTGTCCTCACAAAATGTGGACAGGCTTTTTTCTTGTCGATGTGGAACAGGCTTTGGATATGCTGGATTCAAGCATCAATAAACTGCAGATGACCGGATTTGGGGAAGGCCGCATCGATATTGTTGAACTCCGTACGCTCAGCAGTGCAGTTGTTCCGAACTTTGTAAAAAGGGTTTTTGGATTCCACGCCTAACAAAAAAAATCGATTTTTATTTTCACAGTTCGACCGGACTCACATCCGACATGATCCAGGGATTAAAAGAGCGAAAAATACGACATCGCATTTTGTTCCAAGATGGACAATGAACCGCTCGTTGAGTTTGTTCCGGTCGCAAAACAAGAGCTTGTACTGATCGTACCAAAAGGACATCCTTTGGACGGGAAAACTTCGATTGATCTAAAAGAAGCGCTTACGTATCCGCACATCGTTTTCTCTAAGCGAAGCGGTTTAAGACATGTAATTGACAAGTTATTTGAAAAATGTGGCGGATACCCTCAGATTGCTTACTCAATGGAAGAAGATCAGGGTGTTGCCGGATTAAGTCAGTGCCGGATTCGGCATCGCAGTTGTGCCGCGAATGCCGATTCTTTCCTCTTTACCGGTTTCAATCATAGAAATTTCAACTCCGTCCTGGGGAGAGACTCTTCTACATGGCAACTTTGAAGAATGTTTATCAGGCACCTGTTGTTACGAATTTTAAGAATTATGTATTGGAACATGCTGAAATATAGAATGATACATTTCTTCTACTTTACAGCATCGGTACGATCATATTTACCCAGAACCAGCTCACCGGCATCACAAGCACCATGGCCGGGATCATGTCTGCGACTGGAAAATCGTGAATCTTTGCGATCCGGAAACCAGTTGCAAGAAGCAGGAAGCCTCCACATGCCTTGAAGTCGGCAATCATATCCGGCGTGGTCAGTGGGAAGATAAATTTTGCTGCTGCGAATATAATAAGGAAGATCACACACTGCGGAATTGCAACTGCAGCAACCACCATACCTAATGTTCCTCCAAAAAATCATCGCAGTAAAGAAATCCAGAATCGACTTCGAAATCAAAATTGTATGATCACCGCTCATTCCGGAATCCAGTGAACCATAAATCCCTGTCCCACTGGCACAAAAACAATACGATGATCGTCACAAGCATTGACATATACTCTTCTCTGGACATGGATTTGTTCTTATTTGGAAAGAGTTTTCCCACTGGTTTCTCCATGCAGGTCGCTCCGCCATTAATAATTCCGCCCAGATTGACTGCCGGACCAAAGGCAGTTCCAATTATCACTGCAAAAAATAACAGCAGGCATATTTTTCATAAGTCCAATGGAACTAACTCCCATTCCCATTGAGCAGATACCAAATATCTTGGTAAGTTCCGAATTAATTTTTTGCAGGCAGCTTGTGCCCGAATAATGCCCCGATCGCACCGCCGGCTGCAACCGACAAGGCATTGATAATAACTCCTATTGGCATATTCATCCCTCTACTTTCTAAAAACACAGATGCGGTGTAAGGAATCTCCTACACCGCAAATTTTCAGTTTGATATTCAGTTTATCATAATACTTTTTATAATGTAAAGCTTTATACTTCAAACTAGTATTTACTACCAGAAATGAAGTATCCTTTTTTAAGCAATTTATTCTATCGATCAGTAAAGTTTTTAATCTCCTTTTTCTAGTTTTATACCTTCAATACTATCTACTATAGCTTTCTTATTTCTATCATGCAAATACACTGGATTCAGCTTGCTCTTATGGTATTTATAAATGGTTCCTTCTGTCTTTTGACTCAATAGCCTTGTGAAGTATCTCTCCCAACTGAAATATTCCTGACTTTCTATAAATTTTTCCGGTTGTGCTAATATCTCCGATATATCTTTTCCCTCAATCAATCCTGCGTTTAAAATAATCCACTCAAATGATTCCGGCAGATATAACTTTATATTTCTATGTATCCGTGATAATTTATGAAGCTTTTTCCATTTCGGCACCAATTGCTGATATACCTGTTTCGTGTTTTTGATACTTTCCGAGAAGAATGTATACCATAAATTTCCTCAACACTATATGGAAGATTATAGAGACTTTCTCTTGTAATAATAACAAAATAATTATCTGAATCCCTTACCGCTGAAGCAAACTGCTCCGTACGAATAAAAGCATTTTTTTCTTCATCTGTAAACAAAATATACCGGAAATATTTTGAAGAACTAATTGCCAATCAGCACCTTCAAGGATTCTGCATGGGACATCGCATACTACATCAACTCCACTGGAAACTCCCAAATTGGCATACTGTCGAATCATATTTATTAATGTGGTTTTTCCTGTCGCACTATCCCCTTTGATAATTGTAATATTTCGTTTTATCTCAAACTCATAATGCAATTTGTTATTTTTTACAACTACTTTATGTTTACCTTTCATTCACTATCCCCTAGACATATTCTCCGGCAACATCCAAAAAATTCCGGCATATCATGAACAATCTGACCCGTATTTAATACTTTTTGCTTCGAATTTTCCTTCTCCCAAAGTCCATAATATGTCGAAGATTTATTGTCAGATCCTTATCTTCCGCAATCTGCAGTATCCATTTTGAACAGTTATCTCCACAAGCAGAGGCATTAAACACCCGATTATTTTCATCAAATGCCATCAATATTAAAGTTTTTACGCCCCCAGACAGTTCCTTTGGAGATATCGGTCCCAAAACAGGGCTCTCTATCAGATGAGTGCCTATCACTGTAGATTTGTCTACATCAGCAATCATTTCCACTGACAAAGGATTCGTTAACCATTCATCCTCATACATGTTATCAAAATATGTCGGAGGATGGTATATTGCCTCTGACATATCTCCTAAATAAATATTTAACATCTTTCTGCTCCATAGCTTATTTTTTTGTGTAACAGCCTCTCGTACCTGCTCACCAATATTCCGTTTTTTTCCTATACATTCATTATAAGCGCATTGTCCATAAATACGCAATGAGATTTTTTCGACAAACTAAAGTCCACTTATATGAATATTTTCGATTATGAAGCTCATTTTTCTCGTTCAAAAGCAGATTTCTGAGAAATGTTTCCAAATACTCTGTTGTTTCGTGAATACCTGTTTGCAGGTTCGTATAGTTTTAACAATAAAAAAAGAAGAGAACTCTCATTTTACTGGAGTTCTCTTCTCTTAGTCATTTACTATTTTTTCTTTGATTTACTCACTCTCTTTTTCCAAAATTCACAGCAAGTACGATCATATTGATTCCCTGCATTAAAACAGCAAATGCGATCATATATCCAACTGAGAACATAGTCAATACCGGATGAGTAAAGGCTATAATACTTACAATAATGGATAACACACCACAAACAATTGCTAAAATTGCTTTTCCCTTAGAATCTTTAAACTTCTTCACTCCGGCTACAATCTGGAAGATACCATAAATCAGGACGCTGGCTCCAACCAGATAAGTTGCCATGATATCTGTGAGAAATCTCTGTACGCCACTGAACAATAAAATGATACCGCCAAGTCCCCTTCCAGGACTCCAAGAATACATCCTCCGATATCTTTCTTCTCTTTTGACAATGAAAGTATCACAAGTTCAATACCATTCACGAAGAGAAGCATTCCAAGAATCCATCCGATTGCCAAAAAGTTCTCATAGGTCGAACTACTGCATAAAAAACCTAACAACACTGTCAGAATTCCCGTGATCATTGTGATAATTTTAATTGTTTTATTCTCCTTCATTTTTTTTGCTGCCCCTTTCATTTTTTATATTTTTTTTCTCTATGATAACACAATTTTTTATTTACTTGTTAGCTTTTTTTATATTTTACTCCGCAACCAAATACAAGCATTGAGAATATCAATATCGCAATCCAAATTCTTGCATTGCTCTCATCTCCTGTTTTCGCATTTGTTGTGCTTTCGTCTTGTAAATGTTCCTCATCTTCGGGATGGTTCTCCTGCTCATTTTCAGAACTTCCTGTCACATATGCTTTTACGCTGGTACTTCCCGCATAATTTTTCTCATCATCACTTGGTTTATTCAACGCATTGATCATACTCCAAATCGATCTTTTTTGAATACACCATCTATCGTGTCATTACAAAATATAGCGTCCTTTTTTTCTCATCGGTTGGATTTTCAAAGCTATTTCCAGCCGCTTTATAAACCTCAATAAAATTGTCATAAAGCTTTTTGCTTACTCTTTTTCGACAGCATTTATATCCGTCTTACCATCCATATACAGTTGCGCGGCTTTCATATAATCTTCATAGGCGCTCAATGTATTTCCTACATTTCCGGCAGTTTCATATACATCTATATCTTTAGACCATTGCTGATTCAGCTCATTTTTCGCTTCTGTGTACTGTATTTTCTGAAGTGTATTCTCTATTTCTGCATCATACTCTTTAAGATGTTGATCAACGATCTTAACTTCATTAAGTATCTCATTACAAAGAGCCTGAATTTCTGCCAGTGTCTGTCCAGTGTTATTGCCTCCACAAATCCATTTATTAACAAATGAGTAGCTACTTTCTGAAATCCTTCACTCTCTGTCGCTCCGGCAATTCTGACAAGTGCTGACCCACAAGTAGTCAACCCTACTGTGTAAATACGATTGACAAATGTTTTTCCGGTACTCACCCATAGATTATTTTGTTTAACTGCCGGTGCAGCAGTCTCTGCTTCTGCACTTACCGGTAAAGGCATAATCGAAAATGCTACGCAAAGGCTCATTCAATTGCAATAATCCTTTTCGAAATTCTTCTTTTCATCCGCTTCCCACTCCTTCCTTATTCCTGTCTCTGCCTGATAATTCGTTTTGTATCATTATTTATACCTTTTTACAATACCGCTCACACGGTTAATCAGCAATCTTTTTTGCTCAAATCCGCGCTTTTATTTGATGTTTCTTAGATAAATTGTTGTGAAGCTCAATTAAAGTGCATTTTATTTGCATTGATTATTGCATTTTAATTATTTTTCTATTGTATTTTTAAAAACAACTATAGTAATATAAAATTATCGACACAATAAAGGAAGGTCTCATATGCGTTATAATGTTCCACTATATTTCGAACGAAAGAATATCAAAAGTTCAGATATTTTTACCTTACCAGACAGAATCCTCACACAATCATTACGCTTTCCTCGGGAGAAAGCATTACGACTACAATCCCGATAAAAGAACTTATGCTCTACTTGCCGGAAGAAGATTTTCTAAACATCTCAAAAGGCATTGTTCTTCGAAAAAAATCAAATTGTTCATATATCCGACGAAGGACTTTATACAATGACTGATGGTGCTGTCTTTCAAAGGGAGAAAACGTAATCTGAGTCA
>VOFJ01000107.1_pt1 | contig 18757 bp, 24 predicted proteins | sample 5384081 | NCBI WGS metagenome assembly VOFJ01 (sample SAMN12384729, study PRJNA508395) | human gut metagenome | isolation source: healthy gut I | host: Homo sapiens
TCCTCTTCTTCCCCCTACTAATTCAGATAGTCTATTTAATGTATTTATTATATTAGGATTAAACTCCTTTTTTATATACGGAATTAATATATTCCTGATTTTATTTCTTGTATATTCATTTTCAAAATTTGTTTTATCAATTCTAGGATCTAAATTTTTTTTTCTTTACAATAATTTTCAATCTCTGTACGTTCACACTCAATTAATGGTCTTATATATTTTTTTTCTTTTTTGGTTCTATACCCTTTAATCCTGTAATTCCACTACCTCTCATAAAATTCATGATTATTGTTTCAGCTTTATCATTTTTATTATGAGCAATAGCTATTTTATTTGAATTAGTATAATCTAGATTTCATCAAAAAAAAATCATATCTTGCATTTCTTCCAGCTTCTTCTGTACTTATTTTATTAGTATTAGCAAGTTTTTTTACATCTATACTTTTTTGAATAAAATTCAATGCCTTTTTTCTTCACAAAATTTTTTTTTAACAAAATTTTCATCTTCAATTGCTTCATCTCTAATCATATGATTTTATATGTGCAACTACTATATTAAAATCTAATTCTATATCTTTTTTCTATTCTTAAATCATTTAAAATATTAAGCATAGCTATAGAATCTGGTCCTCCAGATACTCCTAAAACTAGTTTATCTCCATTTTCTATTAAATTGTATTTTTTATTGTTTTTAATACTTTATTCTTCATACTTTTTTTTCTTCTCCACAAAAATAGGTAATATTTATAATTAATATTATCTATTTTACTATATTTTGCAATACTTTTCAAGAATAATTTAATTTTTATGGTTTGTATAAAATTTAATTTACTGATAAAAATATTTTTGATAGAATTAATTTTATTCTTTTTTTTTGATTCACTTCATATCTATCAAATTAATATAAGGACAGAGCATATTTTTTTGCTCTGTCCTTTGAATAATTGCTTCGGATATTTTTATCAGTTTCCAAAAACATCTATATGTATTTTGTTGGATCTATGTCATTTCCATATCCACTTGCTTTTCTTATCTCAAAGTGTAGATGATGTCCTGTTGAATTTCCTACATTCTGATCTGTCTTAGGGGTCTCCTCCTTCTAATCCTATTGTTTCTCCTTGTTTTACCTTTTGACCTTTTTTGTACATCTATTTTTTGATAAGTGTGCATAGAAACTATATATTGTTTCCCCCATTCACAACATGTTTAATTTCTACACTATTACCAAATCCTTTTTGTACTCCTGCATAAGTTACTTCTCCATCTGCTATTGACAATACTTCTGCATGATGTGTTCCTGCTATATCTATTCCTGTGTGTTTTTTTTACTTCTCCTGTTGTTGGATGTGTTCTTGTTCCATATGCAGATGTTATTGTATATTGTCCTTTTAATGGTTTTACAAAGATTTGTGATTGTCCTGTTGTACCCTTATTTTCTTCTACTACTGCCTTAGACTTAACTTCTGAGCTTAATGTTGATTCTGTTGAGTGTGTTACTATTGAATTTGCTGTTGTTGTCGATGGATTTTGGATCACCCATTGTTCTGTTGTTTTTTTGTTTTTCCATAATTTTTCTCTTTTAAGATGTTTCTGTCTAGTTTGTTTACTATGCCATCTTCATTTAAGTCATATTTTCCTTTTTCATCTTTGTTATCTTGTGTTATTTCTCCATAGTTTTCTATAATGTTTGTTAAATCTTCTATTTCTATTTCTCCATTTTCGTCTAGATCTCCTGCATAGATATAGATATCATTTATAGCAATCGTTTCTCCATCTTTTACTAATACATTTGTCAATCTATATTCTAAGTATGATGTTTTTGTTACTACTATGTCATATTCATCTGGTTTTAAGTCTAAAGTATAACTTCCATCTAGTTTTTATCTCAATTTCTTTAATTAACTCTCTTGGATTATCTGCATCATTTTTCGTTTCTCGTGTCTGATGTTTTATATACCTTTATTGTTGCTGTTTGATTTGTTTCGATCTGATGCTTGTGTTATTACTTTTCCAGTTATTGCAGGTTGTCTCTTTTTGTATTCTTACTATGTATTCTTTTTTCTTCCCCTGCTCCATTTTTTACTGTTACAGTAACATCTGTTATGTTTTCTTTTAAACTTATATTTTTCTGATTTGATGGTGAATCATATGATGTCTCTCCATTTGTATCTTTTATTTTTACTTGTGATGTTTCTGTTGTTACTTCTGCCCATAATGAGCTGTTATCTTGGCTATTATCTACTTCTACTAAATACATTCCATCTTCTCCTTGAGTAACTTCTTCATCGTCTACTTTAATTTTCACTTTCAAATCTTCCAATATATCTGGTTCTTCTATTTCTTTTATTTTTAAAACATAATCTTTTTTCTTGGTCTATTTCTCCATCAAACATTGCGGTTACTTTTTATTGGTATTTCTTTGTCTGCTAGTGAGCAATTTGTATATATATTTTCTCCTTGGACACCTGTGTTTCCTTTTATGCTTACATATTCATCTGGATTACTTGCTATTGCTTTTTATTTGAGCCTGTGTTGTTTCCTTTCTCAACACCAATTTCAAATGTCTTATCATCTACCTTAGTCGCTAATCTTCCATCTAAATATACTTTTTCTAATCCTAAATTAGGTTGTGCTTTATGGATTGTTAATGTACTAGTTCTTATAGTTCCGTCTATTGCTGTTACTGTTATTGTTTTTACTATGTCTCCATTTGGTAGGATTACGTTTTCTTCTAATTGTCCTTGTTTTTCTTCTCCTCCCATTGTTACTTTTGCTAAAATATTTGATAATACTATTTTTACTTTTGCTATTTCTTCTGATGATTTTACAGTTACTTCATAGTTTCCACTTTCATCTTCAATTATGTGCTTATTATTTACTTTAACCATTGTATTTTTTGTATCATTTGATAAACGTACAAACATTATATTATATGTTTTTGTCACTGTTCCATCTTGTGATGTTATTACTAATGGTACTGTTATTGTTCCATTTGATAAATCTAGTGGTATTCTTTGTGACGTTTCTCCTATTGTTTCTTCTGTATCCCCTATTTTTATACTTGCAAATTCATTTTCTGGAACAACTCTTATTGTACTTGAATCTTTTGTTTTTCCAATTGATACTATGCATGTTGGTACTGAGTCTTTATCTGCAAATCTATCTGTGATTTCCTGTCCATCTACGTAGATATGTTCTGCATCTGCATTACTTGATTTTCTTAATAATTGTATTGTATATTCTTGCGTTCTTCCTGATTCTGCAATTGCTGCAAATGTTATATATACTTCCTCTTGGTCTTTTTACAGATATGTTGTTTATTGATATGATTGGTGTTCCTGTTGTCTCTCCTGATGTTATTGTTGTATACATATTATTTGCTTCTATTGATAGACTCACTTGTTCTATATCTCTTGATAGATATTCTTTATATGTGTGTGTTTCGGCATTATAGTTTGTCACAACATTTTCACCGTTTTTTTACAACTTTTATACTTACATCATCTGATATCAAGTTTTATTTCTAATTCTTTTGTTATACTTTCTGTTTGTTCATCTTGTGCTTGTACATTAATATTTAATGTTATTTTTCTATTTCCGTCTTTAAATATTTCAGTTGATGTTGCTGGAGTTTGTTGCCATTCTGTTCCATCTCCGATTTGTATTTTTTTGCGTGTGATTCATTTGCTGTTACTTCTATTAGTGCTTGTTGTGTGTCTTTTTCCCTTATCATATACTGTTGCTACATATTTTCCGTCTACTTCTGATATTACTTTGTTATCTACTTTTACTGTTTTTATGCTTGTGTCTGTTGATTTTTTACAATTCTGATATGGTATTCAGCTGTTTCCCCATTTTCAGCTGTTACAGTGGCTGTTATTTCTGTTATTTCACTTGCTATGTCTACAGTTGTTGTTATTGTTTTTGTTTGTGTATTTCCTGCCATTTCTATTGTTGCTTCGTCATTGTTTGCTGTTACTTGATTGTTGCTTGTGTATCATTTCTTTCAATGTATTTTTGTGTAAGTATTTGTTGTTGTGTCTATTTCGTCTGCTGTTTCGTTGTTTATGTTTATGTTACAACTTGTGTCATCTGATTTTCTTTCTATTATTACATTGAATGTTTTTTTGTTACACTTTCGTCTTGTGATTTTATTGTTATTTGTATTATTGTTTTTCTTTTCTTGACTTAGTGTTATTGTTCTTCTGCTTGCTCCTTGTTCAGCTTCATTGTCTCCTATTGTTACTTTGGCATATTCGTTTGTTGCTTTTTACATATATTCTTGCTGTTGTAGCGGTTTCTGTTGTTACTGCATAATATCCTTCTTCTGTTTCTATTGCGTCTTTTCCATCAACTTGGATTAGTTCTAAGTCTGCATTATTTGATTTGTATTTGATTGTTACAGAATATTCTTTTATTCTTGTTGGGTCATTTGGATCTTTTTTGCTTGGATTATTACTGTTGTTTCTTCTCCTGTTATTTGTATTTGTTCTATGTGTTCTTCTGCTGTTTTTTTCTTCTCTCCATAAGTTCCTTCTACTCCTTGTTTTATTGATATTAATGCTTTTTGGATTTTTTGGTTTTACTTTTTAGTGCTGATTGTGTTACATTTCTATCTATAAATATTTCGTAACTTCCGTTTTTTATTGTACATTCATTGTCATCTATTTTTTACACTTTCTAATCTAAGTCTGTTACTTTTTGTATTGTTACTTTATATTCTTTTTGTTTCTCCGTTTTCTGCTTTTATAGTTATTGTTATTTTTTTTTGTTCCTTCATCCATTGTTATTGTTGCATTTTTGTGTGTTGTTTTCTGAATAGTCTCCATCTGCTATTTTTACGGTTGCATAGCTGCTTTCTGCTATTGCTGTTATATCAACATTTTCCATTGTGTCTGGTACTTTTTACTAGATATGTGTTGTCATATGTTTTTAGAATATCCCCATTTTCTATTCCTTTTTACATCTATTGATTTTAGTTCTGCATTATTTGATGCTCTTATTATTGTTATTTCATAGTTTCCCTATTGTTCCATCTTGTCCTGTTACTTGTACTGGTACACTTGTTGTTTCTTCTGTTGTTATTATTTCTTTTGTTGATTCTTTTTGGTTCTGCTATACTTCCATCTATTGAGATTTGGGCTAATTCGTCTTTTGCAACTACTTTTAGATTTTACACTTTCTTGATTTCCTATTCTTATTGTTCCTTTGTTATTCCTGTCTAATTCTATTACTTTTTCTTTTGTTTCTCCATTTTCTTCATAGTTGATTGTTATTGTTGCTCCAGTTTCATTTGGTAGTTTGTCTACTATTAATGTGTAATCTTTACTTGTTCCATCTTCTGCTTTTATTGTTATTGTGATTGTGTTTTCTAAGTCTGATGTTGTAACACTTGCTTTTTTTTGTTCTTCTTGTGTTGGTGTTGTTCCATTTATACTTACTGTTGCATAACTATTATTTGCTATTGCGTCTATATTTACAGATGATGTTAAGTATTTCTTTGTTATATGATATTTTCCATCTGCATCTGTTTCAAGTGTTTCTCCATCTACTTTTAAAATTGCTAATTTGCAATCATCTGATTGATTTGTAACTATTAGTGTGTATTCTTGTGTTGTTCCGTCTTGTGCTGTTACTTTTATTTTTTACTTGTACTTCTTCTGTGTCTTTTGCTATTGTTGCACTGGCTGTTCCTGTAACTTCTATATTGTTTTCTATTTGAACTTTTGCTTTTTCGTCTTCTGGTATTACATATAGTTCAAATAATGTGTCATTTTTTGTTTACTCGTGTTTCATATTTGTTTACAGGTACTGCATTTGCTGCTTTTCCATTGACTTTTACACTTAATAAATTTACATTGTCTGGAAGCGCATGTATTATTAGTTTATATACTCTTGTTGTTCCATCTTCTGCTGTTACTGGTATATTTACTGTTAATGTTCTTCCTTCCATTTTTATTTCTCTGTAGGTTGCTCCTAATTCTTGTTCATTTGTGTTTATTCCTACTTTTTTGTTGTTAGTTCTTCTGCTATTGCTCCTATTGTTATTTTGCCTGCTTTTTGTCTAAAAGTATATTCATATGTGTCTTCTGATACACTACTTATTGTTGCTTCTTTTCCATCTACAGTTACTTTCTTTAAATTTGTATTACTATTTTCTGTGTAAATTTCTAGTGTGTATGTTGCTACTTCTCCATTTAGTGCTTTTACTAAAATTTCTACTTTTGTTGGTTCATTTTTCCCAATTTCTACCAATCTTGTGGATATCTTAGTTTCGTATTTTTCTCCATTTACACTTACTTTTGCTTGGTCATAACCTACTGTTCCTATTACATCTACTTCACTATATTTGTCTGAGATATTTACTTTAAAGTTGTTTGTTCCTGCTTCTCTTGTTGCTACTTTAGAAAATTCTTCGTTTCCTACTGTTACTGATAATAGTGAATTGTCTGCTGATGGTTTTCTTATTTTCAATATATATTCTTTTGTTTTTGTGCTGTCTTCTGGATCAGTTACAGTTATTCTATATGTTGTTTCTTCTTCTGCTATTTCTAATTCTTCTGTTGATATATGAACTTTAGCTTCTGTTTCCCCAATTTTTACTAAGTCATTATCATTAATAGTGATAGCAGTTACTGCTACTGTTTCAGCATTTTCACTTATGTATGCATTTATATATATTTCCTATTGGCTCTATTTCTTGTCCATTTACTGTTAGTGAGAATATACCTTGTATTAACTCTGTTCCTTGTTTGTCTAATGTTAATGTGTATTCTTTTTCTCTTTCGTTTTCTCCTTCTCCTGCTCTTACGTAGATTTTTACTATTGTTTGTTCTTGGGTCGTTGCTACTACTTTTGTTGTAACTTGTGTTTCTTCTCCCAATTCATTTATTTCTGCTCTTGTTTTACTATATAAAGTTTTAGCCATTATTGTGCTATAATCTGCATCTGCTGGTATTGTTGCTTTATATGATGTATTTCCTATTTTTGTTGCTTCTTTTCCATCTACTGTTATTGTTTCTAATTGTGTTAGTGCATCTTCTTTATATATTGTTAATGTATATGTTACTTTGTCACCATTTTCTGATGTTACTTGAACTGGTATTGTTTTTTTATAACAGTTGTCATATCAACTGTCTTTGTTGTTTCTTTTGTTTCTTCTATACTTGCATCTATACTTACTGTTGCTTTTGAATCACTTGCTACTGCATGTACCTCTGGCTTTGTTACAGTATCTTTTACAATTATTTCGTATTCTGTTGAACTTATTGATGTTGTTTGTACATTGTCTATTGTTAGACTTTCTAGGCTTGCATCATTTGACAATATGTTTATTGTTAATATGTAGTCTACTGTTTTTCCATTACTTGCTTTTACTTTAATTTTTTGTACTGTTGATTTGTGTCTAATGGTATATCTTGTGTTAATGTTCCTCCTATTACATATGTTGTTCCTCCATCAATACTTATTTCATCTGCTGAATCTTTTGTTGTTATTTTTTAAAGTTCCTGTTCCATCTAGATTTTTTTCTACAGACACTTCATATTTGTTTTCACCTGATACTTTTTGCCTCTTTATTATTTACAGTAATACTTTGTATTCTTTGCTCATCTAATGGTTGTACTACTCTTAGTGCTGTTGCTTTTTACTCCTGTTGCTTTATCTGTAGCTGTTATTGTAGCTGTTCCCATGTCTTGAGATGCTAATACACCATTATCTACTGTTACTACATCTGTATTACTTGATTTCCAATCATAATCTGTTAGTGCTCTTTCATTATGGTTAAATACATTGAATATATTAGCTACTATTTTTACTGTTTCTTGTTCTGGTTGTTTCATAGTTCTTGCATCTGGTACAATTTCAAAATTTCTGTCTCCTACTAATGTAAAGTCATAACTTTCATCATAAGTGCTGTTTCCTAATTGACCATATTCATTTGCTCCTGCTCCATATACAAATCCTTCTGTATCTATTACATAATTATCTTTATAGCCTGCTCCTACTGTCAAATATGTTTTTTTCTTCTGCTATTCGTATTTTTTGTAATATTACACTTGCACTTGTTTCGCCTATTCCAGCTTGGCCTTTGCTATTATCCCCATATGTATAGCTTGCACCATATTTATCTAGTAATACTACACTTTCGTTTTTACCTGATATGTCTACCATTCCTGAGTTTATTACTGTTGTTTTTTGGGCATTAGCTTGTTTTGCATATTTTGTTGTTCTTTCTACACTTCCATCTGTTTTTAACACTACTATTCCAGTTTGCAAACATTGTACTTTTACAGCATTTTCAACTGTTTGAACTTTTATCGGTTGCGATACATATGTATTTAATGCTGGCAATATTTTTTGTCCAAATTCATCATAATTATATTTAAATTCTTCGATTTGTTCTTTGCTATTGTCTCCAAATACATATACATCTCCTGTTGAATCTATTATTGCACTTAGATTTCCACCTGCTGCTACTTTAACCACTTGGTTATCTAGTCCTGTTATTTTTTCTGGTATACTTACTGTTTCTGTTGTTCTATTTCCTAGTTGTCCCTTACTGTTTAATCCCCATGTATATACATTTCCTAATTTATCTATTGCTATTGCATGATTATCTCCTGCTGCAACTGATACTATATTTGTTAGGTTTTGTACTTGTACTGGTTTTTTAGCTGATACCCTATTTCCTTGGCCTAGTTGTCCATATGTGTTATCTCCCCATGCCCATACTGTTCCATCTTCTCTTAATGCTATTGTGAATTTCTTTCCTGCTTCGATTTGTTTGTATGTGGCTAGTATGTTTGTTTGACTTGGCACATTTATTGGTGCTAATTTGTCATTTCCTAATTGTCCATCTGAGTTATATCCAAATCCCCATATACTTCCATCTGCTTTTAATACTGCTGCATATCCATCTCCTCCTGCTATTTTTGAAGCATATTTTGAATCTGATTCTATTACTCTTACTATTACTATGTTTTCTTTTTCTGTTGCAACTTCTTTTACTTTTATCCAAGTTGTTCCTACTTTTACTCCTGTTACTAAACCATTTTCTCCTACTGTCGCTATATCCTCATTTAGTGATTCATATTGAAATCGCTATCTTCTTCGTTGTCTTCTTTAAATACATTAAAGCTGTATTTTGGAGTTATTTGTATTTGTTTTGCTCCATTTACATTAACAGTTATTTCTGGCTCTTCTGCATATGATGAGTCATTTCCTATTTTTACTGGTACTCTGCTGTTTGTTTTTGTTTTTACTGATGCTGTTCCATGATAGTAGTCTCCCCATCCATATACATTTCCATCATATTTTATTGCTACATTGTATGTATTTCCAGATGATATTGACATCATGTCTTGTACTTTTGTTATTTCCGTGAATAACAATTTATCATCTTTTGTTCCTATTCCTAGTTGTCCATTACTGTTTGAACCTGTAGAGTATAATACTCTATTTGCTCCTAATACTACTGTGTGGTTTCTTCCTGCTGATATTTCCATGATGTTTTGTCATATTTGTTTTGGTTGGTATTGTTACATTTGTTTTTGTTCCTAATCCTAATTGTCCATTTTCATTATATCCAAATGTATATACTTCTCCATTTGTTGTTAGTAATACACTGTGGTTATCTCCTGCTGATATTTTTTCCTACTGTTGCTGGTACTTCTATTTGTGTAAAGATATTTGTTTTTCCTTCTGTTTTTCCAGTTTGTCCATAACTATTTAGACCACTTGTTAGAACTTTACCTTTTTGTTGTTAATAACATTGTGTGATTTTTTTCCTATTGATATGTCTAATATGTTATTTACATAGTTTAGTAATGTTGGTGTTTTTTACTTCTTTGTATGTTCCTACTCCCAATTCCCCCATTTGAGTTTAGTCCCCATACATATACATATCCGTCTTTTGTTAATATCATGCTTTGGTCATTGTTTGCTGCTATTTTCTTTACATTACTTATTCCTAAACGTGATGGTGTAGTTTTTAGTTTTGTTCCTAATGCATTATTTGAATTTACTCCCCATACCCATACATTACCTTCTGTGTCTAATGCTAAGTTATGTGTGTTTCCTACTGCTATTTGTGTTATTTTTATGTTGCTTGGGAATGATACTTGGATAGGTCTATCACTACTTATTGATGTTCCATTTCCTAATTCATAACTTGAATTTAGTCCATATGCCCATACTGTTCCATTTGCTTTTTTAATACTACTGTGTGTGACATACATGTTAATGCCATTGGTTCTATTTCTACACCTTCTGGTAATACTGTTACATTTGCTATACTTGTTGCTCCTGTATCAGCTTTTGTTACTATTGCTGTAGTTTTTCCTTCTTTTTGTCCTGTTACAAGTCCTGTGTTTGAAATACTTGCTATATTGCTGTTTCCAATGTTGTAGTTTATTGTTCCTGTTTCTTGTATTTCTTTTTAATACATTAAATGTTTTGTTTGTTACTGTTATTTGATGTGTTTCTCCTAGGTGTAATATAATGTCATATTCGTCTAATCCCGCTTCTTCTGCTCCTACTAATACTGGTTCTACAGATGTATTATATAAACTGTTTCCTAGGTTTCCATATGTTCCTAATCCCCACATGTATACAAATCCTTGGGTATCTATAATGCCTCCATTATCTGTTCCAATATCTCCTGAAATAGATGTGTTTACATTTTCTAATTTAGTTGGATATATTTGGTTTTTTGTTGCAGTTGTTCCTAATTTATTGTTGTTGTTGCTTCCCCCATGTATGTGTCTCCATTTTTCATTATTGCCATTGAACTTCCCCGATCCTGCTTTTTAGTTCTTTGATGTCTGTTAGATTACTTTTTTTCTGTTTTTATCACTGTAGGTGAGTTTTTGCTTACTGTTGTTCCATCTCCTAATTGACCATTTGAATTTGCTCTATGCTATATCCTGTTCCTTCTTTTTGTTAGGAATAGTGCATGATTTGTACCTTCTGATACTCTTAGGATATTATCTATTTCTAGTTTTTCTCCTTCTAATGTATACACTTTTCCTGTTTGTGTTACCACATAGCTTGGTGAGATGTCTATAGCATTATTTATTGTTGTTAATTTTGTTGCTGTTGATTTGTATGTATTTCCCCAAACCCATACATTTCCATTTTCATCTAATGCTATTGTTTTTGTTTGTTCCTGCTGATATTTTTACTATTTTTTCTAGTGGTTTTCCGTTTTGTTTTATTACTTGAACTGGTGTATTTCTACTTGAAGATGTTCCATCTCCTAATTGACCATATCCATTATATCCAAAGCTCCATACTGTTCCATCATCTTTTACTACTACTGTGTTATAGCTTCCCTACTGATATATCTATTGCGTTTTCTATATCCATTACTTTTGCTGGCATTGCTTTTTTATTTATATTGTCTCCTGTTCCTAATTGTCCATATGAGTTACTTCCCCCATGTCCATACAGTTCCATCTGTTTTTTAATGCTGCTGTATGTGTAGCTCCTATTTCTAATTTTGGTACTGTTACTTTTTCCTACTGGTACTACCTGTACAAATATTGTTGTTGATTTATGTGTTATTTGTGTGTTGCTATTATTTCTACTGTTCCCATTTTATTTGCATGGATTGTTCCATCTTGGTCTACTATTGCTATTTCATTATTTAGTGTTTCGTAGGTGATGTTGTTTTTGGTCTACTAGGTCATTTATTAAGTTGAACTTATTGTCTAGTGTTGCTGTTACTTGTTTGTCTTTTCCTTCTTCTATTGATATTCTGTTTTTCACTTACATGTACATATGTGTCTCCTATTACTGTATATTCATTTGTTGATACATTTGAACCTATTCCTAATTGTCCATTTCCGTTGTATCCTGTTGTATATACAAATCCACTTCTGTCTGATGCTATACTATGGTTTGTGTTTGTGTCTATATTTTTTTACTTGGTCCATATTTTTTTGCTTTTTTTGCTATTGTTATATTACTTGTGCTTTCTCCTTCTCCTAATTGTCCATAGCCATTATATCCTGAAATATAGATTTCTCCTGTACTTGATAACATTTGTAAAGTGTTTTCTCCTGCTTGTATTTCTACAATATTTTCTAGGTCTTGATATGATGTTCCTTCTGTATCTTGTGTTTTTACTGTTGTTGGTGTTCCTACATTTGTTGTGTTTCCTTGTGATAATTGTCCATATCTGTTATATCCCCATACCCATACTTTTCCTTTTTGAATCTAATGCTGCATAGTGGTTTTCTCCTGATGTTACTTCTACTATATTTTTTAATCCGTCTATTTTTGATGGGTTATCTGATAAGTTCCATACACTTCCATCTTCTGCTAATATTAGTTTTTCATTTAGACTTATTGCTTTTCCATAGAAATTGATTTTTTGTTGGAGTTTTATTATATTTATATCCCCATATATAAATTTCTCCTTGTTTATTTATTGCTATACTTTACATCTTTATAGCAATATACTTTTTTTTTTTTCAATTTCTTCTAAGCTTTCTATTCTTGTTGGTATTTCTTTTTTGTTGATGTTGAATCATCTCCTAATTGTCCATAGCCATTGTATCCCCATGAATATACATGACCTTCGCTGTCTAATGCTAGGTTATGATTATATCCTACAGCTATGTCTTTTATGTTGTTTAAGTCTATTTCTTTTTTTCTGTTGTTGTTGTTTGTGTTGTTCCTTCTGGTGTTTCTATTTCTTTTGTTTCTTTGTATTTTCCTTTTTCTATTTGTATTGGTTCTGTTGTATTTATTGCACTTGTGTTGTTTCCCCAACTCCAGATTGTTCCATCTTGTTTTAGTGCTAGTGAATGTGAACTTCCTACTTGAACCTTTTCTTCTACTTTTTTTTGTTTTCTCCTATTACGTTTATTACTACTCTTTGTTTCTTCTTCTGTTCCTTTTGCTGTTACTGTTATATATGCTTTTTTCCTAATCCTGTTGCTGTAACTTTTCCTGTTGCTTCATCTATTTTTGCTATTGTTTCGTGTGATGTTTTGTATGTAAATCCTTCAATTTTCTGTTTCTTCAAATAATATGTTGAATCCATATACAGTTTTTGGATTTATTTGATAGTTTGATTTGATAGTTTTAGTGTTACTTCTCTTTCTTCTAATTTTATATGTGGTGTTGATATACATGTTATCTGATTTTTAGAATTTGTTGTTCCATCTCCTATATTTCCATATCCATTATATCCTACTCCCCATACTGTTCCATCGCTTTTTTGCTAATTCTGCACTGTATCTTCCTCCTGATACTATCATTGCATCTGTGAAGTCATTTCCGTCTTTTTTTTCTTTCATATATACAGGTGTTTCTTTTTGTTGTTCCTGTTTTTGTTGATGCTAGTTGTGAGTAGTTGTCTAATCCCCATGCAACTACTTTTTTCTTCTGATGTTATGGCATATCCTGTATAATATCCAACTGATATTGATGTTATATCTTTTAACATTCCGTCTGGTCCTTTTAATTGTTGTGGTGTTGCTCCTCCTACAGTTGTTAATTGGTTATTTGTATTGTTTCCAAATCCCCATACTGTTCCATCTGATAATAATACTATTGTACTATTTGTTTCACTTGCAGATACGTCTGATACATTTTCTAATGTTTGAATTTGTGTAAATTTACTTCTGTTTGATGTTGATCCATTTCCTAATTCTCCATAATAATTGTATCCTGTTGACCATAGATGATTATTGTTGTCTATTACATATGATGTATAGTTTCCTGCTTCTATTTTTATTATTCCTTCTAAGTCGTCTACTTTTTACTGGAAGTACTGTATTTGTTGTGTTTCCTAAGCCTAATTGGCCATATCCGTTATATCCCCATGTATATACATTTCCGTCTTTATCTAATGCTATTGAATGATAATTTCCTGCTGATATTGCTACTATGTTTTCTAGTACTCCTTCTCCGTCTGGTGATTTTACTTGTACTTTTTCTGTTGAGCTTGTTGTTGTTCCATTTCCTAGTTCTCCATAGCCATTATATCCCCAAGACCATACATGTCCTTCTGTGTCTAGTGCTAGTGTGTGTGTTCCTCCTAGTGATATTTGTGTAATATTATTTATTCCTGTATATGTTGGTAATACTTTGTATGTTGTGTCTCCTGTTCCCAATTGTCCATATCCATTATATCCATAACTCCATATCTCCCCATTTGATTTTAGAGTTACTGTTGAATAATTTTGGGTTTCGATTTGTGGGAATGTTACATCTTCTTCTCCTAATACATATACATCTGCTGATGTTGTTTCTCCTGATTTTTTGTCTGTTACTGTTACTGCTGTTTTTCCTTTTTTTACTGCTGTTATTTTTTTTCCTGTTGTTTCTTCTACTGTTGCTATTTTTTTCATTTTTTATTTGATATGTTAAGTCTGTGTCTTCTATTGTTGTATATAATAGGTTAAATCCTTGTGACATATTTACTTTTTGCATTTTTGTTTTGTCCTATTCCTTTTATTCTTATTGGTGTTTCTTCAAATAGTAATACAGGTTTGCTTATACATACAAAATTCATTTGAATTTACTGCTGAACTATTTCCTAATTGTCCAGAATAATTTTTTCCAATAGTCCATACTTTTCCATCTTCTCTTACTACTACTATTGTTCCTTCTCCTGCTGATACATTTATTATTTTATCTATGTTTTCTTTGTCTTTTCCATATTTTTTAAGTCTACTGGTAATAAATTGTTTGTAGTTGTTCCATTTGAAGATTGTGAATAGCCATTATAACCCCATGAAATAGCTGTTCCATCTTCTTTTATTGCAACTGCATATTCATTTCCTGCTTCTATCGATTTTATTCCTGATAGATAAACTGGTGTAGTAGTTGTTGTCTCTTCCTCTCCTTCTCCTGTTGTTATTGTTTCGTATTTTTCTATTACTTTGTCAAATGATTTTCTTGTTTGTGTTGTATTATTTCCTAAGTTTCCATATGTGTTATATCCGCTTGCTAATACTTCTCCATTTTCGATCTAGTACAATTATTGTGTTATTTTCACTGCAACGTCTATTATTTTTTCTAATATTGATACTTTTCTTGGTGTATATACGTTGTCTGTTGTTATTCCTTGTTGTCCATAATAGTTATATCCCCATGTATATAAGTTTCCATCTCCATCTATTGCTGCTGATGTATTATTTTTTGTTGCTATTTTTGTTATATTTGTTAGTTTTATTTTTGTTGGTATACTATTGCTTATTCTTGTTCCATCTCCTAGTTGTCCGTTTTGGTTATAGCCCCATGTATATACATTTCCTTCTTTGTCTATTGCCATAGAATGATAATTTCCTGCTGATACTTTTTCTATGTTTTCTAAGTTCGGTATTTCTTGTGGTGTGTATGTATTTCCTGTTCTTCCTAATTGTCCATAACTATTTGATCCAAAATGAATATACTTTTCCATCTGCTGTTACAAGTAGAGCATGGTTGTTTCCTGCTGCTATATCTACTACATTTTCTATGTTTATTTGTGTTGGTCTATATCTGTTTGAATTGTCTCCTAATCCTAGTTGTCCATAGCCATTATATCCCCATGTCCATACTGTTCCATCTGCTTTTTAATGCTAGTGTAAAGTCTGTGCCACTTACTGTTTTTTTGCTATTGTTTTGTCATTTTTTCTTAGTACTTGTACATCTATTAATACTTTATTTGGTAATTTATTTGTTGATACTTCTATTTTTGTTGTTCCATATTTTTGTCCTGTTACTAGCCCTGCATCTGTTACTGTTGCAATGTTTTCGTCTAATGTTTTGTATGTTATTTCTTCATTTTCTACTTGGTCTATTAATAGATTAAATCCTAAGTCTGTTTTTGCTTCTATTTGTTTGCTTAGATTGTTTGTTTCTAAGTTTAATACTATTTTTCTTGTGTTTACTTCTAGGCTTGCTTCTGAAATGTTTGCTGGTTCTGTTGTATTTGTTGTTGTTTTATTTCCCATTGCTCCATATCCATTATATCCTACTGTGTATACTAAACCTGAATCATCTACTATTGCTGCTGTTTGGCTTGATATATTTTTTGTGTGCTTGCCATTGTTATTATGTTTTTGTCTTCTTGTACTTTTGTTAATGATGTTAGTGTTTTTTGTGTCTTGATTAAATAATTGTCCATAGTTGTTGTATCCTGTAACATATATTCCTGCTGTTTGGCTTAGATTTCCTTCTGTTCCTGTTGTTGTTGGTTTTATTGATAATATACTTGTGTATCCATTTGCTTCTATATCTTTTACTCCTGTTACAGTGTTTCCTTTTGAGTCTACCATTGTTACTGGTAACATGTAGTTTGTTGTATTTCTTGTTCCTAATTGTCCATAATAGTTATATCCTAATGAATATACTGTTCCATTTTCTGCTAGTGCTAGCGTATGTAGACTTCCTGCTGATACCTTTTTTGATATTATTTAATACTGTTGTTGTTCCTGTTCTCATTTGTTGTGGTATGCTGTAATTTGTTTTGTTATTTGTTCCTAATTGTCCATAATAGTTATGTCCTGTGCTCCATACTGTTCCATCTGCATCTAACATTACTATATGGTTATCTCCTGCTGACATTTGTATTATGTTTGATACTTTTTGCATTTTTTGTGGTGTTGCATTTGGATTATTTTGACTTGTACTTCCTCTTCCTAATTGTCCTTCATAGTTATAACCCCATCCATATACTTTTCCACTTTCTGTTAATGCATATGATGAATGTCCTCCTGCTGTTATTGCTATTACTTTTTCTGGTATTCCTGTTACTTGGACAAATTCACTTGTATTTGTTGTGCTTTTTTTTGAATCTCCTAGTTGTCCATATTCATTATATCCTGCTGCCCACACTGTTCCATCTGATTTTAATACCAATGTATGACTATATCCTGCTGCTACATCTATTGCATATGTTGATTGTGTTTTCGTCTTTTGAGTTATAGATGTTTGTTTTTGTTGGTCTATTTTTGGTTTCTGTATTTCCCTATTCCTAGCTGACCATAGCCATTATATCCCCATGTCCATACTTCTCCATTTGCTTTTTAGTGCTACAAAATGATTTCCCCTCCTACTATTTTGGCAGCTGTGCGTCCTTGTTCCCCCATTTACTTGGACTTTACTGCTGCATAGCAGTCATTTTGTTTGTTATACACTTTTATGTATGTTGTTTCCTGTTCCTGTTGCTGTTACTACTCCCTTTGTCATCTACTGTTGCTATTTGGTCATCTTGTGTTTTTGTATTCACATTCTCCCTTTTTCTACTTCTTCATATAATAAATTGAATCCCTGCTGTTACTGTGTATTCTATTTTTTTCTCCTGTGTCTCCTGCTTTTTTGTAGTTTATTACTTTTGGTTGTTGTGTTTAATTTTTTTACTTGGCTTATAAATACTTTTTCTGTTGTGTTTTCATATGTTCCATTTCCTATTTGTCCTTGTCCATTATATCCTACTGTATATACATTTCCTTTTGTGTCTACTATTATTAATCCTGTTTGTCCTTCTGTTAATGCCATTGTTAGTATATCTTTTTCTTTTTTTTCTACTTCTGTTGCATAATATGCTCTTGTTGTGTTTCCTGTGAATAGTTGTCCATAGTCATTTCTTCCTATTACATACATTCCTTGTGGATTTCCTTCTGAGTCCTTCTTTCTTGATATAAATACTGAGTTTTCTCCTGCTGAAATATGTTTTGCATCTGATACATATTTGTTTGATGTGTTTTTGTATATACTGCTGTTGTTCTATCTGTTGAGCTTCCATCTCCTAATTGACTGTAATAATTGTATCCTACTCCTTCTACATATCCTCCTTCTGTTAACATATATGTATTATTACTTTTTAGCTGATATTTCTTTTTATTCCACTTATTGATGTCATTTGTTGTGGCAATGTTTGTAATGTTATTGTTTCCCTATTCTAATTGTCCATTTCCATTATATCCTGTTCCCCATACTTTTTCCTTCTGCATCTAGCATTACTATGTATTCTGCTCCTGATGATATTTGAATTATGTTTGATACTTTTTTCATTTTTTGTTGGATATAAAAAACAGGGTCATCTGATTTGCTTCCTTGTCCTAATTCTCCATATCTGTTACTTCCCCATCCATATACTTCTCCATTTGTTGTTAAGGCATATCCTGTATAATATCCTGTTGTTATTTGTACTATGTTTTCTAGGATTCCTTCTCCATTTGACCTTTTACTTGTGTGAATATTTTTTCTTTTTTCTTCTGTGTCTCCTGTTCCTAATTCTCCATATTGATTGTATCCTGTACTCCATACTGTTCCGTCTGCTCTTAATATTATTGTGTGATTATATGATGCTGCTATGTCTATTGCATCTGTTATTAGTTCTTCTTCTTTTTGTTCCATCTTCTAATTTTTTTCTCTTTTTTTGCCTGTGTTGGCTTGTTCTTGCGTTTTGTATCACCTAGTCCTAATTGGCCATTTCCATTATATCCCCCATGTCCATACTGTTCCATTTCCTTTTTAATGCTGCATAATGGCAATTTCCTCCCTACTACTTTTAGTTGTGCTTTTTTTTTTTCTGAACCATTTACATTTACTCTTACTGCATTCAGATATCTGTTTTTGTGTCATGTACTTTTATGTATGTTGTTCCTATTCCTGTTGCTGTTACTGTTCCATCTTTTTGCTACTGTTGCCCACTTCTTAGTCCTAATGTTTGTATTCATATGTGCTTCAACTATTGTTTTTCTTTTTTAATAATTAAATCCTATTGTTGTTTTTTACATTCTACTTTTTGATT
>VOFJ01000594.1_pt1 | contig 18746 bp, 26 predicted proteins | sample 5384081 | NCBI WGS metagenome assembly VOFJ01 (sample SAMN12384729, study PRJNA508395) | human gut metagenome | isolation source: healthy gut I | host: Homo sapiens
AAAAATTAGCCAAAAATCGACTCCATCTGCCAACTGGCGGTCCAGGCACATGCCACCCCCGGCTGTCAGGTGCTGATTGCCAAAGACGGTAATATCTTTTTACAATAAGGCCTTCGGTCATCATACCTACAAACAAACGACTCCCAACAAAACATCCGACATTTACGATTTGGCCTCCGTAACCAAAATCACAGCCACCCTACCGGCCATAATCAAACTGTACGATTCCCGGAAAATCAATTTGGCGGCTCCGTTGTCGGACTATTATCCTCCATTAAAAAAGAGACCGATAAAAAGACATCACCGTACAGGAAGTACTATGCCACAATGCAGGTTTGAAAACCTTTCTGCCTTTATTTACGGATGCTATCGATCCGAAATCGCTCCCCGGACCTTTATTTACCAGCAAACGGACAGCGCACAACACCACCCGCCTGAAAGACAGGTTATATGTAAATCTCAATTATCGGTTTAAAGACAGCACGGTCTCCAATTCCCCTCGAAACCGGGCTATAAATACATGGAACCCGGACTTTATATGTTCCCTGGCCTACCAGGACACGATCCGGTCCTGTATACTTCATTCACCGCTAAATCCTAAAAAAGAATATGCCTACAGCGATTTGGGGTTTATTCTTCTGAAATTCGCAGTGGAACACGTAACTGAAAAATCGTTAGACCAATACTGTCAGGAAGAATTTTATCGGAAATTAGGTATGTACCATACCGATTTTCTTGCTCACAAACGCCTGAATAAAAATAATCTGGTTCCTTCGTGTGTCGATAAACTTTACCGCAAAAACGGAACTCAAGGGCTATGTACACGACCCTGTCGCAGCGCTGCTCGGTGGCATTGCAGGACATGCCGGTCTCTTTCAACAGCCGAAGACCTGGCCAAAATGATGCAATTGTATCTGAACGGAGGAACCTATGGAGGAGAATATTATTTTTCACCCGAAACGATGGCCACCTTCAGCTGTAAAACAATCTGTTTCCTAAAAACCGCAGAGGCCTGGGTTTCGACAAACCCGAACCGGATCAAACCAAGATCAATCCGGTCAGTAAGTGTCTCCCTTTGACCAGCTTCGGACATACCGGTTTCACGGTGATTATGGCCTGGTGCGGCCCGGATAACAAACTGTTATACCTAGTTTTAGCCAAGCGGACTTAGCCCGACGAATTTAACACAAAATTATCTGAAATGAATATACGGACCCAAATACAGGATATTATATATCAGGCTTTGGAAGAAAGTAAAATCAGGTACAATTAGTTTTCAAAGTATTTCAGGCCCCGTTTTTATTACAGAAAAATTCCGAATTTAGAATCATTCTAATGTATTAAAATAGGGTAAAAGTTAAAGAAAAAGGATACTTTTTGCAGGATTAAAGGGTATTAAACCAGTTATTAATAAATAAAACAAATTATGAGCAATTTTTGACCTCTTCGATCGGAAAAAAAAGTCATCATGAGTTTATCGGGACTTTTTCTGATTTCGTTTTCTTTGCGTCCACCTGGCGCTAAATTTATTGTTGATTTTTGATAATAGCGGGGCCTTATTCAATCAGGGAGCTCATTTTATGGCTACGAACCCGATTATCAAAATTATTGAACCCATCCTGGCTATCGGGTTTATCATTCACATCATTTGGGCTTCTGTACTGACTCTTCAGAATCAGAAAGCGCGTCCGGTGAAATATGCCCTGAGAAACCAGAGTCAAAATGCCACCTGGGCTTCCCGCAACATGTACATTCTGGGAGCAATGGTGTTGATCTTTCTGGTGATCCACCTGTATAATTTCTGGTGGAACATTAAATTCCGTCTTTGGGAACTCCGTTGTCAGCCATTACAGTCGGAGGTGTTGAAATGGAAGATACTTACACATTGGTTTCCAGCTTATTCGAATCAAGCATTGTATACTGTTTGATTTATATTCTGGGAGCCGTTTTAGTAGGATTACATATCACTCACGGTTTCTGGTCTGCTTTCCAAACTATCGGAGTTTCTCAAATGATATCTGGAGAAAGCGTCTGGAATGTTTAGCTTATTTCTTTTGCAATTGTATTTGCAGTAGGCTTCAGCATTATTCCACTGTATTTCATCGCAGGACTGGGAAACTAATTATTTATGATCGATGATTGATAAATTCGGTTTTATCAATCTAAAGTCTGGAATCAAAATTTAAAATTTAAATCAATTTATTATGTCAGTAATAGATGCTAAAATACCTGCCGGACCGTTGAAAGACAAATGGTCAGCTCACAAAGCTCATATTTGGTGTTGTCAGCCCGGCAAACAAAAAAAACTGGATGTTATCATTGTAGGTACCGGACTAGCCGGAGGTTCTGCAGCTGCCAGCTTAGCCGAATTAGGATACAATGTAACCGCTTTCTGTTATCAGGATTCTCCCCGTCGTGCACACTCTATCGCCGCACAGGGAGGTATCAACGCAGCCAAAAACTATCCCAACGATAACGACTCTGTATTCCGTTTGTTCTACGAAACCATCAAAGGCGGTGACTATCGTGCCCGGGAAGCCAATGTATATCGTTTGGCAGAAGTAAGCAACTCCATTATCGACCAATGCGTAGCTCAAGGTGTTCCTTTTGCCCGTGAATACGGCGGATTACTGGCCAACCGTTCTTTCGGTGGAGCTTTGGTAAGCCGTACGTTCTATGCCCGTGGCCAAACCGGACAGCAATTGTTGCTGGGATGTTACGGAGCCATGAACCGTCAGATTCAGGCCGGTAAAGTAAAAATGTACAACCGCCACGAAGTGCTGGATATCGTGATCGTCGACGGTAAAGCACGCGGAGTAATCGCCCGGGATCTCGTTACCGGAAAAATCGAGCGTTTCGGAGCCCATGCCGTAGTGTTGGCTACCGGAGGTTATGGCAATGTATTCTTCCTGTCTACCAATGCGATGGGATGTAACGGTAGTGCAGCCTGGCAAGCTTACAAACGTGGTGCTATGTTCGGGAACCCCTGCTTCGTGCAGAGATTCACCCGACTTGTATTCCTGTACACGGAGACCAGCAGAGTAAAAGCTGACCCTGATGTCCGAATCGTTACGTAACGACGGCCGGGTATGGGTACCGAAAAAATCGAAGATGCTAAAAAATTACAGGCAGGCACTTTAAATCCGAACGATATACCCGATGAAGACCGGGATTTCTATCTGGAACGCCGTTATCCGGCATTCGGGAATCTGGTACCCCGTGACGTCGCTTCACGTGCTGCTAAAGAAAGATGCGATGCCGGATTCGGAGTCAACAATACAGGTAAAGCCGTATTCCTGGACTTTAAATATGCTATCGCACAATTAGGCCGGGATACTATTGAAAAACGATATGGTAACCTGTTCCAGATGTACGAAAAAAATCACCGCTGTGGATCCTTACAACAATCCGATGATGATCTATCCGGCTATCCACTATTCTATGGGCGGACTTTGGGTAGATTACAACTTGATGACTACGATTCCCGGATTGTACGCTATCGGGCGAATGTAACTTCTCGGATCACGGGGCAAACCGTTTAGGAGCTTCTGCCTTGATGCAGGGACTGGCTGACGGTTATTTCATTCTGCCGTATACCATCGGCGACTATCTGGCCAAAGAAATCCAGACTCCGAAAGTCAATACCAATACCAAGGAATTCGACGAAGCTGAAAAACATGTCACCGACCGTCTGCGTCGTTTGTATGACATCAAAGGAACGAAATCTCCGGATCATTTCCATAAAGAACTGGGACACATCATGTGGGAATACATCGGTATGGCCCGTGAAGCTGCCGGTTTGAAGAAAGCCATCGAACTGATCGCCGAATTGAAAAAAGATTTCTATAAAAATCTGCGCGTAACCGGTGAATTTACAGCGATGAACAACGAATTGGAAAAAGCAGCCCGTGTCGCCGACTTTATAGAACTCGCCGACCTGATGGCTCACGATGCTCTCGATCGGAATGAATCTTGCGGCGGACACTTACGGGTAGAATCGATGACCGCAGAAGGTGAAGCCAAACGGGATGACGAACATTTTTAAATATGTTTCTGTATGGGAATACAAAGGTGAAGATAAAGCACCGGAACTCCATAAAGAAGAATTAGTGTTCGAAAACATCCAACTTACTCAACGTTCTTATAAATAAATAATTTACGATTTGTGATTTACGGTTCAGGCTTATACCCCGATCGTAAATCCGAAATCAAAAATAATATTGGTTATGGCAGATAAAATATTAAAAAAGAACTGACTCTGAAGATCTGGCGGCAAAAAAGACGCTAAATCAAAAAGGCGAGTTTAAAACATATAAAGTTCACAATATTTCTACCGGCACTTCATTTCTGGAAATGCTCGATATTCTCAACGAACAGCTGGTAGAACAAAACGAAGAACCGGTAGCATTCGATCATGACTGTCGTGAAGGTATTTGCGGTACTTGTAGTCTGTTCGTCGACGGCCGTGCTCACGGACCGGACGATGACGTAACTACCTGTCATCAATTGCACATGCGCCGCTTCGAAGACGGAGCCACGATAACGATCGAACCCTGGCGTTGCGGTGCTTTCCCGGTAATCAAAGACCTGATCGTCGACCGGAAAGCTTATGACAAGATCCTGCAGGCCGGAGGTTATGTTTCTGTCAGCACCGGTGGAGTTCCTGATGCCAATGCAATTCCAATTGCAAACGACAAAGCGGAAGAAGCGATGGACGCAGCAGCCTGTATCGGATGCGGAGCCTGTGCGGCTACCTGTAAAAACTCTTCAGCTATGCTGTTCGTGGCAGCAAAAGTTTCTCAGTTAGCTTTATTGCCACAGGGAAAAATTGAAGCTGCCCGCCGGGCTAAAGCCATGGTGGCTAAAATGGACGAACTCGGATTCGGAAACTGTACCAACACCGGCGCTTGTGAAATGGAATGTCCGAAAAGTATTTCCATCGCTCATATAGCACGCCTGAACCGCGAATTCCTGAAAGCAAAACTGAAAGACTAATATACATTGTCTTTATTTGGAAAAAATGCTATCTTTCGGGGTAGCATTTTTTTATCGGTAAACCCAAAGCCTGATATGCAACTCTTCTATCGTGAAAAAGGTATCGATACGCATCCCCCCTCATCATCCTTCACGGCCTATGGGGGAGCTTCGGACAATTGGCTGCCCGTAGCCGATCTATTGAGCCACCGGTTCCATGTCATCCTGCCCGACCTGAGAAATCACGGCTGTTCTCCGCATTCTTCATTATTCGATTACACCATTTTGAGCCAGGATACGGAGGAATTGATCGGGCGACTGAATTTACCCCAAAGGCCTTTTCTGGCGGGACATTCCCTAGGAGGCAAGACATTGATGCATTTAGTATTGAAACGTCCGGAAATCGTCGAAAAGCGGCAATCATAGATATCTGCCCGCAAACCTATACTTTAGACAGGCAGACTATGCACCGAAGCCTGTCGGAATATATCCTGACTACCCCGCTTCAAAATTTCCACCGACGTCAGGAAATACATCGAGCGGTCCGGGAATATTTTTCTACAGAAGAGGAAGTTCAGATTTTGCTAAAAATATCCGAAAACTCCTCAGGGATACGAATGGAAGGTTAATGCGAAAGCGATCCGGGAAAATCTATCTTCTTTGCTGGATTGGAATATACCCGATATCCGGTCTCCTTATCAGGCTGAAATTCTATTTATAAAAGCCGGACATTCGGACTATTTACCGGAAAAAATAACCGAAGCCACCCGATATTATTTCCCGAAGGCCCGGCAAAAGACAATTCCGGAAGCAACTCACCGGATACACGTAGACCAGCCTCTTCGGCTGGCCCACATGTTATCCGATTATTTCCTCGCTCCCTGATGTTTCACCTGCGCTTTTTTATTCCCAAAGGAATCCTCTGGAAAAATAGGTGACAGCTTGCAAATTAGCAGAGCTATATTCATCATTGATCACATCCACGCCGGGTTCGAACATCAAGGCAGTCAACCGCACCCGATAACTCTCGCCTTTGATCAGTTCGCCGATCCGGTTTACCTCGCCGGAAGTAGTCGTATTGATCGTCATTCCGGTACTCGTAGCCGGTTGAATCCGGCTGACAAAATAAGGTTGTGTCAAATCCATTTTCTTTGAGATTTCCACCCGATAATAAATATCGGGGTTCTGGTATGAATTCAGGAAACCTTCAAAGCCCCGGTTCCCAGTTCGGTAATCGCCTCCAATCCACTTTCACTCAAAGTACGCTGAGGCAGATTCTGACTATAGATGGTATCCTGTAACTTCAGTTGTGTATTTTTACCTATCCGCAAATAGAAACGCACTTCCCGTTTCTCTCCGCCGAAATCGACATAATCACCGCTCTGGGGTTGTCTCTCACTCCAAAAATACCCGTGATTTTCCACCGGGATAGATTTCCCGTCGGCAGGAATAAAAGCCACCTCTTTCACATTTTTATTTCCCCGCACATCGACTCCGATATACGTTTTAAACTGATTCCCGTCCGTATATTCGTTTACTAAAAAAGCGTCGGCAGTCAGTTCGCCGAGATACCGGGATCGGTCGTATATTTCCGTTCTCCTTGCGCATTCACAATAGTCTGAATATAATCCGGTCCACTCCGCTGCACATTCCAAACTATAGAGTCCCCATCGTCCAGATCCATCGTAATCTGATTATCCCCACCTGTCCAGGTACCGATAGCATGTACCCTCCGTCCGCCGAATTCCATCATCTTTAAAACACCTCCTTTTTTCAAAGCGGATCACTTCCAATAAATCGGACTGTCCCATCCCGTATTTATCCCCCAACCAGGCATTGTAATACCAATACTTTCCTGTCAATTCGGACATATTCATGATCGTATCGTCTTTTCCATCATCATCGCTACAAGCATACAATACACAAGCCCATCCGACTCTAACAGTAATTTTCCCCATTTCATCATCTTCTTTGTTTTTAAACTAAAATAATCTTCAAATTTCAATTTCCCGTTTTAATAAATTATACCTTTGCAAGGTACAATTTTTATGCCGGGAATAATATATCAATCTATAAAATTAGTCTTATGTTATATCCTTTAAAATTTAAACCGATCCTCAAACAAACGATCTGGGGCGGAGACAAACTAGCTTACAAAAGTAACGACCCGAAAGTAAAAAGAATCTATCGGCGAAAGCTGGGAAATTTCAGGAGTACAAGATAATATCTCGGTCGTATCCGAAGGGGCACTCGAAGGGAATTCCCTGCAAAGAACTGACTGAAATCTATATGGGAGATCTGGTAGGAGATAAAATCTATGAAAAATTCGGTATTGAATTTCCTTTGTTAATTAAATACATCGATGCCCGGGACAATCTTTCCATCCAGGTACACCCGGACGACGCAACCGCAAAAGCCCGTCATAACGCCTATGGGAAAACAGAAATGTGGTACCTGGTAGGTGCTGACCGGGATGCCGAACTGATTATGGGTTTCAATAAAGATACCGACAAATCGGAATACCTTACTGCCCTGCACAATCATACACTGCCTGTTCTGCTGAACACCGAGAAAGTCGAAAAAAGGAGACTGTTTTTTCATTCCGGCAGGTACGGTACACGCTATCTGCAAAGGCTGTTATATCGCAGAGATACAACAAACATCGGATATCACCTACCGGATTTACGATTATGACCGGCGGGATAAGAACGGTAATCCACGAGAACTGCATACCGAATTAGCTACCGATGTGATCAATTTCTGTGAACAAAAACAGCACAGCATCCATTATCATCAGCACGAAAATCATACCGAAGAACTGGTCAGCTGTAATTATTTTTACGACAAATTATCTGAAATTCGACAAAGAAGTAGAAAAAGATTATATCGAGCTGGACTCTTTCGTTATTTATATGTGTCTGGAAGGTAATTTTACCCTGGTCTACGATGTCGATAAAACCGTGAAAGTAAATAAAGGAGAAACCATATTAGTCCCTGCAATCCTAAAAAAACCTGTTTTTAATACCGGAAACAGAAGCTGAAATACTGGAAATTTATATCAGGTAAAATATAGGTTAGAAGGCAAAAAGCTATAGGCAAAAAAAAAAGAATTTCTCTTAAGTGCCTATAGCTTTTTGCTTTTAGCTTTTTAATTCATTTCCATATGTTCCTGATCGGTCAATTTTTCGCAATAATGACATTTCAGGACGATCGGTGAATCCTTGACTACGGTAAACTTCGTTCTTACCTTTTTTCGTGATTGGTAATACATTTGGGATTCATACATTTGACGATTCCTTCAACCTTTTCCGGTACATTAACTGTCTTTTTCTCCACGACATCATAATCCCGGATGATATTGATTTTTGCAGAAGGAGCGACCAAAGCTAATTTGTTTACTTCATCATCTTCCAGAAATTTATCCCAGATTTTGATGATTGCTTTCTTTTTCCCAATTTACTACTCTTCAAATTAGCGCCGAAGGTCATTGCATTATCCATACCAGTGATTCCCAATACGTTGATCACATCGAATAATTTATCTGCCGGAATATGGTCGATCACTGTTCCGTTTTCTATAGCGCTTACTTGTAATTCTTTCTTTGCCATAATAAATCCTATTTATAATTTCAACATTTTGGTTTCCGATTTACGATTTTATCCTAAACCGTAAATTGCAAATCCTCCATTATTTCAATCCCAAAGCCTTGGAAATAATAGCCTGCCGTGCAAACACACCGTTACGGGCTTGTTCGAAGTAATAAGCTTTCGGATTTTCATCCACATCGACATCGATCTCATTTACACGAGGCAGCGGATGCAGGATACGCATATTCTCTTTTGCATTAGCCAACATAGCATTTCTCAGGATATACACATATTTTTTACTTTTTCGTACTCCAATGGATCGGCGAATCGTTCCCGTTGTACACGGGTCATATACAGAATATCGGCTTTACCGATCACTTCGTCCAGTTCGGTATGTTCATAATAAGGGATATTCAATGCTTTTTAAATGCAGTTTATAAGCTTCCGGCATCTGCAAGGATTCAGGAGCGACAAAATGGAACGTCGGATGGAAATGACTCATAGCTTGTAATAAAGAATGTACCGTCCGTCCGTATTTCAAATCCCCGACCATACCAATATCCAAATTTTCCAAAGTCCCCTGAGTTTTGTAAATAGAATAAAGATCGAGCATTGTTTGCGAAGGATGTTGGTTTGCTCCGTCTCCGGCATTTACCACAGGATGAACCGCAACTTCACTGGCATATCTAGCAGCCCCTTCTACCGGATGCCGCATCACGATCAAGTCAGCATAATTATCTACCATCTTGATCGTATCCTTCAGAGTCTCTCCCTTGGTGACACTCGAAGAAGAAGCATCTGTAAAACCGATAATACGCCCCCAAACGGTTGATCGCAGTCTCGAAACTCAACCGGGTACGGGTAGAAGGTTCAAAAAATAAGGAAGCCACTACTTTACCTTCCAATAAACGCTGATTCGGATTGGCTTCGAATTCAGAAGCCAGTTTCAGTACTTCCAGAATCTCTTCTTTGCTGTAATCTTCGATGGATACTAAGCTGTGTGTGTTCATATCGCTATATTTAATGTTTGTTGACTAACAGACAAAAAAAAAACCAACAAGTCTAACGACAATGTTGGTTTAATAAATCTTTATCAATAAATCGGCGATTCTGTCTGAAATGCTCGACAGTATGTTTAAAAATTCCGATATACAGATGTTCTGATTTCATATCAGAGCTCAAAAGTATATAAAAATTTTATATCCGTAAAATTTTTATCGCTCAAAAATGAAAAATTCCGAAAAATAGCCGTAACCCTCACCCCAACTGTACGATCCGATCGACAATATCGTGAGCGACTTCCTTTTTACTTTTCAGTTCATATTGCCATTGCACCTCATTCCGGTCGATGATAGTCACCTTGTTGGTATCATAACCGAAACAGGCATTGCTATCTTTCAAACTATTCAAAACGATCAGGTCGAGATTCTTTTTTTGTGCAGTTTCCGCAGGGCATTTCCTGTTTCATCGTCCGTTTCGAGGGCAAACCCCACCAATACCTGTCCCTTTTGTTTCCGGCGCCCCAATTCGGCCGCAATATCACAGGTCGGCTTCAATTTCAACACCAGCTCTTCTTCCCCTCTTTTTTAACTTCAGGCCTGCCTTCCGGTCGGGAGTAAAATCGGCCACAGCCGCACAGGAAACGATAATATGACTGTCTTCCGCATAGTTCATCACCTGTTCGAACATCTCCGCAGCCGATTCTACATTTATCCGCCGAATCGCCGGATGTTCGGTTTGCCGGGAAACAGGTCCGGCGACCAAAACCACTTCAGCTCCCCGGGCAGCGAACTCCTCAGCCAAGGCAAACCCCATCTTACCCGAAGAGTAATTCCCGATAAAACGGACCGGATCGATCTTTTCATAAGTAGGCCCTGCCGTCAACAATACCTTTTACCCAGCAGATCACCCTGTCGTTCAAAATAACGATGGATAGAAGCGACGATCTCTTCCGGTTCAGCCATTCTTCCCTTGCCCACCAAACCGCTTGCCAGTTCACCGGCAGCAGGCTCGATCACCCGAACCCCGTAACTTTGAAGAATGTGCAGGTTCTGTCGGGTAGCAGGATGACGATACATATCCAGGTCCATCGCCGGAGCAACCATTACCGGACATTTGGCCGACAAATAGGTCGTCAGCAACAAATTATCGGCTATACCGTGGGCCATCTTTCCCAAGGTATTCGCTGTCGCCGGAGCAATCAGGTATAAATCGGCCCAAAGCCCCATATCCACATGAGAATGCCAATCTCCGTTTTCCGGATTATAAAACTCTACCATCACCGGATGTTTGGACAATGTAGCCAAAGTCAATGGAGTAATAAATTGTTTGGCCAATTCCGTCATCACCACCTTTACTTCTGCCCCTTCTTTCACTAACAGACGCACCAGAGAAGCCGCTTTTATATGCTGCTATACTACCGGTTATCCCAACGATAATATGCTTTCCTTTCAACATCGTGAAAAAACAATTATTTCTAGATTTATGAATTACGAGTTTTCTTATTAACTAAAAATGTACCAATGTATCCTCCTTATTATCGGTACATTGGTACATTTACAAAAACTGTACATTAAAATCACTGTTTAGAGCGATTTTTTTCTCTTCTGTTTTTTTTCTCCGTTGCCGGATTTCTGAAATAGATTTGCCCATCTTCGAATTCCTGGGTAGCAATAAGCACCGGTTTTGGGATCCGCTCATAAAATTTGGAGATTTCAATCTGTTCCCGATTTTCAAAAATCTCTTCCAGATTATCGGTATAAGAAGCAAACTCCTGCAACTTACGACTCAGTTCCTCCTTCATCTCGACGGCAATCTGATTAGATCTTTTTTGGCAATAATGGCCACAGCCTCATAAATATTATTATCGGCTTTTTGCAGCCAATACGGCAGGGTTCCGTGTAATGGTGTTATTAGGTGCTTTTACCTTTTTTAAAAATCTACCATAATTGATTTATGTATTAATATTTATCTAATTAATCTTCGAACTTATAATTTTCCAAATAGGCCTCGATATCCTCATACATCTTCTTTACGTCGGCAGCATATCTGCTGTTCGGATATTCATCGGCAAAGTAATAATACTCTTCCCGGGCATTGTTATATCGTTCCACTTTCTTATCTTCGACACTATTCACCGCCATCTGATATTTCGATACGAACAACATATACATAATCTCTTCCCGGTATTTGGAGCCCGGATAATCCTTCAGACAATTCTGCAAACTGATAACAGCCGCTTTGTAATGTTCACGCAGGTAATAGTTTTTTCGCACTCAAATAAGCTTTGTAAGAAAGCTTATCCCGCATTTCATCCATATAGGTATTTACCTTATCTTTTCGCATACTATACGGATAACGACTCAGATAAAGCTGGAATTCCCGGATAGCTTTTTTTCGGTAACCTGCTGATCCAAACGTGGTTTCGGGGAAGCTTTCTTTATAATCGCAAAATCCCATCATATAAAGACATTCTTCAGCAAATGAACTTTCCGGATAAGTCTGGATAAACTGCTTGAATAAATCGGAGGCAATCTGATAATCTTTCATATTATAACTACAAAAGCCCGGTAATAAGCAATATTCTGAGCTTTTGCCTGCCCGACAAATACAGAACGGACACCATCCAACAAATTCATTGCTCTCTGATAATCGCCCTTGTTATAATACTCGATCGCTTTTTTTATAGACCAGGTTGTAATCATTGCTTTTCAGCAGGCTTTTGATACTCCCCGCAAGACGTCATAAGCACAATTACCAGTAAAAATCCCCAAAATTTCTTCATAAACGGAACGCTTTTTTGCATCATGCAAAGATAGAGGAAAAAAACAAAAAGTAAAAAGTAAAAGGTAAAAACTTTTCTGAGCTTCACTACTTTCAAGTATTTTTAATATTTACTCTCCACTTTTCACTAACCCTTCATACGCATTCTTCTTCCTACTCTAAGTAATTATACGTATTATGGTACATCTTTTTACCTTTTACCTTTTACCTTTTTACCTTTATTTATTACTTTTGCCAAGTTAAAATACAGTATTCTACAAATTTTCAAAATATTATCGACGTGGACATTTTTTGAAAGAGTAAAAAAACAAAGAGGTAATATCGGCCAGTATGCCAAAGAAGCACACGGCTATTTCGCATTTCCGAAATTGGAAGGAGAAATCGGTCCCCGGATGATGTTCCGCGGGAAAGAAGTGTTAAATTGGAGTTTGAACAACTACATCGGTCTGGCAAACGATCCGGAAGTCCGGAAAGTCGATGCAGAGGCAGCCGCTCAATGGGGGCTGGCTTACCCGATGGGAGCCCGTATGATGAGTGGCCAGACTTCCCGTCATGAATACCTGGAATCACAGTTAGCCGATTTCGTCGGTAAACCGGACGCATTCCTGTTAAATTTCGGCTATCAGGGCATGATTTCTATCATCGACTCACTGACTTCACGTTTCGACTGTATCGTTTATGACGCGGAGTCCCATGCTTGTATCATGGACGGTTTGCGTCTGTCGCCGGCCAAACGTTATGTATACGTACACAACGATATGAGCAGCCTGCGCAAACAGCTCGAACATGCCACGAACTATGTAGCGACTACCGGTGGAGGTATTCTGGTAGTTACAGAAGGCGTATTCGGAATGGCAGGAGATTTAGGTAAAGTGGATGAAATCACTGCTTTAAAATCCGAATTCAAGTTCCGCCTGCTGGTCGACGATGCCCATGGATTCGGAACAATGGGACCGACAGGTGCCGGTACAGGTGAACATTTCGGTGTTCAGGATAAAGTGGACCTTTATTTCGGTACTTTTGCCAAAGCTATGGCAGGTTTCGGCGCTTTCGTCGCCACAGATGAAGATGTATGTATGTCTTTGCGTTATACCATGCGTTCACAAATGTTCGCAAAATCCCTGACTATGCCGATGGTCGAAGGAGCGATCAAACGTCTCGAGATGCTGAAAAGCCAACCGGAAAGACGCGAAAAGTTGTGGACCATCGCTCATGCTTTACAAAACGGTCTTAAAGCAGACGGTATGAATATCGGTATCACCAACTCGATGGTTACTCCGGTATATCTTTCCGGTAGTGTTGCCGAAGGAATGCAAGTCGTATTCGACCTGCGTGAAAATTACAATATTTTCTGTTCGATCGTCGTATATCCGGTTATTCCGAAAGGACAATTGTTGCTCCGCCTGATTCCGACTTCTATGCATACACTCGAAGATGTAAAATATACCATCAAGGCATTCAAGAATGTGGCAGAAAAAACTGGCTAAGGGAGAATACAACAAAGAACTTCTGATCGACGCTAGTAAGCTCTAAAAAAGGGATATTCAGTAAATGTCCCTAAAAAAGTAAGATGGCATATAAAGTTGATAGAGTATAATCACTTTATATGCCATTATTATTGCCCTTTTTTCTGTGTTTTTTCACATAATCCTATCTTGTTTTTGTTAGACACGACGCTTCGGAAGAGGTCTGATGACCCCTTCTGGTTCTGTCGGTAAATTTATGTCATGCCGCTTTATCCGCCCGGTTCCTGATTTTATCTATCATCAGTATGGCATTTGCCGTATGTATTCCGAAGAAAATCCAAAGGATTTCCGTCTTCCTGTTCCGTGCCTTTATCCTTGAGAGCGAGTAATGCTGCTTCTGTGTGCCGAAGCTGCCTTCAAGCCGGGTGGCCCTTTCTTTTTTGACAGTTCACTTCTGAGAACCTTTCTCAAGGATTCATCCCTGGCCGCCCTTCCCTTGCGTACGAAGGAAGTGGATATTCCGTATTTTGTACAGAACTTTCTGTTGGCATTGTTGGCGTATATGGCATCGGCAGCCACACATCTTACCCTCACGTTCATGAGTTTCTGCTGCATACGGATACAGTCCTTCAGACGTATACCCTCATTGAAAGCCTTGAACGAGAGGTGTTCGATGAACGATATGCCGTCTATCTGTATGTTGTTGACCTTCGCACCGAACTCGACGGACTTTGTTTCCTTGCCTCTTACAATGGGACGTACATAATGACGGTCAATGCTGACGATGCGGTCCCTGACCTTCCTGCCTTCAAACAACTCCTTTTCCTGTACAAGAACCTTTCTGATGATGGAAAGACGCTTCTGGTAATCCTGGGTATATCGGAGTGAGGTTCCATGTTCTCTATGGATTTCATCCCTCTGTATGAGGAGCTTTTCAAGGAGTCTGATCATACGACGCTTGAGCATCCTTGTCCTTGAAGCCTTCCCTTTTCTCTTCTTGCAGTAGGACAGATAGGACTTCGCCACATCCGCATACTTGTTGCGCGGACGCCTTATACCCAAATCTCTGCAATGAAGGCAGATTTGCCTGTAGAGCCATTCCAGACTTTCCCAAAGGAGTTTCATATCCGTAGGAAAACGCATATGGCTCTCATAGCATGTGGCATCGGTCATACAGACGTGAAGGCTGTCAAGATAAGGGTTTCCAGTGTGAAGCCAGCACTTCCTGGAGGGAATCAACATCAAGACGGGACGCTATCTCATTGCGGATAGCACTGACTATCTTGTAGTTGGTTATGGGGAAGAACGGATTTATCATAATCCCGCAGAACATCTGGTAGTGTATGTTCCCGTTCAGATGTTCCACCAGCTGCCTGTCAGAGAATCCGGTGTATGCCTTCAGGACCATAAGGGCGATCTTCGCCGAAGGACTGAAGATGTTCCTGCGTCCCAGTCGCTGTTCCGACAGGCCCATGGTCTTTGCCATACGCTCAAACGGAAACACCGAATGAAGCCTGCCAAGCTCACTCTCATGAAAACTCTTGCGATATTTTTTCTATAATATCAAATTCTGTAAAGCCCAAAGTAGGGTGAATTTCCGAAATATTTTGTATCTTAGCCATATCTTTGTTGGGGAATTTCCCCCGTTTTGGATTCCAAACCTTATTTTGCGGGGGAATACCTAAAGATACAAAAAAGCTTCAACTAATTCGCAACATTTTGTGTATGAATTAGTTGGCTAATTTTTATACTATTTACTGAATATCCCTAAAAAAAAAATCAGGGATTAAAGATTCGGATCTATTTCCTCTGTTCTTTAATCCCTGTTTTTACACCTCGGTCATTCCCCCCCAGTAAAGCCGGGTTTATCCTCATTTTTTTATATTTCAAAACCTCAGGCATCAATGCTTTTATCTGCTCTATACGATGGGCATCCGAAGGGTGTGTAGACATAAACTCCGGTGGTTTTTGTCCCGATCCTGCAGAAGCCATCCGGGTCCAGAAAGGAATCGCCTCTTCCGGATTATATCCGGCAATAGTCATAAAAATCAATCCCAAACGATCGGCTTCCAACTCATGCTTCCGCGAAAAAAAGGCAAGATCACACCGTAATTAGCCCCTAAACCGATAGCAGTCCCCAAGAGTGCCTGAGTCGACTCCGATTTTTTCCTTTTAAAGCATATGCAGCAGCAGTACTTCCAGCTTGTATCAACATCTGCTGACTCATCCGTTCGTTTCCATGCCGGGCAATCGCATGAGCAATCTCATGTCCCATCACAACAGCCAAACCATCATCACTTTCACAAACCGGCAAAATTCCTTCATACACGACCACCTTCCCTCCGGGCATACACCAGGCATTCATTTCAGGACTCTGTACCAGATTGAATTCCCACTGGTACCCTTCGATCTGCTTTTTCCAATCCCTGAGATTTCAAGTAAGCTTCTACAGCGGCAGCAATCCGCGTCCCCACTTCCTTCACGCGACGGGTATCGTCTGTACGGGTAGATAACTTATTTTCTTTTTAAAAAATCTCCATACGAAGTAAGACTCATCTGCATCATTTCACTTTCGGGCAGGAGTATCACTTGCTTCCGCCCGGTCAAAGGCACTGAAGCACACTGTACGAACAAGGTCAAAATCCCGACAATAACAGTTAATCTAAAGACTCTCATCGTTTCATCTTTTTTTTAATTCTCCAGGGTATATTGAGTTTAACGTTACAAAAAAAACAGGTTACAGGTTTAAAAAACACATCCTCAAACCCATAACCTGTCCTATGCCATCCCTTTCGGGGAAATATATCTAAATAATCAACATCGCATCTCCGTAAGTACCGAACCGATATTTCTCTTTTACGGCCAGATCATAAGCTTTCATCACCAGATCATAAACCACCGAAAGCAGCCACCATCATCAAAAAGAGTCGAATAAGGTAAATGGAAATTAGAAATAAAAGCATCCGGCACACTAAAATCATAGGGAGGGAAAATAAATTTATTTGTCCATCCATCATATTCGGTCAAACGGCCTTTGGTCGTTACACAACTTTCCAACGTCCGTACAACGGTCGTGCCTACTGCACAAATCTTATGGCGTTCGTCTTTCGCATCATTGACAATTTTCACGGTATCCCCCCCCACAATAATCTGTTCCGAATCCATTTTATGTTTTGTCAGATCTTCTACATCCACTTCCCGAAAATTCCCTAAGCCAACGTGCAAGGTGATATAAGCAAAATCGATTCCTTTGATTTCCATGCGCTTCATCAGCTCACGACTAAAATGCAAACCGGCTGTCGGGGCAGCAACAGCTCCTTCATAGCGGGCAAAGATCGTCTGATAACGTTCTTCGTCTTCCGGCTCCACTTTACGTGTAATCGTACGCGGCAGCGGAGTCTCGCCCAGGCCATACAGCAACTTCTTAAACTCATCGTATTCTCCGTCGAACAAGAAACGCAACGTCCGTCCACGAGAGGTGGTATTGTCGATGACTTCGGCAACCAAACTATCGTCTTCCCCAAAATACAATTTATTACCGATTCTGATCTTTCGTGCCGGATCCACCAAAACGTCCCAAATCCGCAGATCCCGATTCAATTCCCTCAACAAAAAGACTTCGATTTCAGCACCGGTTTTTTCCTTATTCCCATATAAACGGGCTGGAAAAACCTTGGTGTCGTTGAAAACGAATACATCCTTCTCATCAAAATAATCGATAACATCCTTAAATACCTTATGTTCGATCGTTCCAGTCTTCCGGTCGACTACCATCAAACGACATTCGTCCCGATTAGCAGAAGGGTGTTGAGCGATTAATTCCGGCGGTAATTTATATCTGAATTTTGATAATTTCATCTCTGCACTATTTAAATTAAACTCTTATCAAGTCATTTTAACATCCTGGTTTATACCAACAAAACATTGGAATATCTCCTTCTGTCTTTATGGAAATACCCCTGGCCTAATAAACGGCGCAAGTTACAACTTTGTTTGTAAAAACGCAACCAAATCCTCCATTTTATTTGCATCTTCCACCTGAAAACTTCCGATCTTTGTGCGGCGTAAACCTGCCAAGTAAGCCCCACTCTCACAGGCCTGACCGATATCGTTGGCCAAAGACCGGATATAAGTCCCTTTACTACAATTGATTCTTAACGTTAAATCAGGAAGATTAAAATCGATGACCTCCAATTCATTCACCACCACTTGACGTGCAGGCATCTCGATCTCATTCCCTTTGCGCGCCTTTTTATAAGCCCGGTCACCATCTACCCGGATAGCAGAATACGCCGGAGGGACCTGAGTAATGACTCCCCGAAACCGCTCCAGTACCCGATCTAAATAAGGGCGATCGATATGCCGATAAGGGAAATCCCCCTTCCGGCAAAGTCTCTAAATCGAAAGACGGAGTCACAGCCCCGTAACATAGCGTCGCCACATATTCTTTTTCTGAGCCATATAATCTTCAATCCGTTTCGTCCACTTTCCGGTACAAACAATCACCAAACCCGTCGCTAAAGGATCCAGAGTTCCGGCATGTCCCACTTTGATCTTCCCACAAGCAGACTTCAAACACCAACGAATTTTATTCACGACATCGAAAGAAGTCCATTTCAGTGGTTTATCTACCAGAATCAGAGCACCTGAATGAAAATCACCTTCTTCATTAAACAATATCTTACACACAATTTTTATATTTTCGAACCAAACCGAACAAGCGTAAAAAATCATTCTATCACAAGCCCGTTTTCACTGCTCTCAATGAACAAACAAAATGATAATGCCTACTACAAAACAATATACGGCAAACCAGATCAACTTTCCTTTCTTCACCAGATTCAGCATCCAGCTACAAGCTATATATCCGGAAATAAAAGCAGCCAGGAAACCGACAAACTAGCAGCAATACGTAACTGAAATCTTAAAGCGCCTG
>VOFJ01002560.1_pt1 | contig 18732 bp, 34 predicted proteins | sample 5384081 | NCBI WGS metagenome assembly VOFJ01 (sample SAMN12384729, study PRJNA508395) | human gut metagenome | isolation source: healthy gut I | host: Homo sapiens
CTTCCGTTCAGTTACGTATTGCTGAACCGGACGTTCTAAAAATAGCATAGTCAGACATTGATGCGGAATAGTCAGATATAAGAATATCCGCAACTTTGAATAAATCGTTCACATTAGGATATGCTGAATAATCACGAATAGTATCATTAAATTCAAGCCCCAATAATTGATTAGTATAAGCATGCATACGGAAAAGAATTATATAATTATCTTTTAACTCTGTTTCCCATTTCTTTTGTATTAATAGGTGGTTTGATAGCACAAGTCTTCCCTGTTATCTGTACTCTCACGCCATGTTGGTGCATACAATATTATCTTTTTGTCTCGTGGCAATCCCAACTTATCTTTAAGACTGCCTATTTCATTAGGAGTTACATGATAAAGTTCATCATTACGAGGAAGTCCGGTTGGTATCATTGCATCTTCTCGAGTCCTGAAAGCATTCATATATATTTTTTTTCATACTCGCTGGCGTAGCAAAAATAATCTACACTGCTAAAGGGTCAAAATCCTTTCTAACACCAGCATCATTACCTATATGCTTAAATGCAGTCCCATGCCATGTATTGAGATACCGACATTTTCTCTTCTTGTAGTGAAGACTTCGTTCTATATTTACGCATGTCACCCAATATTTTGCTTTCAAAGTATATTTAAAGTACTTAGGAGTATCAGATTTTACTTTGATTGGATTCCCCGGGATATCTACATTCTCCGGATCTTCAAGAGCCCACACACACTTATATCGACCAAACTTTTCCGGATGAGCTAACATATATTCGTAAAGAGTACGAGGACTATCATTATACCTTCTTGTGTGTCCACTGAAAATTACCATCTCATCATCCAAAGGTATAAAATATCCCCATACTTTCATAAAAAAAGAACTAGCCATCCAATTAAATATACGATTTATAGCATAATTATGCTTTAATATATAGTCTAATCTTGCACGGAAACCATGCATTTTTTGTTCCGCCATATCGAATTACTTATAGTTATACCCACCATTCACTTCGATTAAACTACCATTTACAAAAGGATTGTCAATACAAAAACGGAATGCATCTACAATCTCATCAATAGTAGCAAAACGATGTATGGCTGTTTTCTTGTAAATATTCTGTTTGATATCTTCTGGCTTTTCCTTTTTTGCCAAGGAGTTTCCACAAATCCAGGAACAACAGTGTTAATCGTAGTTCCTGTACCTTCAAATTCCTTCACAAGATTCTTGCAAAGAGCGTGAACCGCAGACTTGGTAACCCCATAAGCCAACACCATTGCATGAGGGTCAACTCCCATTTGTGAACCAGTAAAAAGAATACGGCTTCCTGGAGGAATGATTGGAAAAAATTCACGACACATAATATAATGAGAATTTACAGCTACTTCCATCATCGCATCCCAATCTTTATCCTCGTACTCCGTGAAAGACTTACGAATAGATATACCCGCATTGCAGTGCAAACAATCTAAATGGTCAGTCTTACTCTTTACATAATCAATAAACTTATACACCTCTGTTCGATTTGTCTGGTCGATTTTAAGAGCTTCAAAGTTTTCAATTTTCTCTGTAAAATCAGAACCTACGTAAGTTGCAAATACATAATATCCTTTACTAAGGAGCATTTTGGCGACTCCCAATCCCATCCCAGAAGTACCACCAGTCACTACTGCATATTTCATTGTCATATCTCCTTATAATTTTCTCTTAGATTAAACTTCTCAATTATCTCAGCAACAGTCACACTATCCCTCCTACGAAGCTTATACGAACTCTTACGATGGTTCACAATCATTGACATGAATTCCTGTATTTCATAACGGAGACCATCACCGTCATAGCTATAGAAAAACTTCTTGTTCTTAGCCTGATCCTCATAACGAACCTCAAAGAAAGAAGTCAACCACCATGGAGCAGGAACATACACATAACCCTTGGTTCCCGAAATCACCATGTTGCCCTCTGTCTTCACACCGATACCCAATGTTGCAGAGGATGTAGCATGTGGATAATTCAATACAACCTTCGTATATACATCTACCCCATTTTCAACCTTTGAATGGAAATCAAAATCAGAGTACTCTTTTCCGAGAAGTTTAATAATTGCCATCAAAGCAAGAGGAGCATGCTCATTCATAGCTCCACCCGCCTGGACTACATCCAATTCACGAGTAGGTGCAGAAACCATTTTGGAGAGAGAAGTCTTCACATCTACTACATCTCCAATCACACCACTCTTCACGAGAGTCACAAGATGATTGAATGAAGGACAAAAAGCAGTTTTTGCTGGCCTCAAGGAGCACAAGATTATTAATTTCAGCATAATCATAAAGTTCATAAGCCTGAGCAGCAGACAACATGAAAGGGATTTCACAGAGTACATGCTTACCTGCATAAAGCGACTGCTTTTTGTGTAATCGTAATGAGTCAAATGTGGAGATGCTACATACACAGCATCGACATTTTCTAAAAACTCCTCATACTTATCAAAAAATAAGCCTTCACTCCAAATTGTGCAGCAAATGCATCAGCACTCTCCTTATTCGGATCAAAGACCGCAGTCGCTTTTTTACGCTATTAACCACCTTTGTCTCAGGCACAAATCGTCTTGCAATACGTCCAGAGCCAACGATACCAATACGATAGACCTCCTCGGTCTGCTCACGAAGCATAGTAGAAGATATGCCTTCGGTTCTAGGAAGATAGATCACCTTGCAATACTCATTTAAATAATCAAACTTCCCTACCCAATCTGAACCAATAGCAAAAATATCCACATTATAACGCTGAATATCGTCAATCTTCTGCCCAAGATAATCCTCAATGATTACCTCATCAGCATATCCAGTCGCCTTAACTGCTTCTACACGTTCCAATACATTGTTGCGCACGTTTAGTTTACCTCGCCCTCTGTCGAAACTGTCGCTGGTAACACCTACTATTAGATAATCTCCAAGTTCCTTTGCACGATGGAGAAGATTGAGATGCCCCTCATGAAGAAGGTCATATGTACCGTATGTAATTACTTTTTTCATTTTCCCCAATTTCCCATTTCCACATATAAGTCATTATAGAGTTTTGTATTTACTGTTCTTGAATAATATGCCTTTCCATAAGACTGTGCGTTATTAGCAAAGTGTTCAATAAGGGTTCTATTGTTATAGAGTTTGAGGATAGCAGCAGTTACTGCATCTGAATCAAGATTAGATGCTGAAATCCCCATATCCTCACGCTCAAACATCTTATAGTAATCCGACCATTCATCTACTGAATTGACAATCACACGACGACAAGACATTAAAAGTCCAGCCTTACTTGGAACTGAATTTCCAATAATATCTCGTTTCAATGGGATAAAACAAATAGAACAAGCACTATATACGTGTGGTACCATAGGTTGAGGTTCTAACGGATAGAACACAATATTATCAAGTCTCCGCTCCTTTGCCTCCGCAATGAACTGATCATACTGGCTGCCAAAACCTATCATTTGAAATATAACATCCTTATATTCTTTCAAGTTCTCAGCTACCTTGAGTACCATTTTATAGTCAAAGACAAACCCCATGGTTCCGGCATACTGTACATAAAATATATCCGGACTCATATTATACTTCTTAACAAATTCATTCTCCTCCCAAAGGAATTTCTTTAACAAAACTATCATCATACCAATTTACAATCACTCGCACCTTATTTTCCGGTACACCTTGAGTAACAACTCTAGTCTTCATATCATCTGAAATTACTGTAATAATATCAGCATTCTTATAAGCCACTCTTTGGAATCTATAAAAGAACTGCTGCATCCATTTCTGAGGCATCACACCACTTGCGATAGAACTCCCAGGGAACATATCCTGTACATTGAACACTGTAGGAATCTTAAGAATGTTCTTCACTATTGACACCAAGAAAGGAGCCCAAGGACATGATTGAACATGAACAACATCAAACTTTCCTTTACAACGTTTCAAGTACTTTTTCGCTCTAAAGCTATATAGAACTCCTGACAGATAACGCTTCACAAACTGGTTCTTCTTCGCTATAGTGAGAGGAATCAGTTCATAAGAGAAATTTGGGTGTTTCTCAATACTATCAGGAATAACCGGATCTTTACGGGTAGATACACTTTCAAGCAAATGAATCGTATGCCCAGCTTTGAGTAAATCTTCAAACAAAGCTTTGTAAAGATGTAATGATGGTCCATAAGTATCGAACCCACTGTTGAGCATGAATAATAGTTTCATATTGATTATTTATTGTCATTTCGTCGCTAACTTTCTCAATCAAACAGAAATAGAAAATAGCTGATATATACCTTGAATTATCTTTTATCTTTTTTTATAAGCTATTTGAAAAGATTCCAGAAATGATTTCACACCCTCGGTTGTACTCAAGCAATATACGATTTAATTCAACATCACAAAATCGATTAAAAAGAAACTTTATCAATCTGATTATAGTAATTGCATAGCGTATCACAAAACCCAGAATCTCTTGGATCCAATGATATGCCTATTTGGGCATCATTACTCATCTTTGCCATCTGCGAACCCGGAAAACAAATCTGAGGAATTCTGAAAATAACCCCATCATAGTATTTATTGCCCATAGCACGTAACGTATTATCATCCAAATATATATTATGAATTATATCTGTTTTTTTTTTGCAAACTCATAACGATCTTCTGGTTTGTATTCACCATGAAAGAAAATATTACTGTAAGTATTAATACGTACATACTCCTTGAGAGTATAGGCATCTATCTGTTCACGTCCATAATAATGCAATTCAAAACGTTCGTCATTTCCTATTCTGTCTATAAGAAACTTATTCAACTCTGCATGACGTATAAATCCCCAAAAAGCTATACGAATCTTCTCGGAGTATATTCTCTTATAATCTCTATGTTTTTAGAGAATCTTCCAAAAGATTGTGTGATGTGATAATCTTGTCTTTACAGTCTTTAGGGAAATATTCCTCTAAAACCATCACTGCTTGTAAAAGTTATCCGAGAGCATCTGATAATATTGCCGACAGCTGTTTTGAAGAACTTTACACGAGGTTCATATGTCGAGTCACGATAGTCAAAGATATATTTGCCCCCATATCGTTTCACCAACCAATCGTAAAGAACAACTCCTGGTATAGAATGTAACACTATTAAGCAGTCAAAATCGTGTTTTTTTATGAGCTTTTACACAGAACCTGCGAAAAGAATAGAAAAAGACAAAGTTTTGTTTTCAATGGAGCATCATTTACCATGAATCTTTTGAATTCATGCAAATGTAAACCCTCAAATTGGGACAAGTTTTCGTCTTTTTTTTTTTCATCACGATTCCAATAAGCCACATGCATATCATGTGCTTTCCAATTTATATTGTCCAAGTAGAAATGGATATATGGCATATATTTCATTTTTCCCGGACCGATTATCAGTATCTTCATAGCTTAATAAGTTCAATTACACGTTTCGCCTGTTCAAAACTATTTTTCTTTTCAATAACAAAATCTTTCGCTTTTTCTCCAAATACATAGAGTTCTTCATCTGACTGAGCTAATACGCTTTCTAGTGCCTTTGCATAACCTTCAACAGACTCATTTTCTATCAAAAAGACATATGGATAGTATTCCTTTGGCATTCCTGGTAGTTTAGTAGTGAGTAGAGGTGTACCGGAAGCCATATATTCAATATTCTTTTGAAGGAAAAGAATACTTCGTAAACTCCTCATGAGTAGGACGTGGATTAACAAGCAAAGAAGCATCTAATTCTGCAGCCACCACTTCTGCATTCGAGCAACTCCCATATATTGAATACGTGAGTCCTTCTTTTTGTATATTTTGTTTTTAGTTTTTCAACGAAAGGACCTGACCCGAATAATTTCAAACGAAAATTCTCTTGAGGAAGCATCATAAATGCCTCCGTAAGCTTTTTTAAGGCCATAACGCTCATGTAGCCCACCGGCATACATTACAACGCCCTTGATATCCTTTGCTTCAAAAAGGTCTTTTATACGTAGCCATAAAACGATCACTCATTCCTTCCATTACAATATAAGGGCGCTTACGTTCATTTACTACATTCATCGCTTCTGTAAGAAATACATATTTCTTAAAATTATTCAAGCACCACTTGATAATACCTGTAGCTATACGAGTTCTCCACGGTAACCTCTGCTCACGTTCAAAACGAACCATCAATCCTGGCATATCCGTCATCACTCCCAAACTCTGAATTCCAGTTATCTTGCAAGCCATAATAGCAGCTACACAAATACTCGCATTTAATACATCACATACAACTGCACTCTCAGTCTTTTTCTTTCCTATTGACCAAAAAAAAGTGTCTTAAAGAAAGCTTCAACAACCAAGCAAATCTGACGTAATCCTGAAAAATTAATGAAGTTGAGGTAACTGTATGTGATTTCTTTCTCTGTCTCTCGTAGCCTATGCCAAAGGACTTTTGAAGAGTTATGCCTTCCCTACTGGAGGAGCTGACAATACCGTCACTTCTACTAAATTCTCTATTAGACCACTAACCAACAACCTGTTAAACTTTTGAACCGCAAATCCAGGATCTACCTTATTTTGCTGATAAAGTCCATCTATCAATCGTTGAGATGACAGTGCTGAGAGATATAGTATTCTTTTTTTTCATATCAGACACTTTTTTCTTTTAAGTTTATTTTTGTCTTCTATCAGATTATCAAGTCCCCAACGTGCAAAATATGAGTAGATGAATATCATAACTATACTATAAATGTCAGGACGTTGATAGGTATTAGCCACTAGCACAAGTATAAAAAGTATAAAAGCCTTATTATTTGTTTTATGTTTCTTAGCTAATATTACAAAAAACAATAAATATAAAAATAAGGAAAATCATGCCACTATTAAGTACAATTACTTTATATGAAGATGTCTCCCCTACTAGTTTCCAAAACCTTTCTACTTCGGATGTTGGAGAACCAAACCAAAAAAGCTGGTTTTTTTTCAGTTCATCATAGAACTTATCAACCGCATCATTTTTCCTATTATCCCCCTTAAATTTATGATTTGTCTCATCCCATTCAAAACGTTGCCACAATGTATTATACAATACAGGGTCTTCTTTTGTCTGAACATAAAACAATGTAAAACATACCGTAAAGAGAACAGCTATCAAATATTTTTTTCTTAGAAAAACTAAGTACACAACACCATATCCAATTACAAGAGCAAAAAGAACAAGGACATATACAAAACTCCTGCAAGTAGGATAATCAAAGTTCTCCAGTCCTTAAAATTAAATTTTTGAGTACAAAGCAATACAGCACCTAAAGTACCAACAACCCCCGGTTCATTAAATGGACCATAAAATCGTAAAATATCAACACCTTTATCAAGAACAAGAAGAGGGTATACTGTATATACCCTATCATGCTGTTCAATAGTTATTTGGCCAATAGGTGAAATATACCCCAATTGTGCACAAATGTACATACTGATAATGAAATAGAAATAAATACTACATAAATATTTAAAAAATCTTCATATACAAGTCGAGAAAATTCTCTTTTCATAAATGGGATAGTTATCAACAACATAGTTGTAAAACGAGCTATTACACCAAACAGATTACTTTGTTCATTAATAATGCCTCCTAGAATATAATACAATAAAGTTCCAATAAACAAAAATTTTAATCCCATATCACGGGTATCAGCTTTATCCCTAAAATGGTAAAAAATTCCGCACTCCAATATTGTAAAAATAATTCTAAATACATTATTTGACAACAGTCCCCACATAAAATACGGAGGGATGAAAAGGAAAAGCATAACAGCTGCTATCCAAGATGCTTTTTGAACAGAAAATACTCTCATTTCTTTATTAAGCATCTGACAATTGGTACAAAATTACTTTTTGAATTTGGAGTAATGTAAAAAAACCATACCCATACATTCCAATAAAGTAGAAGAAAATAGCTTTAAGCAAGACTCCGAATGTAGGCTCTATTAAACCCTTTGTTTGTAAAACCTTGAACTTAAACCAATACTCATCCATTTTATCTATAGCAAATCCATTCTCAAGAAATATGTCCATTTGGTCAAAGCTTGTTCTTTCTTAAATGATGACTGATAACCCAACTGAGTAGATACTCCAATTTCCATATAATAAATAGAACCTTTTATTGGACAATAATATATCTTCTTGACATTTCTGAACCATTGAGAGTCAAACAACAACTCTGCAAGAGCAAGACCTCTATCCAAAATAGTAGGTTCAAATTGATTGATTACTTTCTGAGAGAAGAATGATGCCCTCCAAGAAACAAGCCCACGAACAAACAGACTCAAAGGCGCCTTACCACTCAAGATTTTTTTTTTTTATTAGGATGCGTAAACTTCTCTCCCATTGGATTAACTGAAGAATAATCACAGAAAATTCCTACAGCCTCATTTACGTCCACATTATTGATTGTAATATATTCCTGTTACCCCCTTGAATACGTCAGGCTCTAATGCATCATCTCCCTCCAACCAACAGAACAACTCTGCATCTCCATGAAGTAAAGCACATTTATCTGAATTACCGTAAATGCCAAGATTTGGATTATTCCTATATGCTCTAATGATATTTGGATATTTCTCAACATAACTTTGAATAACCTCCCAATTATTATCTGGTGAACAATCATCACAAATTACGATCTCATGAAGTCCATAATTTTTTGCTGAAGTATAGACTCAATATTACGACCTATTACATTGGCTTGCTTATATGTTACAATAAGAACTGATATTTTTTTGTATTCCACAATTTTGTTATTCTATAAGTTAGTAGACAGGTAATATCGAACTACAACGTAAAAATACTTAATTCATGCCACCCACTTTTGTTACTTATTTATATTCATTTACAAGTCTCACAACTTCTGCGACTTCCTCTAAAGTTATAGCAGGACCAATGGGCAAACTCAATTCCTCATCAGTACTAAACGTTCTGTAACAGGCAATGAGAGTTGAGGAATATTCCAAGCCTCCTTAGCATAACACTCTTGCTTGTGAGGTGGGATTGGGTAATGACACACTGTACCCACACCATTCTGCGCAAGATAATCATGCAAACGATCACGATTCTCTTTACCCTTCACTATAATCGGAAATAAATGGTAAACATTCTGTTCATCAGGAAGAAGATCTGGCATAACGATAAGAGGATTGTTGATATTCTTATAATAATAGTGAGCTATAGTTTTACGCTTTTCATTATCCACTGTAAGGTACTTTAGCTTCACACCAAGAACAGCAGCTTGAATCTCATCAAGGCGAGAATTACGGCCTGCATACTTGAATACATATTTCTTCTGACTTCCATAATTGGCAAGTGCACGAACAACTGCCGCCAACTCTGAATCATTTGTAGTAACTGCGCCACCATCACCAAGAGCTCCAAGATTCTTGCCTGGGTAGAAAGAATGTCCGGCAGCATCGCCTATGCTACCTGTCATCCGACCATCGGTGTGTTTACAACCATGACTCTGAGCACAATCTTCAATGAGCTTCAGATTATATTTCTTACAAAGTTCACCAATCTTATCAGTATAAGCGATACGACCATAAAGGTGTACGATAGCAATTGCTTTGGTCTTAGAAGTTATAACTGCCTCTATGAGACTGTCATCTATCTCAAGAGTATTTGCTTTTGGTTCTATGAACACTGGTACAAGGTTATTCTCTGTAATAGCAAGAACGGTTGCAATATAGGTGTTTGCAGGAACTATCACCTCATCACCCGGCTGCATCACTCCCCATCTCGATGTACGCGCGGAAAATCCAGATAAGAGCATCAAGTCCGTTAGCACAACCGATAGTATACTTACAGCTGATAAACTTAGAGTAATTTTGCTCAAATTGCTCGTTTTCTTCACCTTGAAGATACCAACCTCTATTAACTACACGAGTTACTGCCTCGTTAATCTCAGCTCCATGAAAGAGCGGTTACGTCCTTTAGGGACAAAAATGGAATATTATTCATATAATTATTATTTGTTCAACTTTGTTTTTACCATTGATAAAAGTATCTGTTTCTCATTTCTTTTTAATACCAACAAGCCATATTGAGATAGCTGTCCAAATAACTCCTATTGCAACAAATCCAATTGTCTGCATAATAGAGTGTCCCCATATCAGCCGCAAACCAAACAGAGGAATGGCAGCTACAAATAGAGTAGAAAATGAAGGCACTATTGATTTTTTGAAGTAAACAGAAAACTGAAATTCTGTTTGCTTTTTCATGATACATATCTGAAATAGTCTAGTAGCGAGCGAAAGGAATGGCAATACCACCACATTAATATAAGGAGGACATCCCAATTTATATAAAATGAAAATTAACGGCAAAAAGGGCAAGATTAATTAATCCATAACCAATCTCATTATTTTTTTATATTTCCAGTAGACTGAATGCAAGGATCAAAGCCAGACCCTAGAACCACTACAAATCCATTGACCAACATCCATGATGCAAAAATAGTAGTATATTCTGGCACCTCTTTTTAAGCCAAATTCTCAGGATATCATCCATACAAAACAACAAAGGTATTACCATAATTAATAGAATCAAAGTGGAAATACGGGTAATAGCATATACAATATTCAAAAAGAACGTTCTTGATGACCACCTCCATAGCTTTTCATAATTTGAGGGACTGCTGCTTGATTTAAGCTATTGGTAAAAGTTATTACATACCTGTTAACTTGAGATGCTAATCCAAACGCTGCATTCAAGGCTGTTCCAAAAAAAGAAATTAATAATCATTGCAGCACCTTGTTCTTTTCCAATAACTGCAATTGCTCCAAACAATGACCAACAGGCAAAGGAGAAAAACCTCTTTATAGTCATTCCAGCATTTGTTCAAATGCCATTTAATAATAGAAGAATCAGTCCTACGACAGTAGACCAAGTACGCAACTCTAGTAACTAATGTGATAGCAGCCATAATGAGTGCAAAAGCACGAAGCCTATTACCCATAAAGTAACCAAGTCCGACAACCAATCCGAGTTTCATTACTGCAACCCCAATGTCCGTAAGCGAAGTAAACAGAAACTTCTCTCGCGCTATAATAAGGCCATTGGCAGGAACACTCATTACAGAAACAGCAGTTGTTAGTAAACTGACATGAAGCACAAATTGAGCATCAGCCACTTTGGCATCAGTAACATTCAAAATGTTATTCACATAATACAATCCCAAGGTTTCGCCTATAAGAATTAGGCATGCAGCCAAAGCCAGATGTATCGCATATACTGTATTATACACCTTATTAGCATTACCTTGCTCCCCTTTTCCCAATTCAACAGCAAGATACCTGTAAGATACAGATACCATTGTAGTACCTATTACATTAAGAAAAGTAACGATTCCACCGACTACTGAATACAATCCATAATCACTGACACCTAAGGCATTAAGTATTATTCGGTGAACTTACAAGACCTATGATTGTAGTCAAGATAAGTTTTACGTATAAGATACCCGTATTAAGTATCATTTTTTTTATTGTCATTCATTATCCCCTTTTTCTTATTAAACGAGCAGGTGCTCCCTACGTAAATACCGTATTGTTCTGTACTTTTATTTACAACGGTATTCGCACCTATCACACACCCTTTTCTTATAATAACCCCATCAAAATTTTAACCCCAGCTCCAATCCATACATCATCCTCAATAACAATCCCTTTTTTTAGATAGACCTTGTTCATATATCATTATGTCCTTTCTATCAAAAAAATATGATTAGAAGGAAGTATTGTTGATTGAGTTGCAATGCGAACACCATTTCCGATTTTTTTAAACCTCCTTGACCATACACCATTGCAAATGGATTTACTGTTGAATTATTACCTATAATAATATTTCCTCCACATGAGAGAATATGCCCATATCTACTAATATGACAATTTTCTCCAATAGTAATTGATTCCACCATATCGAGTACGAATAATAGCTCCTTTTTCTATAATTGTTCCTTTGCCAATTTGTATCGTTGGCCTAAGATTAATATAGTGTCTTTTAATAGAATATAGTACTCTCAATATCTTATTTATTATTCTTACAATAATTCTCATGGCTACCTCCTATTATCAAGCAGCCAAAGCATAATTTATTTCATTCCCTTGTATTTCAAAATTTATTTGGCAACTTTAGTATTTCTCCTATAGTTAGATCCCATTCTTCAGGTATAAACTTACCATAGCCAGATGCTGGATAGAGGGTTATCTCACCAAAAAATTCCTCGTCATCAATCACATACAAGTCTATTCGTGAGAAACTCATGTCCTTACTCAGTTTATGACATATTTCAATCATCTTATCAAGATGCAGCGGCCTCACAACAGGTTGCACTCCATTCCTTGCTACGGGATTTAACCCAACAAATGGCAAATGATTCCATTCCATATCATAAAAATCAATAGTCTCATTACTATTACGATCTCGTATCACTTGACAATAATGAGGTTCTCCATTAAAACAAAAGAACTTATAATCCGTCAAATCAGTTAGAACATTTTTTTTTATAGATATCATGAATTTTTCCGCAAGAATACGTTTTGGCACATCTTTATATGCCCATTCTCCCATAGCCTTATAAATATCATTAGCCATAGATTTTTCAAGTTTTTCCTTGGCTGTTCGCTTATCAAAAAAGTAGCTTTGTCAGTACAGATTACAACACCGCTACTGCCACCGCCATTTGTAGTTTTGAGCACAAACTTATCAGGAAGACTAGCAAAGTCAATCTCTTCAAAACTATCCCATACCCCCAATGTAGGAATAATATACTTTTTCACCTATTATATCCGCAACAAACTTTTTGACCTCATACTTATCTACCATCTGATGATAAATTGGGTTGTGGTCATAAAACTTAAGCCACTGGAGTTTCTCCGTGAACGTTTTGGGGAAATCTAAGTTGAGGTTTCTTACCCAACTGAAGACGATACAAAACTTTTATCAACAACTTCTGATTGTTAGTATAATAAGCCCACCTAAGTTGTATGCCTATCAACAATCTCTCTGGTCGCTCAATAACTCGTTTTATCTTATCAAAAAAAATCATTTGTTTTTCAAAATTAGCGAATCATATATACCAAGGATAGTTTTCTCAAGCGTATCTGGATCATGTCTTTTTTCTTGCAGTTGCTCTTGCATGTTCAGACAGACAATTTGCTAAATCATCAGACTCGAAGATTTGACTCAAATATTCGGCAAGCATATTGGGTTCATTGTAACAATAAAGGAAGCCATCCTTGTTATGCTCAAGCATATCCATATTGCCACCTACGTATGTTGCAATAGTAGGAGTACCCACAATTTCCCCTCAGCTAACGAATTTGGTGCATTTTCATTTGATGAAGGTATTACTACTGCATTTACTTCAGTCAACTTTTTAGCAAGTTTTTCGGCTGATAAAAACCCCTGTATAGTGAATTATATCTTCAAGTTGGTTTTCCTTAATCAAATGTTTCAGATATTGAGCATATCCACCAGGCATAAGTCTTCTGCTAAGCCTTTCAGGATGAAGAATATCCTTGCCTGCAACATATAATTTAATATCCGGATATTTCTTTTTTAGTTTGCCCAACGCTTCAAAAACAAAATGAAGCCCTTTTTGATAGGATAATGAGCCTGATGAACAAGAACGGAATGACGCTCCATTCTATCAACGCTCCACTTTTCACTATAAAAAGGTGCACGAATTAGTCGTGGACAAAAAATAATACTCCAGTTCAGGATTAATATTACGGGCAGAAACACGATCCCAAATAGAACGGCCTTCCACATACTTCGCCAACTTGAGAATAGCCTTTTCAAATTTTGCTCTCCTGATAAATGAACGACGACCACTAAAAAATCCTGTTGGAACTAAAATATCTTTTAATGTTGTGTAGCGCAACATCGTAGAGAAATCAATTCCTTGCATAATAATGATGCTCATATTCGGAAATAATTCCTTGCAAAGAAACCACTATTGGAACTTCAGAATGATTTTTCAAAAGAAGATAATTATGCTTATCTTCTGTACCGTATGCGTGTATAACCTCAGGCTTAAATGAATTGATAATACAAGTCCAATAATCAACCTTCTCACAGTCTTTACTCGGAAAAGTATAATAAGTTATGTTATCCACTTCCGTAATTTGCGGCTTATCACACTTCAGTGGACAAGCGATAGCAAGTTTAATGTCTCTCTAACAGAAAGTCGCTTACTCATTGCGTCAATCCACGAAACTGCGTGTCCCGCAGTAAGTCCCATTGCTTTTGCCGCATTTGGCATTAACATATTTATAGTCCAAAGTATTCTCATCTTTTTTTGATCTTCTGAAATCAATAAACTCTTCATAATCTCTAATATAGTCTTCTTTCCGATAAACCTCTGACGCAAGTACCATACAAATAGCCCCAGAAGAGAAATCATCAAGATCACGCCACATTCCTGATTTAATATAAAGGCCTTGATATGGACGATTTAAGAAGAACGTACGTTTGCAATTGCCATCATCGAGTGTAACCTTAAACGAACCAGAGGCAGCTATCATGAACTGTTCAAGATCACGATGAGCATGAGCACCTCGAGATTCTCCACCAGGAATATCATAAAGATAATAAACTCGCTTAACATCAAACGGAAGGGTCTTCCCATTCTCTACAACTGTAAGATTCCCCTTACGTTCGCTGTGGTGTTTATCAAGTTCAATCATTGTACAGTCGAATACATTATATAGTTCCGGCGATTCTTTCTTTACTTTTTGGGGGAGTATGTGCATCTTCAGTATTTACTTCTATATAATTCGCTGCAAAGTGGCAGAATTCGTCATAGTCACGAATATAATCGTTGACATCATATACGATACTGCCAAACTCAAGTGCCAAGGCATTGGTAGAGAAATTCTTTATCTCACGCCATAATCCTTTGGGAATATAAAGTCCATAGTAAGAGCGGTTAAGGGTAAAGGTCTTCTGCTCACGGCCGTCATCAACGGTAATATCAAAAGCTCCAGACATAGCAATGATGAGTTCTTCATTGTTGATTTCAGCATGTCCACCACGGTTGACGTTACCTGGGACATCATAGAGCCAATAGGTGCGCTTGATTTCGAACGGAATCTGAGTATTGTTCTCTGCAAACGACAAATTGCCTCTTGCATCAAGGAATTTTGGCAATTCTATTATTCTGCAATCGTTAATATTCATATTTATATTCTATTCTTATTGGTATACATATAATTACTACAATATAGGATACTTTCTATGAGATTATCCAAAAGTTTTTTGATAATCTCACAGAGTGTCTCGAAAGCATAATACACCTAGCCTATCACACACAACAGATACTTAAGCACACCCAAGGTCAGCGATTGCAATTTCTCCCCTCAAATGAAGATAATATGATACCTTTCATGCGTTGTTAGCGATTATCGTTTACATATCAAAATAATACTTCATATAGTCGCCAGAGATGATATTGTTAAGCCATTCTTCGTTATCTAAATACCAGCGGACTGTCTTCTCTATACCCTCTTCAAACTGTAGTGAAGGCTCCCAACCGAGTTCTTTCTGGAGTTTGGTAGAGTCGATAGCATAACGGACGTCGTGTCCAAGACGGTCGGCAACGTAAGTAATGAGGTTAAGGTCTTCCCCATCGACTCTACCAAGCAAATGGTCAACGGTTTTTGATAACCATCTTGATAATATCTATGTTCTTCCACTCGTTGAAACCGCCAATATTATAAGTCTCTGCGATTTTGCCTTTATGGAAAATCAAGTCAATGGCACGAGCATGGTCTTCAACATACAACCAATCGCGAACATTCTCACCCTTGCCATAAACAGGCAACGGTTTACGGTGAAGGATATTGTTGATAAAGAGAGGAATGAGCTTTTCAGGAAACTGGTAAGGACCGTAATTATTGGAACAGTTCGTTACAATTGTCGGCATTCCATATGTATCATGAAACGCACGAACAAAATGATCACTGCTTGCCTTGGATGCCGAATACGGAGAATGAGGATTATATTTTTGTCGTTTCGTAGAAGAAGTCATCACCGTATGCAAGATGATGTTCTTCTGAACTTGCCTTTGTTGTGAACGGAGTTTTTACGCCTTCGATATGTGTCATCTGCAATGCACCATACACTTCGTCAGTAGAAATATGATAGAAACGCTTACCTTCATATTTTTCTGGAAGTGACTCCCAATAAAGTTTTGCAGCCTGAAGAAGACTGAGAGTACCCATTACATTGGTACGAGCAAATGTGAATGGATCCTTGATTGAACGATCAACATGACTCTCGGCTGCAAGGTGGATCACGCCACGTAATGCATGCTTCTGGCCCATGATCAGTTTCGTCCTGCAGCGGCGACGACGATCTCTACGACACGCTCACGGGCCGCGTATGGGCCGGAGACCTCGGATTCTATCAGGACGGCTATGCGCTGGACAGCTACGTTTACTTCGGGGCCGACGGCTTCGGAAGCGACGAACTCCGTTACGCCGACAACGGACGCCTGCTCGACACGCTCAACATCCAGTGGGACGCCTACGACGACACGGTCTACATCGACTACGGCCGGGTCGATCTGCCGCGCGAACTGCGCCGGGTCCACATCCGCCGCGGCATGCTGACCTTCCGTCTCTACATCGGAGCGTTTACCTCGATGTCTCGCCGAGGCGGTGCGGGATGAAAGCGATTGCGCTTCCGGAGGGAGGCCACTGTGGACGGCATTCATCTGAAAAAAGACTACTGCCTCAAGTGGACAGACTATATCCGGACTCATACGGTGCCCGGTTAAAGGGAACTGATCAAATTCATACGAAAAAGGAGACATCACACATATGAAAACAATGCGAATGGGCGCGCTGCTTCTGGGATTGCTGCTGGTATTGACCGGCTGCGCCAAAAGATGAGCCAAAAGAAGTCGATCCGGCTGTGCTGGCGGACACCCTGCATACCACTCTGACGTTCAAGGACGAGATGACGGGGGGCGAAACGTGCTGAAGATGCTCTTTGAAATCGAGAAGCTGATATCGAGGCGTTCAAAATGAGAGTTCGGGGGGCCACCGCCGAAGAAATTGCCGTCTTCAAGGCCAAAGACGAGAAGGCTGCCGACCGCATCTACCAAGCCATGCAGAAGAGAGTCGAAGAGCAGAAGACCGCGTTCGAAAACTATCAGCCGGCCGAGATGAAAAAGCTCCAGGATCCGCTGATCAAAAGCAGGGCGTTATGGTTGTTCTCTGTTTCGGATGATACCCCTGCGGCGGAAAAAAGCCGTCAAGGAGGCGCTCGGATAAATCGGCGGAGGAGACGGCGGTGTGGAAGGGAAACGGGCGGTCATCACGGATTTCATCTATAAAAAGCCAGGCGTCGATGTATCGCCTGGCGTTTGCCTATACCCACAGCCGGGAAGCAGCACTCGATATCGTGCAGGGGATACCGTGGTGCAGGCTCTGACCCATGGCGTCCTCCCTGAAGGCGGCCGAGGCGGTGAAAGCCTGGGTTTTCGCATCCCCTGGTCAAAAAGCCTCGCGTATCTGCGGCGCAACAAACGGTTCATTCTGGTCGAAGACCTGCCGGAAGACTTGGTGGAAGACGAGGATATCGGCCAGAAACTCGATGTTTACCGGGCGGTCAGCCGTCTGGATCCCAAACTGCGTACCGTCGTGATGCTGCGGTTTTACGAGGATATGAAACTGGAAGAGATCGCACGGATCACGGGGCACCAATCTGAACACCGTCCGTCTGTATACGGCGCCCGTCTGCGGGAGATCTGGGCTGCGAGGTGCTCCTGACTTACAGCGTCTGTGAAAGGGGGAAACGGGATGAAGTCATGCAGGATGCCAAGGCGTTCTATGACACCATTGCACCGCCGGACGAACTCGAGGAAGCGGTGCGGGGATGCGGTGCGCAGCACGCGAGCCCCGCAGCGCGCATGTGGCCCGCTGGTCGATGATCGCGGCTGCGGCGATGTGCACGGTATTCGTCGTGCTGGTGAATGCCAGCCCGGTTCTGGCCAATAATCTGTACGAGGTTCCCGTGATCGGCAATATGGCCCGGGTTTTCACACCTTCACGCAATATGAGAAAAACGGAAGAGGCCGATGTCCTGAAAGTCAATCTTCCGGCGCTGGAGAATACAGGTAATTCGGATCTCGAACGGCGGATTAATTACGAAATCCAGTATAAAATGAATCAGCTCGTTGAGAGGCCCGCCAGCGGAGCCGGGCGTATAAGCAGGCCTTTCTGGAAACGGGCGGATGGACAGGAAGGACTTCCTCCGACCGAGATCTCTACGTCAATTACACCCTCCACTGCAACGACGGCCAGACCGTTTCCTTCGTCATCGACAAACCGCTGCCTGTTTTACGGGGAACAGTATTTTTATAACATCATCGACCTGGAATCGGGGCGGAATCTCACGCTCAGGCGTTTGCTCGGTCCCTCATTATATCCGTCTGATAAACGATTGGGCGTCAGGCGCCAGATGGCGGGTGGCCGCGGACGATTCCCTGTACTACTACAAGGACGAAGAGGGGGCTTTCACCTCGATTCGGGACGACCAGCCGTTTTATATCAATGCGCAGGGACATGTGGTCAGCGTGGTGTTCGAAAAATGAGATTGCCCCGGGATTATCCAGGAATTTGATGTTGCCCGAGAGGCATAGAGGGTGGATCTT
>VOFJ01003782.1_pt1 | contig 18681 bp, 25 predicted proteins | sample 5384081 | NCBI WGS metagenome assembly VOFJ01 (sample SAMN12384729, study PRJNA508395) | human gut metagenome | isolation source: healthy gut I | host: Homo sapiens
CTGTTGTACTTCGTTCTCGGTTACGTATTGCTGCGGATTCCGGACGGCAACCGCTCCTGGATTCCCGCTGCGCTACGTGTATGACGCATTAAAAACCGTCAGCCAGTATCAGTATCTTCTGGTACAGGATTATGCGGAGGAACAGAATCAGTGGATGCATGACGGGATGGAAGTCAAGGCCGCCGTGTCGGCGGCGCCACCTTATCAGGTACCCATGGAGGTCCGTCCCGCCCGTCGTCAGACGCTGGGCCTGCGTTGGATCACCAAGTACTCCCGCGCTCGTTCTGAAAAGACCATGCGTGAGCGTCTGGCAGGCGAGATCATGGACGCTGCCAACAACACCGGCAGCGCCGTTAAGAAGCGCGAGGATACCCACAAGATGGCAGATCCAATAAGGCGTTCGCACACTACCGTTATTAATCTGTCGGTTTCCGCATAACGCTTTGAAAGGAGAGCAATATGCCGAGAAAGGTTATTCCCTGGAAAGAACCAGAAATATCGGCATCATGGCCCACATCGATGCCGGTAAGACCACTACGACCGAACGTATCCTGTATTACACCGGTGAAAACCACAAAATCGGCGATACGCACGACGGCGGCGCGACGATGGACTGGATGGCGCAGGAGCAGGAGCGTGGTATCACCATCACCTCCGCCGCTACCACCTGCTACTGGAAGGGCTCCAAGGATCAGTTCCCCCAGACCCGCATCAACATCATCGACACCCCCGGTCACGTGGACTTTACTGTGGAGGTAGAACGTTCTCTGCGCGTGCTGGACGGCTCCGTCTCCGTTATGTGCGCCAAGGGCGGCGTAGAGCCGCAGTCCGAAACGGTTTGGCGCCAGGCCGAACACTACAAGGTCCCGCGTATGTCTACGTCAACAAGATGGATATCATGGGCGCTGACTTCTACAATGTAGTGCGCATGATGCGCGACCGTCTCAAGTGCAACGCTGTTCCGATCCAGCTGCCGATCGGCTCTGAAGATACCTTTAAGGGCATCATCGACCTGGTGGAGATGGACGCTGATATCTACTACGACGAGCTCGGCAAGGACATGCGCGTCGAGGAGATCCCCGAGGACATGCTCGAGCTCGCTCAGGAGTATCGACGAAGCTGTGGACGCCGTTTCCATGTTCGATGACGAGATCATGGAGATGTATCTGGAGGGTCGAGGAGATCCCCATTCCGCCAAGATCCGCGCCGCCATCCGCAAGGCCACCTGTGCCGTGAAGATGGTGCCCGTGGTCTGCGGTTCCAGTTATAACAACAAGGGCGTACAGAAGCTGCTGGACGCGATCGTGGACTACATGCCCGCACCCGTGACCGATATCCTGCCATCAAGGGCGTCAACCCCAGGACCGAGGAGGAGGAGTCCCGTCACGTCTTCTGATGATGCGCCGTTCTCCGCGCTGGCGTTCAAGATCGCTACCGACCCGTTCGTCGGCCGTCTGTCCTTCGTTCGCGTTTACTCCGGCACCATCACCACGGGCTCCTCCTCAATGCTACCAAGCATCAGAGAGAGCGCCTCGGCCGTATTCTGCAGATGCACGCCAACCACCGCGAGGATATCGAGTGCTGCTACGCCGGCGACATCTGCGCCGTCATCGGCCTCAAGAACACCACCACCGGTGATACGCTCTGCGATGAAAAGGCTCCGATCATCCTGGAGTCCATGGAATTCCCCGAGCCCGTGATCCGCGTCGCCATCGAGCCCAAGACCAAGGCCGGTCAGGAGAAGATGGGCATTGCGCTGATGAAGCTGGCCGAGGAAGACCCCACCTTCAAGACCTACACCGACGAAGAGACGGGTCAGACCATCATCGCCGGTATGGGTGAGCTCCATCTGGAGATCATTGTCGACCGCCTGCTCCGTGAGTACAAGGTCGAGGCGAATGTCGGCGCCCTCAGGTGGCCTACAAGGAGACCATCACCAAGGCCGTGGATCAGGATACCAAGTATGCCCGCCAGAGCGGCGGTAAGGGTCAGTACGGTCACGTCAAGATCCATGTCGAGCCCAACGAGTCCGGCAAGGGTTACGAATTTGTCAACGCCCTGGTGGGCGGCGCCATCCCAAGGAGTATACGTTCCGGCGATCGATGCCGGTATTCAGGGCGCCATGCTCTCCGGTGTTCTCGCCGGTTATCCGGTCGTCGACGTCAAGGTCACGCTGTACGACGGCTCCTATCACGAGGTCGACTCCTCGGAGATGGCGTTCAAGATCGCCGGCTCCATGGCCTTCAAGGAGGCCTGCCAGAAGGCTGGCCCGACGCTGCTCGAGCCGATCATGAAGGTCTGCGTCATCGTCCCCGACGAGTACATGGGCGATGTGATCGGCGACCTCAACTCCCGCCGTGGTCAGATCCAGGGCTTCGAGGCCCGCAACGGCGCGCAGCAGATCGACGCTTTCGTTCCTCTGGCTGAGATGTTCGGCTACGCGACTGACCTCCGCTCCTGCACGCAGGGCCGCGGCCAGTACACGATGGAGCCCAGCCACTACATTGAGCTGCCCAAGAGCCTGCAGGAAAAGCTGATCAGCAAGCGCACCGGCAAACGAACGCGACTATAAAGGAAAAAATTTTAAATTGCATTTTATTGAATACTGTAAAATGGCAGTGCAATTAGATTTTAAACCGTGCTGCCCAACACATGATACAAAACTGTTAAGGAGGATCATTTCAAATGGCTAAGCAGAAATTCGAGAGAACAAGCCCCACGTAAACATTGGTACCATCGGTCATATCGACCATGGTAAGACCACCCTGACCGCCGCGATCACCAAGTTTCTCGCGATGCAGGGCGGCGCTGACTACACCGATTACAGCTCCATCGATAAGGCTCCGGAAGAGCGCGAGCGCGGTATCACCATCAACACCGCCCACGTTGAGTATGAGACCGACAAGCGTCACTATGCCCACGTTGACTGCCCGGGCCACGCCGACTATATCAAGAACATGATCACCGGTGCTGCCCAGATGGACGGCGCCATTCTGGTCATCGCCGCCTCCGACGGCCCCATGGCCCAGACTCGCGAGCACCTGCTGCTGGCCCGTCAGGTCGAACGTTCCCGCCGTGCTGGTCTTCCTGAACAAGTGCGATCAGGTCGACGATGAGGAGCTGCTCGAGCTCGTCGAGATGGAAGTCCGCGAGATGCTCGACTTCTACAGCTTCCCCGGCGACGAGACCCCGATCATCCGCGGCAGCGCTCTGAACGCCCTGGTTTCCGAGTCCACCGATCCCAACGCTCCCGAGTATCAGTGCATCAAGGAGCTGATGGACGCTGTTGACAGTTGGATCCCCACCCCCGACCGCAAGGAGGATATGCCCTTCCTGATGCCCGTGAGGACGTCTTCACGATCTCCGGTCGTGGTACCGTCGCTACCGGCCGTGTTGAGCGTGGCAATCTGAAGCTGAACGAGAAGTCGAGATCATCGGTCTGTCCGATGAGAAGCGTGAGACCACCGTTACCGGTATCGAAATGTTCCACAAGCTGCTCGACTACGCCGAGGCTGGCGATAACATCGGTGCCCTGCTCCGTGGTGTTGCGAAGACGAGATCGAGCGCGGCCAGGTTCTGTCCTAAGCCCGGTTCCATCCATCCCCTCACCAAGTTTGTTGGTCAGGTCTACGTCCTGAACAAGGACGAGGGTGGCCGTCATACCCCTTCTTCAACAACTATCGTCCTCAGTTCTACTTCCGTACCACCGACGTCACCGGCGTCATCACTCTGCCCGAGGGCACCGAGATGTGCATGCCCGGCGATAACGTCGACATGAAGGTTGAGCTGATCACCCCCATCGCTATCGAGAACGGTCTGCGTTTCGCTATCCGTGAGGGTGGCCGTACCGTCGGTTCCGGCGTCGTCATCGCCATCGAGGAGTAATTTCCCGCCGAAGGTCACGGATCAGATGATCTAAAGAAGAGAGACACGCGCAAGCGTGTCTCTCTTTTCGCATCTGGGACGCAGGAGGCCCGCTTTGGACGGGGAGGCTTGCGCCGGCCGCAGCATCTGCATTTCGCGCATCGTATCCGCGTTGTGTACCCCGCCCGCGTTTGCGCCGTGCCGCCCCGCGTCCGCTGGGAAGTACCTACTTCTCAGGGAAGGTCAGCCCGGTCTGGAAGCCGTTTTCACCGGTGGCGATGATGTCGCCGCCCACCAGCCGGTCTCCACAGGTGAACAGATTCACCTGCACCCCGTCCGGTACATCAGGGTAGTTGGTAACAGTGTAGGTGAAGCGGCGCACTACCTGACCGGCGCAGTCAGCCATGGGCATGCCCTGCTGTGTCTGGAGCTTCAGGTAGTCGCCCCATTGCGCCTTCAGGTCCTCCGGCAGCTGGAGGTCCATGGTGGCCACCGGCTCCGGCAGCACCTGCCAGCCCAGACTTTCCAGATAGGCTACCCGCTGCTCGTTGGTGGCAAGCGTCACCGCTTCACGGGGCGCGGCGCTGCGGAAGCAGCCGGCCAGCAGCAGGGCCATGCCGGTGACAAGTACCAGCGCCGCCGCGGCCAGCAGAATTTTTCGGCGTGTAAAGCGCATATGAATGACGTACAAGCTCATCACCTCTCGCTAATTTATATTGGCGGTTGGGCACGGATATGATATAATCGGAAAAATGACCACAGGAGGGCGGCATGGAACGTTTGGACAAGGTGCTGGCGGCTACGGGCCGCTGGTCGCGGCGGGAGGTCAAGCAGCTGGTGCGGCAGGGGCAGGTGCGGGTCAACGGCGCTGCCGCGACCTCCGCCGAGGAGAAGGTAGAGCCGGAGACAGCGGTCATTACCGTAGGCGGCGAGCCGGTGCGGCTGCAAAAATATACCTACGTGATGCTGCACAAGCCTGCCGGCGTGCTGACCGCCACCGAGGACAGCCGGCAGCGGACGGTGCTGGATCTGCTTCCGCCGGAACTGCGGAAACGGGGACTGTCGCCGGTAGGGCGGCTGGACAAGGACACGGAGGGCCTGCTGCTCCTGACGGACGATGGAGAGCTGGCCCACCGGCTGCTGAGCCCCAAATACCACGTGGACAAACGCTATTTCGCCCGCGTGGATGGCCCGCTGGATCAGGCGGATGTGGACGCCTTTGCCGCGGGGATGACCCTGGGCGATGGACTGATGTGCCTGCCGGCGGGACTGGAGCCGCTGGCGGAGGGAACGTGCATTGTGACCCTGCGGGAGGGCAAGTTCCACCAGGTGAAGCGGATGCTGGCGGCCAGGGGCGCACCGGTGCTGTACCTGAAGCGGCTGTCTATGGGGCCGCTGACGCTGGATGCGGCGCTGCCCATCGGAGGTTGGAGAGAACTGACGGCGGAGGAGACGGCATCACTGCGGTGTACCGCCGGATTGTGATTTTTTAGACAGAACTGTAAAAATATCGATAGATATTTTGTTAAAAAGAGAAAAAAACACTTGCAAAATCGTCACTATGACGATATAATAGGGGCATCGGCTTGACAGATTGCACAAAATACCTACGCGAGGCTCGCAGGAGGAGTCGTTATGTCGGGAAGAATTTTTCAGAATGTTGTATTGCAGTTCAAGGAGACGACGGACCGCACCATCGGCGTCCTTGACGCGGAGGGTACCGTTATTGCATGCAGCGAACTGACGGGCATCGGCAAAAAGTGGACCAAATACGTGGAGCCCATCGCCGCCGCCGAGGGCGCCTGCATCACGCTGGAGGGCCGGACGTTCAAGGCACTGCCCAGCTGGAGCAGTCACTTTGACTACGCGGTGTTTGCCAGCGGCGACGACAGCATGAGCCGGACGGTATGTTCCATGACGGCGGTGTCCCTGAACGCGGCCAAGAGCTATTATGAGGAGAAGCACGACAGGTCTCCTTCATCAAGAACATCATCTCCGACAACATTCTGATCAGTGATATTTACATGCGGGCCAAGGAGCTGCACGTGGCGGCGGAGACGGCCCGTGGCGTCTTCGTGGTCCGACCGGTGGACGAGCGATTGGAGACGGTGCCTGTGGACGTGATCCAGGGCCTGTACCCGGACCGCCAGAACGATTTCGTCATCAGTGTGGGCGAGCAGGATGTGGCCCTGATCCACCAGATGGACGAGAACGCCACCGCCAAGGATCTGGAGGCCGTGGCCCAGCGCATTGAGGAGGCTCTGCGCATCGACGGCGAGAGCTGCGTCTTTGTGGGCATCGGCACGCTGGCTCTGCACCTGCGGGACCTGGCCAAGAGCTATAAGGAGGCCCAGATCGCCATCGAGGTGGGCAAGGTGTTCGACACCGAGCGCTACGTCATCAACTACGAGAATCTGGGCATCGGCCGGCTGATCTACCAGCTGCCGACCACCCTGTGCGAGATGTTCCTGCAGGAGGTCTTCAAGAAGAACCCCATCGACGCGCTCGACAAGGAAACGCTCTTTACGATTTACAAGTTCTTCGAGAACAACCTCGTTCTGTCTGAAACGGCGCGCAAGCTGTTTGTCCACCGCAATACCCTGGTGTACCGCCTGGAGAAGATCAAGAAGCTCACGGGCCTCGACCTGCGGGAGTTTGACGACGCCATCACCTTTAAGGTGGCGCTGATGGTGAAGAAGTACCTGACCAGCCGCGGCATTGACGCGTAACGCCAATAAGTTTACATAAAAAACAGCACCTGAATTCCGGCCAGGTGCTTTTTTCACCGGAAATACCCCCTGCGGGAACCCACGGACAGGGAAACGCGTCGAAAAAGCGGTGGGGGAATTTAAGGAAATATTCATATCTTTCCTGTTGCCATTTTGTAACCATTTATATATAATGAAAGAAGCTCGAAACAAGCCACAAGATGTTGCATTTTGACGAACAGGAGCAGAGTTATGATCCGTTTGATAGACGCTGAAAAAATATATGACAACGGGACACATGCCCTGAACGGCGTGTCCTTCACCGTGGACGATGGGGAGTTCGCGTTCCTCGTGGGGCCCTCCGGCTCCGGCAAGTCCACCATCATCAAGCTGCTGACCGGTGAGGTGGTGCCCACCTCGGGCCGCGTGATGGTCAACGGCTTTTCCATGAGCCGCATCTCCGAGCGGCAGATCCCCTACATGCGCCGGACTATCGGCGTGATCTTCCAGGATTTCCGCCTCATCGCCAACAAGACGGTGTACGACAATCTGGCGCTGGCCATGCGGGCCGTGGGCGCATCGCCCAAAGCCCTGCGGGAGCGCATTCCCTACGTGCTGGAGCTGGTAGGTCTGGCGGACAAGGAGAACCGCTATCCCGACGAGCTGTCCGGCGGCGAGCAGCAGCGCGTGGCCATCGCCCGGGCGCTGGTGAACAATCCCAGCACCATCGTGGCCGACGAGCCCACCGGCAATCTGGATCCCGCCCGCTCCCTGGAGATCATGACCCTGCTGGAGCGCATCAACGCGCTGGGTACCACCGTCATCGTGGTGACCCACGAGCGAGGGCTGGTGAACCGCTTCAACAAGCGGATCATCCTGCTCCATGAGGGCCGCGTTATCGGCGATGGTATGGGAAGCTATGAGGTGTAAGGCATGAAATATAATTTTCGATTTTTCATCAAGGAGGGCGCGGGGAACATGTTCTCCCACGGGTTCATGTCCTTTGCCGCCATCGGCATCAGTGTGGCCTGTCTCCTCATTATGGGTACCTTTACCCTGGTGGCCTACAACGCCAACGAGAATCTATCGGATCTCCAGCAGGAGAACGCGGTGGTGGCCTTCGTGGACGACTCCCTGACGGAGACACAGGCCCGGGACCTGCAAGCCCAGCTGGAAAAGGTGGACAACGTGGCGGACTGCACGTTCATGTCGCGGGATGAGGCCAAGGAGAACTATATCGAGAAGTACGACGGCGACGAGCTGTACGGCGACCTGCCGGCAGATGTGTTCCGCCACCGATATGTTATCCATGTCACCGACCCGGATCGCATCATGGAGACCAAGACGGCGGTGGATCAGGTGACGGGCATCGCCAAGGCCCGCGCCGATCAGGCGGTGGCCGAGGGCTTCACCACGGCCCGCAACGTGGCGAGCATCATCAGCATCGCCCTCATCGCCATTCTGCTGATGATCTCGGTGTTCATCATTTCCAACACCATCAAGCTCACCACCTTTGACCGGCGGGACGAGATCGCCATCATGAAGATGGTGGGCGCCACCGACGGGTTCATCCGCTGGCCCTTCGTGTTCGAGGGGCTGCTGCTGGGCCTGTTCAGCGCCGTCATCGCCTTCGGCCTTCAGTGGCTGCTGTATACCGCCGTGGCCCGGGGCATCGGCACCTCCGACAGCCTGCAGATCCTGACGGTGATCCCCTTTGAGCAGATATGGCAGCCGGTGGCGCTGGTATTCCTGGGCGCGGGCATCCTGGTGGGCGTGGGCGGCAGCCTGACAGCCATCCGGCGGTTCCTGCGGGTCTGATGAACGGAGGGAGAGCTATGAAAAAAGGAAAACGCCTTCTATGCGGCGCGCTGGCCCTGCTGCTGGTGCTGTCGCTGACGGCGGTGGGTACCGTGCAGCGGGCTTATGCCACCAAGAGCGAGGAGGATCAGGCCGCCGAGGAGCAGAAGAAGGCGGAGGAAGCGGCCCAGCGTCAGGCCGAGATGGACGAGCTGGAGCGGAAGAAGCAGGAGAAGAAGGATCGTATCGCCGAGCTCCAGAAGCAGATCGCCGACGCCAAGTCCAAGAAAGAGGACGTCATGGGCACCAAGACCCTCCTGGACCAGCGGAATCAACTGCTGATGGAGGAGATCGATGACACCAAGGCTCAGATCGACCTGTACGCGGAGCAGATCCAGGTCTATCAGGAGATGGAGGAGGAGCAGTACGCCCTCTTCTGCCAGCAGGTGCGCAGCGAGGAGGAGCGGGGCAGCCTGTCCTACTGGTCGGTACTGTTCAAGGCCACCAGCATCTCCGACCTGCTGAGCCGGCTGGAATTTGTCAACGAGGTGGCGGAGTACGACCGCAGCCTGATGGAAGCCATCCGCCAGACCCGTGAGAACATCAAGACGGAGAAGGCCGCCATGGAGGAGCAGGAGCAGCTGCTGGCCCAGCAGCAGGATGAGCTGCAGAAGAAGGTGGACGAGGCCGCGGCGCTGATCGCCGAGTACGCCGCCACCCAGAAGGGCTACGAGGAGCTGGCCGCCGCCGAGGAGAAGGAGGCCCAGGAGATCGAGGCCCAGATCAAAAAGCTGCTGGAGACGTCGGACGTGACCCCCAGCCCCGGCGGCTTCATCTGGCCCGTTACCACCAGTAAGATCATTACGTCCCCCATGGGCGGACGTGTGTCCCCCGGCGGCATCGGCAGCACCAACCACCGCGGCGTGGACATCGGCGGCGTGGGCACCACCAGCGCGGCTCTGGCCACCAAGAGCGGCAAGGTCATCATCGCCAAGACCGTGGTGTACGGCTCCTACGGCGGCAGCGGCTATGGCAACTACGTAGTGCTGGACCACGGCGGCGGCTACACCACGCTGTACGCCCACCTCAGCTCCGTGTCCGTCAGCGTGGGCGACATGGTGACGCAGGGCGATACGGTGGGCATCACCGGCTCCACCGGCAACTCCACCGGCCCCCATCTGCACTACGAGGTGATGATCAACGGCGTCAACCAGAACCCGCTGGACTACCTGCCCGGGTACATCGCCCGCTGGTAAGAAAGACATATGCAAAAACTCTGCATCATACCATGATGCAGAGTTTTTTTGCGTGGAGGCGGGATATGTACGGCTATATCCGGCAGGGACGGCGCACGGCGCTGACGCGGGAGACCATCGGCGGCGTGCCGTTCTGGGTGCTGACGGCGGGGCAGGGCCGGCTGCGGCGCCGGGGTGTCCGCCGCCTGCTGCGGCGGATGGCGCGGTGCGGCGTGAAAACGGCGGTATTCGAGGATGATGCGTGGCAGGCCGCGGCAGCAAAATACGGCATCCGGCCGCCGCCGGTGCAGGCCCTGCGGCTTTGCAAGCTGGGGGAGCTGCTGGACTGCGTATGTCCCCGGGGTTTGCGGGGCCAGGCGGTGCGATTGCACACAGGGGAGGACGGCGCGGCGGCCCGGCGCGCCGCGCAGGTGCTGGCCCGGCGGGCGCGGTACGTGGCGCTGGAGCCCTCCGGCCAGACGGAACTGGAGCGATGGCTGCTGGCGCAGTACGGTCTGGCGGCAGGGTGCTGCGGCCATACGCCGGCGGTGACGGTGCATCTGGGCCCCGCACCGGAGAAGCAGGACGCGGCAGTGTACCTGGGACCGGACTGCGCCGCGCGCCAGCAGGTGACTTACGCGGCGCCGGGGCTGGGACCGTGGCCGGTGACGGAGCAGCTGCTGGCGGCGCTGACCGCAGCGGGGCAATGGGAGCCATCAGAAATTCATGTGGTTTCGGTGACTTCCCGCGCTTGACAGGCGGGGGGAAACTTACTATAATGCAACGTGATATATTGTGCGTATTTTGTCTGTAAAGGGGCATCTTACCAATAGAAAGGAATGTGCAGCATGGCAAAAGAATTCAAAATGAGTCAGGCCCGCTACGACGAGCTGAAGCAGGAGCTGGATTACAGCAAGACCACCCGGGCCGACGAGGTGGCGGAGCTCATCAAAGAGGCCCGCGGCTTCGGCGACCTGAGCGAAAACAGCGAGTACGATGAGGCGAAAGAACGAGCAGGGCAAGCTGTACTCCCGCATCGCGGAGCTGGAGGACATTCTGCTGCACGCGGTGATCGTGGATGAGACGGAGGAGTCCGACAAGATCACCATTGGCAGTGTCGTTACCGTGACGGAGCTGGCCGGCGGCAAGCAGCTGCCGGTGTACCGCATCGTGGGCTCCCAGGAGGCGGACGTCATGTCCCGCGCCGTCAGCGAGGACTCCCCCTTCGGCAAGGCCCTGATGGGCCACAAGGCCGGCGAGGAGGTAGCGGTGGAGGCGCCCCGCGGCGTGATCCGCTACCGCATCGACAAGATCGAACGCTGAACGCAGGGCGCACAGTGCGTCCGCATTGGCAATATACAAAGGAGGGCTGCAAAATGGCAGACGAAACCAACCGCAACGAGACACAGCAGCAGGACCTGGGTGAACTGCTGCGCATCCGCCGTGAGAAGCTCAAGGCCCTGCAGGATGAGGGCCGCGACCCCTTCCAGATCACAAAATTCGACGTGACGCACCACACTCAGGACATCAAGACAACTTCGACGCGCTTGAGGGCACCGAGGTCCGCGTCGCGGGCCGTCTGATGAGCAAACGCGGCATGGGCAAGGTCAGCTTTTGCGATCTGCAGGACAAGACCGGCCGCATCCAGCTCTACGCCCGCAAGGACGAGATGGACGAGGAGGAGTATAACCGCTTCAAGAAGTACGACATCGGCGATATCGTCGGCGTCAAGGGCGAGGTGTTCCGCACCCAGCGCGGCGAGATGAGCGTGCGCGCCAAGGAGATCACGCTGCTCAGTAAGTCTCTGCGTCCCCTGCCGAGAAGTACCACGGCCTGACCGATAAGGAAGCGCGCTACCGTCAGCGCTACGTGGACCTTATCATGAACCCCGAGTCCAAGCGCAACTTCGAAATTCGCAGCAAGTTCGTCGCCTATCTGCGCCGCTACCTCGACTCTCGGCTTTATGGAGGTCGAGACGCCGGTTTTGAGCCCCATCGCGGGCGGCGCGAACGCGCGTCCCTTCATCACCCACCACAACGCGCTGGATATCGATATGTACATGCGCATCGCCACGGAGCTGCACCTGAAGCGGCTGATCGTGGGCGGCATGGAGCGCGTGTATGAGGTGGGCCGCATCTTCCGCAACGAGGGCATGGACACCAAGCACAATCCGGAGTTCACCACCTGTGAGCTGTATCAGGCCTACACCAATCTGGACGGCATGATGGATATTCTGGAGGGCATCCTCACCGGGGCGCCAAGGAATTCTGGGTACCTACCATATCCAGTGGCTGGGTCACGACATCGACCTGACCCCCAGCTGGCAGCGCGTGACCATGGCGGACGCCGTGAAGAACGTCACCGGCGCCGACTTCATGGCCTGTGTCGGCGACGCCGACAAGGGCGTGGAGCTTGCCAAGAGCGTGGGCGTGGACATGGACGGCGTGCCCCACACCTGGGGCAACGCGCTGTACGAGACGTTCGACCAGAAGGTCGAGGCCACGTTCATCCAGCCGACGTTCATCACCATGTACCCCGTGGAGGTCAGCCCGCTTGCCAAGCGCAGCCCCGAGCAGCCCGCGCTCACCGAGCGCTATGAGATGTTCATTTGCGGCTGCGAGATGGGCAACGCCTTCAGCGAGCTGAACGACCCCATCGACCAATATCAGCGCTTCAAGGCGCAGGCCGAAAAGCGCGCCCACGGCGACGAAGAGGCCAACATGATGGACGAGGACTTCGTCATGGCGCTCGAGTACGGCATGCCGCCTACCGGCGGCCTGGGCTTCGGCATTGACCGGTGCAGCATGATGCTCTGCGGCACGGATTCCATCCGCGACGTCATCCTGTTCCCCACGATGAAGCCTTTGGACTAAAATTCCACAATATGTAGCGTCTGATGAAATAGGACGGCACAAGATGTGGTGAAAAGGGCTTACAACTACAACTTTTCTACAACTTTTGCTTGAAATCAGACGGCTTCAGACGGGCCAAAATGAAGGGCAAATCCGTGTTTTTTATGCGGATTTGCCCTTTTTTGCAATTTTCACATTAGCACCAAATTGCCCTTGATTGCCTCTGCTTTTTCCCTCATGTTTTCTTGCGTAATATGCGTATAAATATCCATAGTTGTGGAAAAATCAGCGTGGCCCATCACTTGCTGGATAAACTTGATGTCGTTCGTGCTTTCGCAGAGCCGCGTGCAGAATGTGTGTCTCATGTTATGTACGCTAAAATGCGGCAGCAGTTCCGGCTCACGATCTTCCAGTTCAGCCTGATCCATTTCTTCGGCGTTGTAGGCGATGGAGATACGCTGGATGGCCCGATTGATATTATGGGCACTGAGAAAGTAACCTTCCCGATTCCTAAAAAGGAAACCGTGATACCCATTCATCACAAGGTCTTCCGGATAGAGGGTGTCCATGACTTCAATCAATGTGCGGAGCTGTTCAGCAACCTGCGGATACAGGATCGGGATGGTACGGGTGCCGTTGGTTGTTTTAGGGGTGTTGATGTGAAAACCTGCTTTCCCATCAATCATACGGTAAATCAAATTATGATTGACAGAGATGGTGTTGTTCTCCAGATCCACATCATTTTTAGTTAAGCCAGTACATTCCGCAACACGCATTCCTGTACCGAGCAGCACGACCATGACAGGCAGCCAGTGGCTATACATCGGTGACTTTGAAATGAAACGAAGAAAGTTCTTCTGCTGTGTCATAGTCAGCGCGATTCTTTTTCTTCGGGGGTGCCCCGGCCCCCTCTGTTTTGAGAGAGCGATAGACGCCCTTGCTGGGATTTTTTCGGATGTAATCATCATCGACCGCCAATTCCAGCGTGGGATGGATCAGGTTATTGATGCTTTCCAGAGAATTGATTGCAAAGCCTTTTTTCAAAAGCTTCGTGTAAAAGGTCAGGATGTCGCTCTTTCGGATATTAGGCAGAGGGATGTTAGCAAACGGCTCGTCCTTCACATAGTTGCTCCAAAGATATTCGTAATTCGCCCGTGTAGAAGCCTTTAACTGAATTTTCGTATCCATGAGGACTTTGAACATATCATTTAGGGTAATTTTCATAGCCTCCTGGGTACGAATACCGTCATCGCTGTCACGGTTGAGCACTTTTTCTTTGGCTCGCAAACTGGCAAGGTCAAAATCATAGATGTACTTTTTTTCTTTTTGCCCAGTTTATAGACAAACATATAGCTGCCGTCTGAGCGTTGTGTCTCTCCTGGCCGCAGGTTACGGCCTTTGTTGTCTTTTTCTAACTTTTGGCATAGGCTGATACCTCCCGATGTTTTGTGTGTTGCTGCGCCCGGAATGGGCAAGGTTCTGTTAGCATGAGATCTCGTACAAGTATTCCTTCACTCGCTGAACGCTCCAAAGGACACGAGAATTCATGGTAATGCGGGCGTGGGCCAGGTCGCCGATCTGGACGGCCGTGTGCCGTCCGCAGTCGAGCAGTTTGCAAAGCGATTCCGTATCGACCGCCAAGCACTGATCCGGTGAAAGGTCATTGGGTTTTCTTTTTTCCATAATTGCCCTCCTTTATTTGCAATTACATATATCCCCTACGATTTGTAGGGGAAGGTTTTCAACAAAAACAATGAAGTCATTCAAATTCATCGGGAAGTGTGAAGGCTCTTCCATCGTCCATTTCCTGCGCCGGGGCTTTCCGCCGCGTATTTTCAGGCTGCCGCTATGCGACATTTAAGTTGTGGGCGCGCACAAACACACTATCCGCATCTCCTGTATAACTCCGATAAAAGAGGTTATGAGAATTGTCAAGGTACAAAAAGAGCGTGCGGACTGGCTACGAAATCCGGCACCATGTCTGTACACCCTATAAATAGGGCAAGAAGGCTGCAGGAATTTTTTTTCTGCACGGCCTATTTTTTGTAAAAAAATTTTTCTGTTAGACTATATATAGACATTTGTTCTTGACTAAATCAATATATTGTGTTATCTTGTTCTTGTAATTGATTTTTGTGCGTTCCCCCATATATGGGATACAGATTTTGTATCTGTACGGCAAGGCTCAAAGCCCTGCATTGCACACGCAGTTAAGATTGTATTTGTGCCAGTAGTATTGCTGCGCCCATTCGGGCCAGTATATTACTGGCTTTTTTTATTTTTCGGGGTTTCCCCATCAGCGAGGATGACATTGGTTCATAGGCAACTATGGACAACAGGCGTTTTGCCCTTTGTCATGCTCGCTTTTTTGTCGCCCAAATGCCGGAAACGGCTTTGAGGATATATCAAACTACAGAAAGGCAGGTAACACGCATGAATGTAAAAAAGCGAAGGCAGGAGCCTATGGCAAAAAGGAAATGGCCTTTGGAGGACTGGCAGCATCAGAAGGTGCCCAAATCCAGCCAAGTCCATAGTCCAATGATTCGAGTACACGCTATTCCCCGCCGAACACGGAGGGGGTGCTAAAGATGCCGGCGAGCAATGTAGCTGCCGAAAAACGAAGTCAACCCCAAATTTTGGTGGAAACGGCAGGCCTGTCCGAAGAGGAATGGCTTGCATACCGCCGGAAAGGGATTGGCGGCAGTGATGTGGCGGCTCTGCTGGGAATTTCACCCTGGCGGACGGCAAGAGACCTCTACTTTGACAAGTTGAATATCGTAGCGGTCGAAGATAATGAGGACAACTGGGTTGCTCTGGAAATGGGGCACCTGTTGGAGTCGTTGGTGGCGAAGATATTCCAACACCGCACAGGGTACAAGGTCTATCAGATCAAAAAAATGTTCCAGCACCCACAGTATTCGTGGATGCTGGCCGATGTGGACTATTTTGTGGAATTGCCGGATGGCAGTACCGCAATTCTGGAGATTAAAACGACAAATTATAACGCAAGGGATAACTGGTGGCTAAACGGTGAAGAAACCGTTCCCGTCTATTATGAAGCCCAAGGGCGGCACTATATGGCCGTCATGAATGTGGACCGCTGCTTCTTCTGCTGCTTGTATGGTAACAATGAGGAAGAAACCATTATTCGTGAAATCCGGCGGGACGAGTCCTATGAGGAGGAGATGATTTTCCTGGAGCAGTATTTCTGGGAAAACCATGTTCTTACCAGGACACCGCCGCCCTATACCGAAGATGGTGATCTGGTGCTTGAAAGCGTGCGCCGGCATACGGGCTCTGCAGATCAGGACGCTCCCGTTGTAACGCTTGATTTGAGCCTGACAGCCAAATTGATGCGCTATCTCCAGCTCCAAGAGCAGAAGAAACTCACGGAAGCAGGCAGCAAAGAGATCGAGGCGGATATGCAGCGGCTGAAGGCGGCATTGGTCGGAAATGGGCAAGAGCTGCAAGGCCGTTTGCCAACAGGATGGGGTGAACTATATCGTTACTTACAATCCGGTGAGAAAGTCCAGCATTGACAAAGACAATCTGATGCGGCTGAAGCTGGACCACCCGGACATTTACGAGCAGTTTGTTACAGTATCCGAATCCAGACGGTTCAGTGTTAGAGCCTCGATTATGGAGGCCGCTTAGTGAGGTGAAAAAAGGATGAATTGTATTGGAACTTACGACGGGACGATTTTTTATAATCCTGCAAATAAGTTCTGCATCATCAGTGTAAAAACCGCAGACCAGAGTGTGCCAGCTGAGGCCAGGTCAAACAGGCGGTACAAAGACCATTTGATCCGCTTTACAGCTGTGGGGTATGAGATTCCACGGACAGATGCGGTAGAGTTGGAACTGGATGGTGAATGGGCAAAAAGGCAAGTATGGTGTCCAGCTCCAGGTGGAGCAGTGGCGTGAAATTGTGCCCAGAACAAAAACGGCGTAGAGGGCTACCTTTTTTGCCTCCGGGCTTATCAAAGGGATTGGTCCCAAAACAGCCGCAGACATTGTGGAGCGGTTCGGTGTGGACACACTGGATATTCTGGAACACCAGCCGGAGCGGCTGTTGGAGATCCGGGGCATTACGGAAAGTAAATTGGAGGACATCAAAGCTTCTTATGCAGAAAACCGTATGCTCCAAGGAATTATGACCTTGCTGGCACCGTTTAAGATTACTCCCAAGACGGCATTGAAAATATATCAATATTTCGGCCCGACCAGCGTAGAGATTTTGGAAAAGAGCCCATTTGAGCTTTGCCAGATCTCCGGCTTTGGATTTCGGCGGGTAGATGCAATCGTACAAAAGAGCGGGGCGATCTCCATGACCCTATGCGTATCAAAGGGGCTGTCTTTTGTGTGCTGGATGAGGGCAAGAGTAAACGAGGCCATCTGTACATCAGTTCTGAAGAACTGGAGAAATCAGCGCTGAAACTGCTCAATGAGAAGATACCTGTACCGGGAGCTTCGCCTGCATCAGCAGGAAGTCAGGGATATGATGCAGGAAATGATCCTGAATGGAGCAATCGTTTCCGTGAAGGATAATATCTATCTTCCCAGAGTGTTTGCCCAAGAGGACGAAACGGCGCGCCGGATCGCCCAGCGTCTGGTCGCCCAGATGCCAGTAGAGCATATTGCGCCGGTGCTGGAACAGGTCAAGGTTGAAATGGGACTGCGCCTGTCTGCACAGCAGGAGGCTGCGGTCTATGCAGCATTTAGGCATGGCTTGTCAGTGATTACGGGTTCTCCTGGTACTGGTAAAACAACAGTGCTGCGGACGATACTTGAGGTTTACCGGCGGCTGCACCCCTGATGGCAAAATTGCTCTTATGGCACCTACCGGTCGGGCAAGCCGCAGGATGTCGGAGAGTACCGGCTTTGAGGATGCCCGAACATTACACAGTGGTCTGGGACTGACCAGTGAAGAGGATGAGGGTAGCCGGAACAGAAAGTCAGAGCCACTGTGTCGGCCGATTTAATCATTGTGGATGAGTTTTCCATGGTGGATATGTGGCTTGCTGAGAAATTTTTTGAACGCATGAAGATAAATGCCAGAATCGTGCTGGTAGGCGACCCAGATCAGCTTCCCAGCGTAGGAGCCGGAAATGTGTTCCGTGAGATCATCGAAACCCAAAAATCGTCCCAGTAACGGTGCTGGATCAGATTTTCCGTCAGTCGAAGGATAGTCTGATTGCCTATAATGCCAAATTTATTAACGAGGGCAATACCAAACTGTTTTACGGACCGGACTTTGTTTTCGTGTCTGGTGATAGTCAGGAAGACACCGCTGAAAAGATTACAGAACGGTATTGTTTGGAGATACAGGAGAGTGGCATTGAGAATGTGCAGATTCTTTCACCTTTCCGTTCAGAAGGCGCCGCGTCGTCGGAACAGCTGAATGAGACCATTCGTGAATTGGTCAACCCATTCCGCTCTGCGGAGGAGGAAATCAAGTTCGGGCCCCCAAGATATTCCGGATCAATGACCGCATCATGCAGACCAAGAACACAGAAAAGGTCTCTAATGGAGATCTGGGCTTCATCCGGTATATTAAGGACACTGACCAGGGTAAAAAAATCGGCATGGATTTTGGCGCTGGCAGAACACTGGAATACGGCGTAGATGATTTGAGCAATGTGGATCTGGCTTATGCTACTACGATCCACAAGGCTATGGGCTCTGAGTATGAGACCGTTATTATGCCGCTGCTCAAAGCGCACACCATCATGATGTACCGTAATCTGCTCTACACCGGAATCACGCGTGCCAAAAAGCGGGTGGTTCTGATTGGGCAGAAACAGGTATTGTTTATGGCAATCCATCGTAATGAGATCGGCAAGCGGAATACGCTGCTGGGTATGCGTATTCAGATGTATTTCAAAGCCTACGCAAAGAAAGCCGGTATCCCCATTCCGGCTGCGTTGGAAGAACAATTAAAGAACGCAAGTTAAAAAAAGAGAGGTCAGATGCAGAAATAGCACTTGGCGTCTCCTATTTTTATGTCAGAAAGGAGTTTCCAACATGAACGAAAAAGTAATCCGATGCCTATGATGTACAAAACAATTCCGGCAGTGGCAGAACTGAACAAGGTGCCGGGCTTTGACCCGCTCAAATTTCTGCGCCATAAGGTATCCAGAAAGACCAATGAGAAAATGCTGCAGTTGGAATTGCCTTATCAGAAACTGTGGTTCGATCACCCGTCACCCACAGGGCCGCATGAAA
>VOFJ01000805.1_pt1 | contig 18678 bp, 30 predicted proteins | sample 5384081 | NCBI WGS metagenome assembly VOFJ01 (sample SAMN12384729, study PRJNA508395) | human gut metagenome | isolation source: healthy gut I | host: Homo sapiens
CTTCACGTTCAGTTACGTATTGCCTAGCAGTTCCAGCTTGTGGCGGATATCGAGGAAAGAAGTCGGCTCGTCGAGGATGATGACCTCCGGCTCCTGACAGATCGCACGCGCAAGAAGCACTCTCTGGCGCTGGCCGTCGCTGATGGCGTTGAAATCGCGGCCGCCGAGCTCTTCGGCATGAACGGCGCGCATCGCCTCTCGACCTTCTCCTCATCCTCGCGGGTCAGCATGCCGAGCCGTCCGGTGTACGGATAGGGCCCGTTGCCACGATATCGTGACAGGTCATCAGCTCCGGCTTCATGCGCTCCGTCAGCACAACGGCCATCTTCGTGGACAACTCGCGGAACGAAAGCTCATGCAGGTTTTTTTCCCGTCAAACTCCACATTTCCGCCGACCAGCTTTAACTGGCGGGTGATGCTTTTGAGAATCGTAGACTTCCCAGCGCCGTTCGGTCCGATCAGCGTGACGATCTCGCCTTTTTTCGATGCCAATGCAGATATCTTTGATCAGCGGCTTCTTATCATAGCCGACCGTCAGGTGGTCCAGATGAAAATAATATTCATTCATATTCTCTTACCCCCTTTTCCGGCGCAGCATCATGAAAATGACGACCGGCGCACCAAAGATCGATGTGACCGTACTGATGGACAGCTCCAGCGGTGCAAACGCCATACGCGCGATCAGGTCGCACATCATACAGAAGACGGCTCCGCCGAGGAACGTTCCGGGATTACGACGAGCGGACGCGATGTGCCGAGGCTCTGTTTGACGAGGAACGGACGGCAATGCCGACAAACGAAATCGGACCGGCAAATGCGGTGACACATGCGGAGAGAATACTCGAAAGCAGAATCAGCGCGATGCGGAATACTTTGATGTTGACACCCATGCTCTGCGCATACGCCTCACCGAGCTGATATGCACCGATCGGTTTTGCCATCAGGAACGTGATGACAAAGGTGATGCCGATCACAGCCGCAGAGATCGCTACGTTGCTCCAGCTCATACCGGAAAAGCTTCCCTGTGACCAGCCATGCAGATTCACGATATCTGAATCCTCCGCAAAAGTCACTACAAAATCAGTTACTGCCGAGCAGATATAACCGATCATAATACCGCCGACGAGAAGTCCTGCCATATTTTTGATCCGTCGGGACATCAGCAGAATGAAGCCGACAGAGAAGGGATCCTAAGAATGCTGCAACAATCATCGTGTAAGATGTGATATTACGCGCCCACTCCAGATAAAAGATCATGGTCAGCGCCACGACCATTTTGGCTCCCGAGGAAATTCCAAGAACAAACGGACCGGCAATCGGGTTTTCAAAGAAAGTCTGTAAAGGAAGCCCGACAGGGACAGAGCACCGCCCAGGATTGCCGCCATCAGAATACGCGGAAGGCGGATTTTCCAGATAATATTATACTCTTTCCCCTCTCCGGTCCGCCGCAGCAGAATCCGGAAAATTTCCGGAATCGAAATATTTACGTTTCCGGAATTGATATTCAGCACGGTGATGGCGGCGAACGCCAGAATCAGCACCAGGAACACAGCGGCATACCGCGAACGGCGCCGGAAGTTTTCCATATGGAAACTGTTCTCTTTTTCCTGTCATATTCTTTTTTTTCTCTGACATACGTTCCTCCATCAGGATAATTTTCTTAAGAATACCATCTGATCCGGATCGCCGCCCGTTACCAGAAGGTTAATGTCGTTGGTAAACTGTGCAATTTTATCGGTTGCCTGATACATCGATTTCTCGGTTGTCCAGACGTTGCCCTCTTTGACTGCTTTGTAATCGTCAAACATGGAATCCTTTGCCAGCAGGTCGTCCAGGGTTTTGACGGTGGAATCGATGCTTGCGTTGTAGATCAGGTAGTCCGCATCTTCGGCCGTATCGTAGAACTGCTCCATCGTGATCGGCACGGATGTTTTTTTCCGCTGTCGTCCTGGAGATCACGGAAGGCGTTGCGCGCACCGCCAAGCTCGATCATGTTGGAAATGTAGTCCTCCGGGTTCCGCACAACGGCAGCCCCGCTCGTATTAATATAGAAGAAAGCGACCGTTTTTTCGGTATTCTGGAAATCCTTCAGATTTTCCACAACACTTGCCTGACTTGCAAAGAAGTCGGCTGCCTCCTCTTTGTCCAGCATGGCACCGTAGAGTTTGATCCATTCGGTTCTGCCAAGAGGCTGGGATTCGTAGCTGGAACGGTCAATGAAATTTCGGAATATCGAGCATCTCGATCATCTCCTGTACCTTCGGGGAATGGAGGATCATCGTGGATTCAATGGCCAGATCACAGTTCTCACTGACCAGAAGTTCGTAATCCGGCTCACTGTATTTTCCGGCGAAGATCATCGTTCCGGCATTCATCGCGTCAACGGCATCCTGTACGTACCAATTGTCTGCGGTTTCACCGGAGAGACGAATCGTATCGAGGGAGTCGATGGCATCGAACAGCGCCATCGGAGAGGTTGCTGCCATGTAGATGCGTTCCCAGCGGCTGATGGATTACAATTACATCGGAATCGAGGTCATCCGGCGCCTCTTTTCCGTCCGGGACGAGCAGATACTGCGCGCCGTCTTTGACATCGAGCAGTTTATAGCCGTCTGTGCAGTAGTATACGTTAAAGCACTCGGCGTAATTCAGGACCATCTTGCTCTCGATGGTGATTCCGGTGATGTCCGGTGCGTCGCTGACATCGTCTGTCGTTGCGAAACCATCCGCGGATGCGGTATCACTCCCGGAGGTGCTGCTCTCAGCAGTGGCTTCGGAGGTGCTTTCACTTTCAGCTGTACTTTCCGAGACGGATGTGCTCTCCGTCTGGCTTTCGGAAACGTCTGCTGCGGATGCTGTGGATGTGCTGCTCTCAGAAACTGCCGAAGTGCCCGACGCGGACGATGTGCTGCTTCCCGTTGATGCGGTGCTGCCGCAGGCCGTCAGCGACATCGCTGCTGCAAGAAAAAGTGCGGCCCATTTTTTCAGCTTTCTTTCGTTTTTTTCCTGTCATTTGATATTCCTTTCTTAAAGAAAAAGCCGCTGCCATATGGCAGCAGCCCTTTTCATTTTTTGCTGCAAATTATTGTACTTATTTATTCTCTTCTGCCTTTACCATCTGCTGGAACAGCTCGTTTGCCTGATCCTCGCATCCGAAGATCACGCCGTAGACTTTCAGCCACTCTGCTTTCGCAAGATCGGTCTTCTCGTCTGCGGAACGGTCAACCAGCATCGGAATGGTCAGGGTTGCCAGACGCTCTGCGGTGTCGGACAGACGCTCATTTTCCTCTTTCAGAAGTTCTTCCGGAGTCTTGTCTTCGTCTGCTTTCTCATCCGTTGTCTTATCGTCTTTATCGTCCTTCTGATCCTCAGCTTTGGTATCTGCGGTCTCGTCGGCTGCATCAGCATCTTCCTCATCTTTTGCATTTCCCGGAAGGAACTCAGATGGAAGAATTGCAAAGTCGATTTCGTCTTTTACCAGAGCTTTGTAGTCCAGATCATCGAATGCTCCGTCGAAGGAGATTTTTTTGTCTTCCATTGCTTTTGCAATGTTTTCGATCCGGCAGTCTTTCTGCTCCATGCCGACTGCTTTGATGCTCTCTGCTGCGTCTAACTGCTCGTCGAGAAGTTTCAGGGCATCCTCAGATGCTACGTATGCTTTCTCAACCGGAAGCTGGATCACGATCATATCTTTGTCCAGTCCTGCCGGAATCTCAACATCTTTCGGAACGATCAGATATTTGACAACATTGCCTTCGTACAGCTCTTTTTGTCTTTTCGGTCAGATCTTTCGCTTTCTCAGTGCCGGTCTTTTTGGAATCGGATGCTGCTGCCGCTTCTTCCTCGTCGGTTGCTGCTGCGGTATCCTCTGCTGCTGCGGTATCGGTATCTTCTGCTTTCTTGTCGTCCTCGGTCTGTTTCTCCGGATCACGCTCGGTATCTTTTTGTCATATCGATCTCCAGCAGGGTGATGCCTTCGTCGTAATGATACATCTTGAAGCGTACTCTGCGTAAGCAAGTTTTGTCTCTGCTTTGTATTCCAGTCCCATGATCTCCGGAGCGGTGGTATCCAGCTTGGAGTTATCGGTGCTGATCGTGGAGGTTGTTCCGTCTGCTCTTACAAATCCTGTGCTGGAAGAAGTGCTGCCGCCCTTCTTTGCTGCTGCCAGGGAGATGAAGATGTTGTAGGAAATCTCATGGGCAACGGACATTCTGGTGGTCATACCGATGATGGTATTGTTCTTGTTCAGCTCAACCGGAATGGTGAAGATGCTGCTTCCGCCGCTGACATTTGCCATGTATTTATTTCCGTTTGCTTTTTACATATCCGTAGTACGGACTGCTGAATGCGATCGTTGCATAAGCCTGTCCGTTCGTTACAGTAATCTTGCTGCAGGAGATGGTTACCTTTCCGGATCCGCCGGAGAAGGAGAATCCGTCTGGTGTGTAAACGCCGTCTGCCAGTGTGGTTGCACTGTCTACTTTGGATGTGCCGCCGCTTAAGTCAGACTCATATTTGGATTCCTGCTCCGGTTTGGTATCGGCCGGTTTCTGGGTCGGTGCCGGAGTCGGGGTGCTGGTCGGTTTTACAACCGGTGTCTCAGCTGGAGATACGGTTGGGGTATTGGTCGGAACGAGGGTTGGTTTCGGAGTATCGCCCTTGTTGTCATCCGACGGAAGGTCTCCGGTCTTTTTCAGGCTGGAAGATGCAATCGTGATGGCTCTGTCGTACCATTTGCCGCTCTTTACTGCATGAGCTGCTACAGCAAGTTCCTGATCCAGTGCTTCTACCGGGGATTTCAAACTGCATTCCGGTTTTTTGATTTCACCGTCTAAGGTGTAGTCCACTTTTCCGGTGGAAGCGATCCATGCGCCGCTCTCTGCTGCCGCATCTTTTCCGGTTCCCATATACAGATAATCATAGCCGCTTCCGCTTAAGGTGATAACTGCTGTCATTTTTCCGTTTTTCGCGGTCAGTTTTACGCCGACTACCTTGAACATTGCTGCATTAGTTGTTGCCTCTGCACTGTAAATACCATCTGCTACTTTATTGGTCTCATCTGCCGGAAGATCTGCGGTCTTTTTTCAGACTGGAAGATGCAATAGTAATGGTTCTTGCATACCATTTATCCCGTTTTGCAGAATGGGAAGAAACAACAAGTGCCTGATCGAGTGCTGCTACCGGAATATCATACTGCATTCCTGTTTTCGTCTCGCCGTCTGCTGTTGTGTAATCAACGGTGCCGACGCCTGCAATCCATGCACTCTTGTCTGCGGCAGCTGCCTCTTCCGGTGTTCCCATGTACAGATAATCGTAGGCAACACCACTTAACGTGATGCGTGCTTTCATGTCGCCGTCTTTTACGGTCAGCTCTACGCCGACTACTTTGAACATAGCTGCGCCGGTCTCCGCGGTTCCGCTGTAGATACCGTTTTCTACTTTCGCCGGTTCCGGGTTGGGTTGCGGTTGGAACCGGAGTCTCACTCGGAGTCGGGGTTGCAGTCGGGACCGGAGTCTCGGTCGGCTCCGGTATCGGAGTTACTTCCGGTGTTTTACTTCCCGGAACTGCAAGATAAAGCTGCTGTTTGGTGTACCAGGTTCCGTCTTTCTTTCCAAGAACAATCGGAACGGTTGTGCCGGCTTTGTCCGCATCTACTTCAAATGTAAAGGAATAACCGCCGTTTGCTTCCTGCATTCCCTGGATAGCCGGTGTTTTTGCAAGGTCATCGTTCTTTCCAAGATACAGTTTATCAAATGATACGTTGTTTGTTTTCAGTGTAAGAACGAGTTTATCGCCCTTGTTGATCATTGTTGCCTCGGAGATGACGAACATTTTGAATACGCTGCCGTCCTCTTTGGTAACCGGTGCTTCTACACTGGCTGGCTTATTCGAGGAATCCTCACCTGGATTTTCGCTTGGAGTCTCGGTTGGTTCCGGTGTTACCGTCGGTATTGCATCGGTGCTGTGGATCGTAACGGTTTTATCAGCCCATGTTTTTTTTTCCTTGGCTGAGCGAACGGCAACATCCATCTGTTTGTCAAGCTCTTCCACCGGAATTTCAAAACGATATCCGGTCTTTTTCTGCACCAGTTCGTATCCGTATAGGTTTCGCTTCCTGTCGGAGCAATCCAGCTCTTTTCATCTGCTGCGGCAGCTTCTGCTGCTGTTCCCGTATACAGGTAATCATAGCCGGTTCCACTCAGCAGAATGGATGCTTTTCAGTTTTCCATCTTTTACGATGAGTCTGGAAGAAATCACACGGAACATGCTTCCGGTTGCTTCTGCAGAAGTCTCATACTCACCATCTGCCGGTTTTTGCTGCTTCCGCTGCTTTTGTTTCTTTCTTCTCGGCTGTATTGGATGCCTCATTTTTGGTCGTTTCTTTTTACTTCCGTTTTCGGCTGTTCTGCCGCCGGACTGGTATTCTCTTTTTACAGCATCTTTGGTTTCTTCTTTTGCCGATGTTTCTTTTTCAGCATCTTGGGAAGTCTCATCTGCTGCTTCCGGCTCTTTTTTTCTGTGGTATCGGCAGTCTCTTCACCGTCTTTTTGCAGTGTCCTCTGCAGTATCTTCCGGAAGCATCCTCATCTGCGGATGGTGTCTCGGTCTCGTCAGATCCTGCCGGTGTCTGATCCTCTGCAGGCGCGGCCGGTGTTTCCGTCGGCTCTTCTGCCGGAGTCTCTGCAGTGCTTTCACTGCTCTCGGTTTCTGCCGGTGTTGTTTCCAGTTCTGCCGTCTCTGCTGTTTCTTCGCTCTGCGGCGCTTCCTCTGCGGCTGCGCTGCTTTCTGTCTGTGCTGCTTTTTTTCCTGCGTATCTGCTAATACGCTGACAGTCGGGCTCATGATCATGGACGCCGACAGCAGCAGTGCCAGAAATTTGCTTGAATTTCCTTTCATAACTTCTCCTTTTCTTCGGATATCCTTCGCGCATCTGCTCCGGATTCCGTCTGACTTTTTCAGGCAGCTGGGCGGTGCCTGTCCCCGTCAATGATGTCTCCTGCCTGCAAGTAATCTTGTTTTTGAGGACACATTTTTTCTGCGAAAAAGACAAACAGACATCTGCTTTTTTCTGCAAAAGAGTTTCTCCACCGGAGCTCTTTTTCGGACGCATGGCGACAAAAAGCAGATGTCCGATTTTCTTCGTACATCTTTCCATGAATATATATGCTTTTTATCGGAAGCGATTCACTAACCTTTCCAGCAGGTTTCCTGACTCGCAGATCTTCACGGCAGCCGCGCCGTTCTCATGCGTTTCGCACAATGGCATTTCTGCAGCTAACACTCCCTGCTTACAGTGACCGGATCGCTCAGGATTTCCACCTGATTCCCTTTTACCTTCGCGGATTCTTTTTCAAATCCGTTCCGCACTGAAAAGTCCCTTATTTCATTCGTTACTGATTATAGCAAAGCCGTTTTGGAAAGTCAAATGAAAGGCCACGGAAAAAGCGCATAAAATCAGCATTTTTTACATACTTTATGATAACTGTCCGCACCGGAGCCTATTCTATGAAACCAGCTTCTCTGCACCGCCGCATCCTGTTCCCTCTGCTTCTGTGCGGCGGACTTCTTTTTCGCTCTGCTGTTCTGGTATTTTTTCCCCGTTCTTTTCCCCTGGTGAGAACCGCCGGTTTTTCCGCGTATGTGGAGGAACGCTTCCACTCCGAGGTAACCTCTTCTGCCATCACGCTCCACTATACCCTCGCCGATCCGGCTTCCCGCGGAATTGCCCCCGGCACTGCCTCGTTCGGCACGGTTTCCATCCCTGACCGCACCTCGTATGATGCCCTGCTGCAGAGTGTGGAAACAACGCTCACATCCTTTCATCGAAACCGCCTCTCCGCGGAAAATCAGATCACGCTCGATCTTCTGCTCTACGAGCTGAACTGCGAGAAAATGCCGGGCAGCACCAGCCTTCTTGCGGAACCGCTCGGTCCGTCGCTAGGGATTCAGGCACAGCTTCCCATTCTGCTCGCGGAGTACCCGTTCCGCACACAGCAGGATATCGCCGACTACCTCCATCTTCTGCAGGATCTCCCGCGCTATTTCTCCGATCTCATCGCACTCGAGCAGGAAAAATCCCGGCAGGGCGTGTTTCAGAATGACCTTGCGGTCGATGGCATTATCCGCCAGTGCAGTGCTTTTCTCGCCGACGCGGAGACACCGGAAAGCCATCTGCTCCACACCGTTTTTTCAGAATAAACTGCAGGCGTCTTCACTGTTTTCTGAGGCGGAAAGGAATCTCTGTCTGCAGACGCTTGAAAAACTCCTTATCTCCTGTGTTTTTCCCGCCTACCGCTCTCTTTCCGATGCTCTTTCTTCACTCCGCGGCAAAGGAACGCAGAACGCCGGCGGTCTTTCCCGGCAGGAAGGCGGACTTTCCTACTATGCGTATCTTCTCCGCAGCCGCGTCGGTGTTGACGCTTCACCGGAGGAGCTGACCCGCCTTTTAACACAGCAGCTTGCGGACCAGTGTGCCGAAATGCAGATTATTCTCGATCAGAATCCGTCGCTCTCCTCTCCGAGCAGGCGCTCGTGCTGCCGTTCTCCACGCCGGAGGAAATGCTTGCCGATCTGCAGAATGCCGTTTCTGAAGATTTTCCCGTTCTTTCGGGTATCGCATACGAAGTAAAGACCGTGGATGACTCTCAAGGATTTTTTAAGCCCCGCCTTTTTATCTCACACCGCCCGCCGAGGTCAATTCACCCAACTCCATTTACCTGAATCCCGCGGATGAAATGACCGGCATCGAGCTGTATTCCACACTTGCCCACGAGGGCTTTCCCGGCCATCTGTACCAGACCGTCTCGTTCTCGCGCTCCGACCCGCTTCTGATCCGCCATCTCTACGCGCCGTCGGGTTATGTGGAAGGATGGGCAACCTACGTTGAATCATATGCCTGCCGCTACGCCGCACGTAATCTCGATGCAAACACGCAGGCGCTCTGCCGTCTCTGGTATCTGAACCGCTCGGTGCATCTTACCCTCTGCTCGCTGCTGGATCTCGGAATCCACAGCCAGGGATGGCTCCTCTCGGATGCGTCAGCCTTTCTGGCGCAGTTCGGCATCACGGATGCGTCGGCCGCTGCCTCTTTATATCAGTATATTCTCGAGACACCGGCGAACTATCTGAAATACTGTGTCGGATCGCTCTCGTTTTCGCAGCTCCTCTCGGAAGTGCAGAAACAGGAAGGTGACTCATTCTCATTGATCGGTTTCCATGAAAAACTGCTCCGTCTCGGGCCTCTGCCGTTTCCGCTCGTAGAAAAATATCTGTAAACGGTTCGCCCTGCTGAAAAAAAAAAGATCCCACAGACTTTCTTCTATAAATAATAAAAAGTTCTGTGAGATCTTTTTTTTCATTTTCAAAATTCTTTAACCTAAATTGTAAAGAGATGGATCTGTCGGCCGCTGCGGATCAATAACAGAGGCAGAATCAAACAGATCGCTTGTTCTATCCTCGCCGCCTCCGTAGAGGTTCTGGTACAGACGGTATCCATCCAGGTTTTTCTTCGTCCCATACGCAGGTAATTGTCTCTTACCTGAACGAAATACTGGGAGGAATCTACGTTGCAGTAGATGTTGAAGCCCTGACTCTTTAAGTAAAGCAAACTTCTCATTGTCCATCGTGTAATCGTGCCAGTCGGAAAGATCCTGTCCATGTGCAAAGATGATGATATCGCTTCCGCCGATGAGCGGTGCAACATACGTCAGCCATTTCTCGGTATCCGCCTGGATCGTCTCGATCGGTTTGTCGCCGACACGGATATGGCCCCAGGTATGGCTTGCGAATGTCCAGCCGTCTGCTTTGATCGCATCGGCTACTTTTTTTTTCGCCTCCTCGCACTCTTTATCCCAGTCGAAATCCGGGTGTGCATCAAGCCATGCTACCTGATCATCCGTCAGATCTTCTCTTGTCTTGTAATCACCGTCGGTGCGGTATCCGAGGATTCCGTCGTAGCCGGTCAGTGCTACGGTTCCGCGCGCATTATGGTATACGGCATCCGGATGCGCTTCGATAAACTGATCCATCAGCGGGATGCAGTCGTAAGCACCGGTCACAACAGTTCCGTCATCCTGAATGTATTCGCAGGTCGGTTTTCCGTCGTCGCCGACTACCATCTTGCTGGCAATGCCGCGTCCGTCGTAAGAGTGGTAATAGGAAAGGTCATCCAGAGAAAGAACGAATGCTTTCTTGCCCTCCGGCAGGTAAATGTCCCCTTCCTCGTAATGAACGGTTCCGTCATCATCTACGGTCTTTTTTCACGAGATCGTTGATCGAAACCATGACATATCCTCTGTCGTACATCTGCTGGGTGATCGCGTTGAACTCATCCACGGTGGTCATCCACTGGCAGAAGCCTGCGGTCTGTGCGTTGTCCTGATAGAACGCTTTCTGCGGATCGACTACAAGAGAATGATAGAAAATGTGGGTTACTTCGTTGACGTTGACGCGCACACAGGCATCTCGTGCTGGTGTACTCTGCTACTTTTGTGATGATATCCGCGTCGGTTGCTGCGCCCTCTACGCTCTGGAGCTTTTCAATGGCTCCATCGTAATCGTATGTCTGCGCAAGTGCATCGGCTTCCGCCATAATCTGTGCTTTCGTTGTCGGCGCTTCAGCACTTCCCGTGCTGTCCGACGATACGGAACCGTCCACCTCTGCTGTTTTCTGATCCTCTTTTTCCTGTGCTTTCTGCTGGATTTTTTCTGTTCCTCCGGCCAAAGCCCAGATTCCAATGCCGAAGATGACAAGCAGAACACATAGAATTCCTGTTTTGATCATCAGCGCACGCTTCCGCTTTCTTCTTCGGAGCTCCTTTTTTACTGATGTTTTTTTTCTCACTCATTTTTCCTTCCTCCCAAAACAGCTTTTTGCTTTTCTGGCAAATATTACAGTTTTACCGGACTGACAGAAATTCAGCCCGGACTCTGCTCTTTCTATTTTAGCTCAAAATACCGGTTCTGTCGAGTAGGTTTCCGGCAGGTTAAGAGGAAATGTAAGAAAACCGGTAACGCTCTTTCTTTTTATGCGCGCTGGCCGAGTGCCTCATACATGAGAACGGCGGATGCAATCGCTGCGTTTAACGATTCCACTTTTCCTTCCATCGGAATACGGATCAGGCACTCGGCGGCCTCTGCCATTGCATCAGTCAGGCCGTTTCCCTCATTTCCGATCAGGAATGCCGTTCCTTTGTGTAATCCTCCTCGCGGTAGGAATGCACGCCGTGCAGATGTGCCGCGTACGTACAGATCTTCCGCGCTTTTTAAGCCTTTTACAAATCCGACCGCATCGTCGACGATCAGAAACGGCATACGGTAGATCGAGCCCATCGTCGAGCGGATCGTTTTCGGATTGAAGATATCCGCGGTACCGCGGCTCATGATGATGCCGGTGACTCCTGCGCCCTCTGCGGTGCGGATGATTGTTCCGACATTTCCAGGGTCCTGCAGATCCTCAAGTACCATCAGAAGCGGTGTCTTTCCGTTGTCCATCACCTCCTCTTCGGTGTAGTGCGGCATACGGATCACACTTAAAACACCCTGCGGCGTCTTCGTGTCGCACATGGACTGGAACACGCGGTCGTCCACTACTTCGTATTCTGTCCCGTCGGACGGTATTTCATGCATTTTGCTGCCGCTCTCAGACACATATACTTTTTTCAGCCATTCCCGCGGCGCTTCCTGGAACATTTTCCAGCCCTCCGCCACGAAAACGTCCTGCTCCCGGCGTTCTTTTTTGCTTTTTTTGTTCAGCGCAATAATGTTTTTTACCTGTGCATTGCTGCTGCTTGTAATCATGAATGGTCCCCTCATTTCCTGTTTTTCATCAATTTGGCAAGTTCTTTGTTTTCGCCGATCAGAATCAGCACTTCCTCTGCGCGGAGCAGCGTCTTCGGATTGACCGTGACACGGATGTCTTCCCCGTCCTTGACGGCGATTACGTTGATACTGTATTTCTTCCGCAGATCCAGCTCCTCGAGGTTATGCCCCGTCCACGCTTCCGGCACGGGAAGCTCTACCATGGAGAACGAATCCGACAGCATGAAGAAGTCCTGGAAGCCGCCGGAAATCAGGCTTTTTCCGAGGCGGATACCCGTCTCACTCTCCGCCATCACGACGCGGTCCGCGCCGACTTTTTCAAAAATATTGGCATGCATCTGGCTCATGCACTTTGCGATGACGAGCGGCACGCCCGCCTCTTTTTGCCTGCAGGGTGGCGAGGATGCTCGACTCCATATTTTCGGAAATGCCAACGATCACCACATCCATATTGCTGATGCCAAGAGATGCGAACACACGACTGTCCGTGATGTCTGCACGCGCCGCATAGGTAACAAGATCGGCAATTTCCTGTACCGGCTCAGCGTCTTTATCAACGGCAAGCACTTCTTTTCCTGCCTGCGCAAGTGTCGTTGCTACAGAAAAACCAAACTTTCCAAGTCCAATGACTGCATACTGTTTACTCATTTCTTTTCCTCGTTTTCTGAAATCTGTCCTGTTTTTTTATTTTCCCAACTATCCAATCAGAATCCGCTGCTCCGGTCTCTGAATATCGACATCTTTTCTTCCTGTTCTGCGGCGCAGTGCGACAGCCAGCGTCACCGGCCCGATTCTTCCCATAAACATAACCAGAATAACAATCACCTTTCCCATAAAAGGAAGCGTCGGCGTCAGGGAACGGGTGAGGCCCACCGTTGCAACCGCAGAAATAATTTCATACGTACAATCCAGCAGCGGGCTTCCGGTTACGGAAATCAGCAGCACGGTGGCAGTAAAGACTGTCGTCAGTACAAAAAAGAAAATGACGACAGCGGTACGGATATTTTCTTCCATCACTTTCCGCCCCCAGGCCACCGTATCTGAGTCTCCGCGAATATAGGAGGCAACCAGCACAACCAGAATGGCAACCGTTGTCGTCTTAACACCACCTGCCGTTCCCATCGGGGAGCCACCGATGAACATGAGAACCATACTTACCATTGCAGAGCTTTGTCCGAGAAATCAGCCTGCGGGATCGTCTCAAAGCCTGCCGTTCTTGTCGTCACGGACTGAAAAAAAGCCGCCATGACCTTCTGCGCAGGTTTCAGGCTGCCAAGTGATGGCGCGTGATTCCAGTCCAGTGCAAGAATCAGCAGTGCTCCACCGAACACCAGAATCATGGTTGTCGTTAAAACCAGTTTCGTATGAAGCGTGAATCCTCGCACAAAATTTTTACGGGGCCGTTTTCCCTTCACAAGCTCCTGCACCCGCTCCATAACTTCCCACCAGACGGGAAAAACCAAGACCGCTCAAAAGAATCAGTCCCATCGTCGTAAAGTTTATCAGCGGGTTCGTTACAAACGGAGCAAAAAGAGGCTTCGCCAACGAGATCGATTCCCGCATTACAGAAAGCGGAAACGGCGTGAAAAATACTGTAGCCGATTCCCTTCCAGAAGCCATACTCCGGCACAAACCAGAAGCTATACAGAACCGCCCCCGCAATCTCTACGGTTTTGCTGTTCCAATCAGAAGCCGGCGCACGATGCCCACACTGCCCTTTAAAACCGGCAGATTATAGGTATCCTGAATTAATTTCCGGCTCTGCAGACTGATTTTCCGGCGCAGGATCAGAAACACCATCGTCAGGCACGCCATGATGCCAAGACCTCCGAACTGAATCAACCCGAGGATCACAATTTTTCCAAAGATACTCCATGTCGTCGCCGTCGGAACGGTGACAAGGCCCGTCACGCAGACAGATGTCGTTGCGGTAAACAGGGCGTCGAGCCAGTAAACGCTTTTTTCCGTCCGCCGCAGAAACCGGCAGGCAAAGAAGAATTGTCCCCAGCAGAATCACCGCAGCAAACCCCAGCATCATAATCCGCTCCGCCGGGGTATGCCATTTATTTTTGCTTTCTTTTTTCGGCCATTGCTCCTCCTATTCTGCCGCTTCATTTTCTGCTTCACTGCTGTAGTAGAGCTTTCCGCTCTCACTGTCCGTCACGGTAATATCCGCAAAATATTCCCCGCAGGAACCCTCACACTGGTAATAGACGTCAAACGAAACCGTCATGTCATCTTCTCCTTCCAGGTATTCCGCGTGAACCTGATTTTTCGCGGTCCGCGTCGTTCTGCTCCACACTTTATCATCCGCAAGAAGCTCCTTTTTTGATCTTCACAGGAAATTCACTGGATGCAATTTCGTGCTGATTGGACTCGTTTTTTTTGATCCGGTAATAGAGATTCATGTACAGCCCGTCATCTTCCTCATGGAAAAACCAGCCGTAGATATCATCCTCCGCAACAATCGTCGGCTGGATCAGCTCAGCGTTTGTTTTGGTCGTGAATGCATTCATCTCATGCGTAAACTCATTCTGCATCCGGCGATGCTTCATCAGCCAGCTGCCTTCCTTCACACCGGCCGCAGCCACGGCAAGAACGACAGCGCCGATGCAAAGGCCAATGATTTTTTTTTTTGTCATTATTTAATTTCCCCTTTTCTTTTTCGAAATACACAAAAATAAGATACCCTAAGAACATACTTATGAGTATCTTATCAGTTTGCACATATAAAGTCAACGGAGCCGGTGGAGACTTTCCTGCCACCGTTGTGTGTAGTTTAAAATTATCCTGAAGCGAGGAATATCCCCGTCAATGACGAGGATATCTTCGATGCTTGTGTTTAATAATCTGCTTAAAATGAGAAAGTTGTCCAGACTTGGCAGGCACTTGCCGGAAATCCATTTATAGACCGCCTGTGGATTTTCAAAACCCATGGCATTCTGAATGTCTCTCACGGTGTATCCGCTTTCACGAAGAAGGGATTTGATGCGGCTGCCAGTTTCTTTCTGCTGGATTGACAAATAAATTGGTTCCATCCTGCACCTCCATATGTTTAAGCCATCCCGAAACACAGTTTTATCTTATCATCCGGTACTGGAAAAATCCAGTTTTTTCTTCCTGTTTCTACACAACCCGAATGATCTGTTCATACAAAAGGATTTTCTTTTTCATTCCGATTTCATCTACATTCCGATTGTCATGTGCTGCAAGATTGTTCCGTCCCTCTTCCATCTCTTCTTCTTCGGATGCAAGCTCCTCTTTCCACCAGCTCAGGTGATTGATCCGGTACGGCTTCCAGCCGCGGTCAAAAATCTCATCTCAACGACTCTCTTGCATATGCGCTTTCTTTTTTTACCGCAAGAAGATGTCTAGAGCGTGTGGCGAACTTCCTATTTCTTTTTCTTCTATCAAATGATGATTCAGCCATTTTCCTGATTTGAACCGGATGGTAAAGAGAATGGACCGCAGGCTCCAGTCTGCCGCCATACCGATCCAGACCGCAATCGGTCCGAATCCCCATACGCGGCACAGGTAAATACAGAGACTCACACGGCACAGCCACATCGTACAGCAGGACGTGATCATGGAGAATTTTACATCCCCGGCAGCCCGCATGCCGTATCCCGGGACAAACGCCATGACCCAGCAGAGCGGCTTTACAATCGTGATAAAGATCATCATCTGCATGCAGAGCTTTGCACTCTCTGCCTCCATACCGCCGATCATCGTAATCGGTTTTGTCAGCACAAATACCAGCAGACAGCTTGCAACGATAACCACTTCTGACAGCCAGCACAGTTTTTTGATATAATAGATCGCCTCATCCTTGCGCCCCGCGCCGAGACACTGTCCGACCACAGTCATCAGTCCGATGCCGACACCAATCGCAGCGACACCGTTCAGGTTCTCAAGTATGTTCGTCATCGCCTGCGCGGCAATGGCAACCGTGCCAAGTGTGGACACAGTGGACTGAATCGCAAGCTTTCCAAACTGGAACATACTGTTCTCGATTCCCGATGGAATACCGATGAACAGTATTTTTTTGATCAAACCAAAGTCCGGCCGAATGGAAAGATACTGCTTCACAAAAATCGGTTTGCTTTCATCCCGAAGCTTCCACAGTACGACAACCGCACAGAAAATACCGCGAAATTAAAGTCGAAATCGCGGCTCCTTCGACACCCATGTGGAAGCCGAAAATAAGAATGGCATTTCCGCCAATGTTCATAAAGTTGGAAATCACCGAAATCACCATCGGACTGCGGCTGTTGTTCTGCGCCCGCAGAATCGATGCGCCCGCATCGTAAAGCCCGATAAACGGGAATGACAGCAACGTAAACAGGAAATACACCTGTGAATTTTTTTCATAACATCCGCTTCCACTGCCCCGAAAATCACACGTAGCAGCGGAACACGGAAAATCAGACAGCCCGCGGATAATGCGACGGACAAAACTGTCATAACAAAAAGCACCTGTTGTGCCCAACGGATTGCTCCATCCCGTTTTTTCGCTTCCAATATACTGCGAACAGAGAATCGCTCCTCCTGCCGCCAGCGCAGAAAGCGCCTGAATGACTAAGATATTAATGGAATCCACCAGCGAGACTGCCGAAATTGCGGCAGAACCGACATTGCTGACCATCATCGTGTCGACAGTTCCCATCAGGGAAGAAAGTAACTGTTCAATGATGATCGGAATTAAAAGTTTGCGAAGATCCGTGTTACTGTATAAATGAGTTTGTTTTGTTGTAGTTTTCATTGTTTTTACTTCTGCATGACCTCATCTGCCGGATATGCTTTGCCAGCCCTGCCTTTTCCACACCTTTTCTTTTTTCTCTCCATTCTATTCCATTTGACGATCCATTGCAATCATTTCGCGAATTTTGCTCTTATCTGATTACTTTTCTATCTCATAATGACTTTTTCAGTCTTTCCAAATCTTCGCTGTCCGGGTGTGACAAAGCACGGTCAAAATTTTGAATCAGCAGATCAAGATTGGCCGGATATTCCGGGTTTTCTTTTTCATTTTCACATACCGTTCACGCACAGACTGCGGCATCTTTCCCTGGCACATATACTCACCGATGACCGTATTGTTTTGCATCGATCGACTGTTTGACTTGTCCGAGAATCTTTTTTCAAAATAGGCATCACTTCCACCAAATCCAGCTGTTCCAAACAGAAAAATCTTTTTTATTTTTTTAATTTCGACAGCAATTTAATGTCTTTTGGTCCGCATTCCCTTTGTCCGTCCAAAATCCGATATAGCATACGTCGGATTGCGGTACCTGCGAATCGTTTGTGCCAAAAATAATCGCATTTGTCCTTTGGCAATGTTTCATAGATTGCATCAGCCAGCTTCTTTGTATTACCCGTTAAGCTGCAAAACAGGATCGAATAATGTTCTTTTATCATAGCCCATACACCTCCAGTTCAGATATTATGTAGAAAATCCACTTTTTCGTAAATTGTATTACCTCTTCAGATCACATCTCGATTTCGCTTACGCTGCATCCCGATGTTGCTTCTTCTCACTATTTCCTCTCAGGCTTTTAAGTCAAGCGGATATTCGCAATCCGCTTAGAGCTACTACTTTTTGCTTGATTCAGTTAAACTTAAAAATATTAAGTCCGGTTTCTTCATCATGAACTCTGCCCACTCTTCCGTCAATTACCGTAATAACGAGCTCGCAAGTTGCACTTACAACAGCTCTGTTCAGATGTCCTCCAAACACTTCACCTTTTTCATTACCGGCACTCAAATGAAGATGTGCATAATATTCTCCATCCATTGTATTGATTGTACCTGTCAGCGATGTTATTTCATAATAGCCTTTAAAACTGTTTGAGTAATATTTCTTCTCATCTGTCTTGTATACTCCGACTGTGAAATCATTGATAGCTCCAAGAGCATTAATACTGGCAAGCTTTATATTCTCAGTTATGGCAATTGCTTTCAGTTGCTCCAAAATCTCCTCCCCTTTGTCAATCCTTGCTACTATGACATTGTCAAATTTTCTGTATTCCACTTTATTCTCCTTTCTCTTTTCCGCCTGCCACTGTTCAGACATTACTGCAATAACCTCAATATTTATTCAGGAAATGCTCCCTGTTCGGATACTCCTGCCGATATGCCCGGAGGGCGGCTTCCCGGAGCAGGGGTGAATTCTTTTTCCATGTGAAGCAGGCGTGGTGCCTTGAACGCGATCACACTGATCTGTTCGGCGATTTTTTTCGCGATTCCTTCTTTCGGACAATTGTCCCATGCCGAATACCAGAGAGGTAAAATCCTCTGCCTCCTCTGCTTACCTGAATAAATTTCAGGAATACATTGTACAGTTCATCTGCAAGAATTTTCTGGTATCCCTCCTCTGACTGCATGGCTTCCGCCAGGCACAACGTAGAGAATCCGGGCTCCCGTCTTTTTTCTGTCGCCTCCCAGATCCAGAGAGGTTCCTTCCGCCAGATACTTCAGTTCCATCAGGCATTTGACAAATTCATCCTTCTGGAGCCTGCGTTGTCCGTATCGGGCCGTCCAGAGCCGATCCCGGTATTCTTCTTCCCAGGCTTCCTCCTCTCCGATATGTTCTTTTAAGATCTGTTGCCGTTTTTGCCGGATCTGTCTCCTGATAAAAATCTTTGGTCCATGTATGTTCCATATGTTTTTTTCCTCATTCTGTCAAGCGGATATTCGCAATCCGTTTCGCTGCTTGCTTGATTGGTTTAAAAATAAAGACACGTCTTCACTTACTCTTTCTGCCTGCAAACGCAGTCTTCCTGCTTACATTCCGGAATGGAAATCGTCTCTTCTGCGTTCAGGTACTCATCGATGTTGCTGCCGTCTACCTTCTGAT
>VOFJ01000607.1_pt1 | contig 18652 bp, 18 predicted proteins | sample 5384081 | NCBI WGS metagenome assembly VOFJ01 (sample SAMN12384729, study PRJNA508395) | human gut metagenome | isolation source: healthy gut I | host: Homo sapiens
GGAGGCGATGGGATGCGCCAGACACCACAAGAGCAGCCGGAGAGCATGGAGTTCCCGCGCAGGAGTTTGAGTCTGTCTGCTTTCATGCGATTGGGCTCGTGGACCAGAACCGGGAATATCTGCAGATGCACCTGCGGGAGAGTGGCGATGCGCCCACCCGGCAGGCGCTGGCCGATATGGAGCTGCAGACCGCCCGGCTGGAGCGCACCCTGAGCGAGATGATGGACCTGATGGCGCTGGAAGAGGACCCGGTGCCGTCCCGCCGCGGTTTTGATTTGTGCAGTGTTCTGCGGCAGGCAGCGTCCCTGCGGGAGGAAATGGCCCGGCAGGCAAAAAGTGCACCTGACCGTATCCTGCGAGCCGGACACCTGCCCGGTTTTGGGCAGTCCGGAAGAAGCCGAGCTGATGGTCTTCCATCTGCTCTCCAATGCGCTGCGGGCTTCTGCCCCGGGCGGAAAGATCGTTCTGCGTCTGTGCCGGGCAGAGGACGCCTGGCGGCTGGGACGGTCACGGACCATGGCTGCGGCCTGCCAGGCCCGGCCAACTGGCAGGAGAACCGCCGCCGTTTCCTGGGCGGTGCGGGCGCTGGCCTGGAAGATCTGCCGGGCGGTCTGCCGCCGGGCGGGCTGGGGCTTTGCGCTGGAAGCCGGCTCCGGCGGCGGTGCCGAGGCGGTTGTGACCCCCCCATGGAGCCGGAAACAGCAGCTTCCGGCGATACCATCGCCCTGCACGCGGCAGGGGGAGGTGCTGCCCTCCCGGCTGCGCTGGCAGCTGGAACGGAGCTGCATCTGCTGGCTGGGAATGCCTGAAAGCGGGATTTTCAGAATGCTGGAAAATATCTTGAGCAGAATCAACAGTTTTTGCGCGGCAGATTGTGAATGTTGTACCGGGGAATCTTTGCAAAACCTCTTGCAAAAAAATGGTCCCCTGATTATAATACCACTCATGGAAACCGAGACGTCCTGCCCTTTTTTTCTGCGGCAGGGCGTTTTTATCGGCAAAAAAATTTGGCAAAGAAAACCGCCCATGGGAGGGGGGCTATGGTATGACGAAGGATATGACCCAAGGCAGTCCGCTCAAGCTGATCCTTGCGTTTGCGGTGCCGCTGATGCTGGGCAGCCTGTTCCAGCAGTTTTACAACCTGGCCGATACCATCATTGTCGGCCGCTTTGTTGGCGTGGAGGCGCTGGCGGCGGTGGGCAGCGTGGGCGGTCTGAACTATCTGGTGCTGGGCTTTGTCAACGGCATTGCCTGCGGCTTCTCCATCCCCATCTCCTGGACCTTTGGTGCCAAGGATTATAAGGAGATGCGCCGCTACACCGCCAATGCCGTCTGGCTGAGTGTCTTTTTTTGCCGCAGTGCTTACCGTGGTCACGGTGGCCATGACCCGTTCCATTCTGGTCTGGACCAACACCCCCGACAACATCATCGACATCGCGGACATCTACATCCGCACCATTTTCTGGGGCATCCCCTTCACCCTGCTGTACAACGTCACCAGCGCCCTCATGCGCGCGCTGGGCGACAGCAAGCGGCCGCTCTATTTCCTGCTGGTGGCCAGTGCGCTGAACATCGGGCTGGATCTGCTCTGTATCATCGTCTTCAAGATGGGCGTGTTCGGTGCGGCATTCGCCACCGTGTTCAGCCAGGCAGTAGCCGGTCTGGGCAGCCTGTGGTACATCCTCAAGCATTATAATGAGCTGCGCTGGAACAAAAAAGAAAGCCGCCTGAGCAGACAGCACTGTACCAAGCTGTGCGGCATGGGCATCCCCATGGGTCTGCAGTGCAGCATCACGGCCATCGGTTCCGTTGTGCTGCAGGGTGCAGTCAATGGTCTGGGCAGTGACATCGTGGCAGCACAGACTGCAGGCGGCAAGGCGGCACAGTTCCTGTCCGTCCCGCTGGAGAGTATTGGCACGGCCATGACCACCTACGCCAGCCAGAACATGGGCGCTCACGACCTCAAGCGTGTGGACCGGGGCGTCAATACTGCGCTGGGAATTGGCTGCGTCTACAGTGTGGCATCCTTCCTCATCCTGCGTGTGCTGGATAAGGCGTTGATCGGCCTGTTCCTTGAGAGCAGCCAGACCGAGATCATGGCCAACGCCCAGAGCTTCATCTTCTGGAACAGCGTGTTCTATATCCCGCTGGCGGTCCTTATCATTTACCGCTACACCATTCAGGGTCTGGGTTATTCGGGTCTTGCCATGTTTGCGGGCGTTGCTGAGATGGTGGCCCGTGCCATGGTGGGCTTCCTCTTTGTGCCGCTGTGGGGCTACTTTGCTGCCTGCATCGCCAACCCGGTGGCCTGGTTCTTTGCCTGCTTCTTCCTGATCCCGGCGTATATCGTTGTGTTCCGGAAGCTGAAACAGGAAAAAGCAAGACCGCACGCAAACTTGTAAAAATTGAGCCGCTCTTTTGCGAAACCGCAGAAGGGCGGCTCTTTGTTGCCTAGCAGGGGAGGCCTTGGCAAAGAGGGAAAGCCTCACGCAACGCCAAAGAAAAGCTGAGAGGTTGTAAAGAGCAGGGCCTGCCCAATTCCTTTACAAATAACACCAAAACGATTATACTATAAATAATTATGTCACAAGGGGGTGAGGAGCATGGAGCTGGAACAGATCGAGGGAACGGTGGAGGACATTATCTACGAGAACCCGGACAACGGCTACACGGTGTTTGAAATTTCCGGCGGCGGCACGGTCACCGTGGTGTGCGGGATCGTGGGCGAGCTCCATGCGGGCGAGAGCGTGGTCTGCCGCGGCAAGTACGAGAACCACGCCACCTATGGCCGCCAGTTCCACGCGCAGGAGTGCGAGACCGACATGCCCAAGGACTTGGAGGCCGTCTACGCCTTCCTTGCCAGCGGCTCCCTGCCTTATATCGGGGCGCGCACGGCCAATAAGATCATCGACAAATTCGGCGCGGCGGCGCTGGAGGTGATCGCTAACGACCCGGCCCGGCTCACGCTGGTGCCCGGCATCTCTGCCGACAAGGCCGACCGCATCCAGCAGGAGTTCAAGCGGATGTTCGGGATGCGGGAGCTTATTGCCTATCTGGCTCAGTTCGAGATCAGCCCCCGCCGCGCCATGGAGGTGTTCCGCGTCTTTGGCCCCAGTGCCATGCAGGCCATCTCCCAGAACCCTTATCTGCTCTGTGGCGAACCGCTGCAGCTGGACTTCCGCCATGCCGACAGCATTGCCCAGTATTACCAGATGGCGGGCGACTGCGCCCAGCGGCTGGAAGCCGCGCTTCTGCGCACCCTGCGCCACAACGCAGGCAATGGCCATACCTGTCTGCCCCGGACCCAGCTGCTGGAAACGGCGTCGAACTTCATCCACCAGCCGCCGGAAAAGCTGGCCCGTGCGCTGGACCACTGCATTGAGACCGGGCAGCTTGGCGTAAAGATGCTGGAGGCGGTGCCGTATATCTATCTGCCTGACCTGCTGGATGCAGAACAGGCCATTGCCGACCGGCTGGCCCTGCTGGCGAAGCGGGAAAAGCAGCAGACGGTGCGGGACCTTGATAAAAACATCCAGGTGCTGGAACTGACGCAGGGCTTTGCCTATGCGCCCCTGCAGAAGGAAGCCATCCGCAAAGCCATGACCGAGAACTGCCTTGTGCTCACCGGCGGCCCCGGCACCGGCAAGACCACCACCGTCAACGCCATCCTGCAGCTGCTGGAAGATCAGGCAGACCGGGTGGCGCTGTGTGCCCCCACGGGCCGCGCGGCCAAACGGCTGAGTGAACTGACCGGCCGCAAGGCCTCCACCATCCACCGTCTGCTGGAGGTGGACTACTCCGGCGGTGTGGTCAGCTTTATCCACAATGACAAGAACCTGCTCAAATGCGATGTGGTCATTCTGGATGAGATGAGTATGGTGGATGTGAAGCTGTTTCAGGCCCTGATCGCAGCGCTGCGCTACAGCTGCCGCATTATCATGGTAGGTGATGCCGACCAGCTGCCCAGCGTCGGCCCCGGCAATATTCTGGGCGAGATCATCCGCTCCGGGCTGGTGCCCACCGTGTGCCTGAACGAGATCTTCCGGCAGGCAAAGCGCAGCCTGATCGTGGAGAACGCCCACCACATCATCTGCGGTGAACCGCTGCAGAAGGGCGGTAAAACGGACGACTTCTTCTTCTTCGAAGCGGACGGCGACGCCGCCCAGCGGTTGGTGTGTGACCTGGTCACCACCCGCCTGCCGCGCAGCTACGGCTTCGATCCGATCCGGGACATTCAGGTGCTGTGCCCCAGCAAGCTTGGCCCCACCGGAACCCAGGCACTGAACGTGGAGCTGCAGAACCTGCTCAACCCGGAGCAAAAGGGCAAACCCCAGCTGCAGAGCGCGGCTCGGGTGTTCCGGGTGGGCGATAAGGTGATGCAGGTGCGCAACAACTACGAGATCGTCTGGCAGCGCATCGGCGGGGAACAGGGTGTGGGTGCCTACAATGGCGACATCGGCATCGTGGAGAGCATCAACACCCGTGAACGGTCAATGGTGGTTCGGATGGACGACCGGCGTCTGGTTTACCCGGCCGAGAACCTCAATGAGCTGGAGCTGGCCTACGCGATCACCGCGCACAAAAGCCAGGGCAGTGAGTTCCCGGCTGTCATCCTCCCGGCGGCGCAGGTGCCGCCCCGGCTGTGCTACCGCAACCTCTTCTATACCGGCGTCACCCGCGCCCGCAAACTGTGCATCGTGGCCGGCCGGCGGGACGTGGTGAACCGGATGATGTCCAATGTCCGGCAGAACCTGCGGTACAGCGGCCTGTGCGAATTTGCTGAAAGAGAATCTGCCGCCGGAACAGATGGCGGCAGATTGAAGGACGGCATCCCACAGGGAGGACGGCGAGGTTTGGTCTATACTTTTTACTGGCTTATGCTACAATATAAATTGATTTGATTTCCCGCCCGAACGGGCATTTACGATAGAAAACAGGGGAGCAGAGAAAGGAACGTTTCATTATGGCACAGAATGACATCGGCATCGATCTGGGCACAACGACCATTATCATTGCACAGGCAGGGCAGGGGGTCGTGCTCAACCAGCCCAGCGTGGTGGCTGTGGACACCCGCAAGAACTCGGTGCTGGAGGCGGGCGACAAGGCGCTGGCCATGGTGGGCCGCACCCCCAACTACATTTCCGCCATTTTCCCGCTGAAGGACGGTGTCATCAGCGACCACACCATGACCCGGGAGCTGATCTGCCGCTTCGTCAATCAGGTCTACAGCTCCCACATGGTCAAGCCCCGCGTGGCGGTCTGCGTGCCCGCCGCCATCACCGGCATCGAGAGCGACGCCGTGGTGGAGGCCGTGATGGCCGCCGGTGCCCGTCAGGTCTACCTGATCGACGAGCCCATCGCTGCTGCACTGGGTTCCGGCATCGACATCACCCAGCCCGATGGCCGGATGATCATCGATATCGGCGGCGGCACCACCGATATCGCTGTCCTGTCTCTGGGCGGCAAGGTCAAGGCCACCAGCGTCCGTGTGGCGGGCAACCACTATGATGACGAAATCCTGAAGCATGTCCGCAACAAGTTCAGCATTGCCATCGGCCAGCGTACCGCCGAGCAGCTGAAAAAGAACGTGGCCTGCTGCCCCCAGAAGGCGGATTTCAACGAGACCATGGAGATCAAGGGCCGCAGCCTGCTCACCGGCCTGCCCATCCGGGTGAACGTCTCCACCAGCGACCTCTACGAGCCTGTGATGCTGTTGAGTGAGCAGATCGGCACTGCTGCCCATCAGGTGCTGGAAAAGACCCCGCCCGAGCTGGCAGGCGATATCTTCCGCAATGGTGTGGTGCTGACCGGCGGCGGCGCACAGCTGCACGGCCTGCCCGAATACCTGAGCCAGGAGCTCAAGGTGGATGTGACCGTCTCGCCCGATCCCGTGAACTGCGTGGCATTGGGCACTGCTATGAGCCTGGGCCTGAACGATAAGCTGGAGACCGGCTTCCTGGATGCGACCCCCGCATGGGCCGCCGTTAACCTGGGGCCCTGACCCGGCTTGTTAAGAAATTGGAAAAGTTGCAACAAAATTTTGTTCATACTTGTTGAATCAGGTCGGGAAATATTGTATAATATTTTCAAATCGCTTTTTGCGCGCCGGGGCCTGCTCCGGAGTGCGGAGTAAATTATTATTAGGAGGAAGACCATGAATCTGGGTTCGGATGTGGTTATCACGATAACCGGTATCGTTCTGGTGTTTGCGATCCTTGTCCTGCTGATGCTCATCATCATGCTGGAAGGCAAGATCTTCGACGGTATGGCCGCCAAGAAGAAGGCAGCCAAGGAGCCTGCTGCTCCCAAGGCTGCCGCAAAGCCCTGCCCCCGTGCAGCAGGCAGCACCCGCTCCTGTGGTGGAGGAGGGTATCCCCGGTGATGTGGTTGCCGCGATCATGGCAGCTATTCACGCCATGGGCAATGGCAAGTACACCCTCAAGGCCGTGCGCCGAGCCGCAAATGGCTGGAGCAAGGCCGGTGTCAAACGACACCACCGCACCTTTTTAACACGGGAGGAAAAATATGACACAGTTTCTCAATACTCTGGTCGGTATTTTCCAAAGCTCCGGTTTCGCGCGCTTCGGCGAGCCGGGCGGCTACCTGTACGCGATCATGATCTGCGTGGGCTGCTTTTTGCTCTACCTGGCCATTGTCAAAGAGTTTGAGCCGCTGATCCTGCTGCCCATGGCATTTGGCATGATCCTGGCAAACCTGCCCGGCAGCGGCGTGATCCACATGCAGTATTTCGTCGGTGACGGTCTGGAACACCCCATGTGGGTGGAGATCCTGAACAACGGCGGTCTGGCCGATATGCTTTTACATGGGTGTCAAACTGGGCATCTATCCCCCGCTGATCTTCCTGGGCATCGGCACCATGACCGACTTCGCCCCCCTGATCTCCAACCCCAAGAGCCTGCTGCTGGGCGCTGCCGCTCAGTTCGGTATCTTTTTGGTACTTACATGGGCGCTCGTCTGCTGGCTGCTATCACCGGCATTGTGGACTTCACCCAGAAGCAGTCCGCTGCAATCTCCATCATCGGCGGTGCAGACGGTCCTACCGCTATCTTCGTTACCTCCCGTCTGGCTCCTGAGCTGCTGGGCAGCATTGCCGTGGCGGCCTACAGCTACATGGCGCTTGTGCCGGTGATACAGCCGCCCATTATGAAGGCGCTGACCACCAAGAAGGAGCGTACCGTCGTGATGAAGCAGCTGCGCACCGTCTCCAAGACCGAGAGGATCATCTTCCCCATCATGGTCACCATCATTGTTTCTCTGATCGTTCCCGATGCTGCCGTTCTGGTCGGTATGCTGATGCTGGGCAACCTGATGAAAGAGTCCGGTGTCGTGGATCGTATCCAGAAGACTGCCGGCAATGAACTGATGAACATCATCACCATTTTCCTGGCTCTGTCTGTTGGCTGCACCACCTCTGCAAACACCTTCCTGAACAGCCGCACCCTGTTCATCATTGTGCTGGGTCTGATCGCCATTCTCCTTTGGTACCGCTGCAGGCGTTCTGTGCGGCAAGGTGATGTACGCCCTGACCGGCGGTCAGGTCAACCCCCTGATCGGTGCGGCTGGCGTTTCCGCTGTGCCTATGGCTGCCCGTGTTTCTCAGAAGGTCGGCCAGAGCGAGAACCCCTCCAACTTCCTGCTGATGCACGCAATGGGCCCGAATGTGGCCGGCGTTATCGGCTCGGCTGTTGCTGCCGGTATCCTGATCAACATCTTCGGCTAAGCTTTATCTGAACACTGCCGCCCCTCCTGTGCTGTACAGGAAGGGCGGTTTTTTATGTACAACCCTCTTGAATTGTGATATACTTATAAAGTAAGTGATTTTATAGAAGAACAGGTGAAACAATGGCAGCAAGTCTCCAACAGGAATTCTGCGCTCTGCGCGATACCTATATCGAAAAGCAGTTCGGACGCCTGAACGATATGCAGCGGGAGGCGGTGTTCACCACCAACGGCCCTCTGCTCATCCTCGCGGGTGCGGGCAGCGGAAAGACCACCGTGCTGGTCAACCGCATCGCAAACCTGATCCGGTTTGGCTCGGCCCACGGTTCCAGCTGGACCCCCCCCCGTGAGGTGACCGAGGATGATGTCAAGGCTCTGAAAACGGCAATTATGACCGGCACCGATGCGCCCGCCTGGCTGGACGGGATGCTGCGGCAGAACGCTGTCCGCAGCTGGAACGTGATGGCCATCACCTTTACCAACAAGGCGGCAGGGGAGCTCAAGGAGCGCCTGCGCAATATGCTGGGCGGCGAAGAGGGGGACGAGGTGTTTGCCTCCACCTTCCACTCGGCCTGTGTGCGCATCCTGCGCCGCTGGGCAGAATCCATCGGCTACCCCCGCAGCTTTACCATCTATGATACCGATGATTCCCAGCGTGTGATGAAGGCGGTCTATAAGGAACTGAGCATCGACGATAAGTTCTTCCCGATCAAGAGCGCCATCAACCAGATGAGCCGCTGGAAGGACCAGCTGCCGTCAGCCCGGAGGAGGCGCTGCGCACCCCGGCCCGGGACACCAAAGGGAGCCATTGCCGCCAAAGTCTACGCCGCCTACGAAAAAAAGCTCAGGGAGGCAGGAGCCTTCGACTTCGACGACCTGATCTACCAGACCGTGCAGCTGCTGTCGGAGCACGAGGACGTGCGGGAGTTCTACCAGAACAAGTACAGATATCTGCTGGTGGACGAGTATCAGGATACCAGCGTGGCTCAGTTCCGGCTGGTGAGCCTGCTCACCGGCCCGGAAAAGAACATCTGCGTTGTCGGTGACGATGACCAGAGCATCTACCGTTTCCGCGGTGCTACCATTGAGAACATTCTGAACTTTGAGCGCATCTTCCCCGGCACCAAGACCATCCGTCTGGAGCAGAATTACCGCTCCACGTCCAATATCCTGAATGCCGCCAACTGTGTCATCCAGCACAACACCGAGCGCAAGGGCAAGACCCTGTGGACCCGGAACGACGAGGGCGACAAGGTGCAGGTCTACACTGCCGAGAATGAGCAGGACGAAGCCATGCACATTGCAGATGTCATCGGTGAGCACCTGAAAGAGGGCGGGCATCTGGCGGACCATGCGGTGCTCTACCGCATGAATGCCCAGTCGGCTCCCATCGAAAGCTACTTTACCCGCGCGGGCATTCCCCATAAGATCGTGGGCGGCCAGCGCTTCAATGACCGCAAAGAGGTCAAGGACATCCACTCCTATATGTCCATCGTGGCGAACGCCCGGGGGATGATGTGCGCCTGCGCCGCATCATCAACGAGCCTGCCCGGAAGATCGGCAACACCACCGTCGATGATGATCGCTGACCTTGCCGCCCAGCAGGGGATCAGTATGCTGGAAGTCATCTCCCACGCGGATGCATACGCCAAACTCAGCCGCGCCATTATGCCGCTGTTGAAATTCTGGCAGATCTACGAAAAATTGCAGGAATCGCTGGAAACCAGGACACTGGACGAATTTGCCCAGGATGTCATTGAGAGGTGACCGGCTACAAGGCCATGCTGGAAGCCGATGCGGCCAAGGGCCACGAGGATGCGGCAGACCGCCTGCAGAACCTGGGCCAGCTGGTCAACAACGTCAAAAACTACTGCGATCAGCACGGCGAGGATGCCTCACTGGAAGGCTATCTGGAGGATATCGCCCTCATCAGCGACATTGACAGCTACAACGAGAGCGCCGACCAGGTGGTGCTGATGACCATCCACTCGGCCAAGGGCCTTGAGTTTCCCTATGTATTCCTCATTGGCATGGAAGAGGGGGTCTTCCCCAGTGAGATGAGCAAGTATTCCGAGGCTGACCTCGAGGAGGAACGCCGTCTGGCCTATGTCGGCATCACCCGCGCCAAGAAGGAGCTTTACATCTCCAACAGCGTCTCCCGGATGCTCTACGGCCGCACCCAGCGCAACGAACCCAGCCGCTTTCTGCGCGAGATCGAGCCTGAGTATATAGAAGAGACCCGCAGCCCGGCGTTGGAACGCCGTTCTTCCATGGGCTGGGGTTCCAGTTACAGTGATACCGTTCCCGGTGGGGCCTCGGGCTACTCCGGCGCGTCCGGCTGGGGCCGCAATTCCAGCAGCTTCGGCGGCCGCACCGGCGGCAGCTACCTCAACCGGGAATATAATGCCTCTGAGCGCGGCGGTTTCGGCTCCGGTTATGCAGGCCGTGGCAGCAGTGCTTCCGGGTTTGGCAGCGGAAGCAGCGCCCCGCGCACGTCTGGCTCCTCCGGTTTTGGCGCGGGCTATGGCCGCCCCGCGGCCCCCAAGGCAGCGTCCAAACCCGTGAGCTTTCCGGGGAGTCCGGCAGCTTCCCGCCCGGCATCCACCGGCCCAAAGCATTACGAGGTGGGTGATATTGTGGAGCACAAGGTCTTTGGCCGGGGCAGGGTGCTGGCGGTAAAGGCTGCTGCCGGAGACCAGATCGTGGAGATCAACTTTGAAAAGGTCGGCGTGAAGAAAACCATGGCAAATTTTGCGCCGCTGACGAAAATCACGGAGGAATGAGAAAACTATGATGACCGTTCGATTGATCGCGCATACCCCGGAACCGGAAAAGGTGGTGGCGGCAGCGGCCAAGCTCTGCTACTCCGATGCCCATATCACCGACCTGCTGGACGGCCTGACTGAGGAGAAAACGGCCAAGTTCCTGACCATGCTCAGCGACCTGGGCCATGCAAGCCCCATTGAGCATGCCAGCTTTACCTTTGGCATTGAGGGTGTAAGCCGCACCCTGCTGGCCCAGATTACCCGGCACCGCATCGCATCCTTCAGTGTCCAGAGCCAGCGGTATGTCCGGCTGGACGACTTCCACTATGTCATCCCGCCCGAGATCGAGGCCATCCCCGAGGCAAAGGCAGCCTTTCTTGAGAGCATGGATGAGGATGCGAAGCGCTACCTGGATCTTGCAAAAAAGCTGGAAGACGGCCACACTGCCCGCCTGATGGCGGAGGGGATGCCCGAAAAGCAGGCCCGCGCCAAGGCCTCCAAACAGGCCAACGAGGATGCCCGCTTCGTGCTGCCCAACGCCTGTGAGACCAAGATGGTCGTGACCATGAACGCCCGCAGTCTGCAGAATTTCTTCCATCTGCGCTGCTGCTCCCGCGCTCAGTGGGAGATCCGTCAGCTGGCTGAGGAGATGTTCCGGCTGGTCTACCCGGTGGCACCCCATATCTTTGCCAAGGCCGGCCCGGCCTGTGTCAGCGGCCCCTGCCCCGAGGGTAAGATGTGCTGCGGCAGAACTGCCGAAGTCCGCGCAAAGTATGAGGCCATCAAGCAGGAGGCTGGTATATGAGCAAAGGCAAGCTGATCGTTCTGGAAGGGCTGGACGGCAGCGGCAAGGGCACGCAGGCTAAGCTGCTGGCAAAGCACCTGACGGTGACGGATCATCTGGTAAGAGAGATCACCTTCCCGGATTATGACAGTGATTCCAGTGCGCTGGTCAAGATGTATCTGGCCGGGCAGTTTGGTGACAAGCCTGACGATGTCAACGCCTACGCGGCATCCAGCTTTTATGCCGTGGACCGCTATGCGGGGTATAAGTCGGACTGGGGCAAGTTCTACGAGGAAGGCGGCATCCTGATCGCTGACCGCTACACCACCTCCAATGCCGTGCATCAGTGCTCGAAGCTCCCGCCGGAGCAGTGGGACGCATTCCTGCAGTGGCTTTTTGACTATGAATACCATCTGCTGGGCCTGCCTGCACCGGATAAGGTGATCTATCTGCAGGTTGACCCGGCGGTGAGCCAGCGGCTGATGACTGCCCGCTACCATGGCGACGAGACCAGGAAGGATGTCCATGAAAAAAGGATACCGAATATCTGGCCCGCAGCCGCCGGGCGGCAGAATACTGCGCCGCTCACCTCGGCTGGGATACCGTCCACTGCACGGCAGGGGGAGAAGATGCGAAGCATTGAGGATATTCAGGGAGAGGTCAGAACTCTTGCTCTCGCTGTTATTTGAAACAAAAAGGAGGCATCCTATATATTCATGTACCGTTTGATGCAGCCGTCCGATTGGGCGGAGGTGCTGGCTGGCCCTGTGGCAGGCCCAGCGCGGCGACACGGAGGAGTTTGTCCGTGGCGCTGTGGAGCGCTTTGCCGGGGAACAGAATGTTTACGTGGCCGAAGAAAACGGCCAGATCGAGGCTGCGGCATTGGCGGTGCCGGTTACGCTGCAGGGCCGCCCGGGCAGCTATCTGTTCGGTCTGTGCGGGCAGGGCAGCCTGCTCCTTGCGGGCCTGGTGGATACCCTGTGTGCCCAGCAGAAAACTGGCGGGGCGCAGGCTTTGTGGTGGCAGTGCCCGCCAGCCCGGAACAATCAACGCTGCTGCAGGATAAAGGCTTCCAGAAAGCCTTTGCCCTGCGCTGCCTGCCTCGGGAGGTGGGGCGCAACCTGTGGAGCCAGGCTGAATTTGATTCCGTGACGGCGAAAAAACTCTGCGAGCTGCGGGCAAAATACTGGCCCGACACCGTTCAGCTGCCGCCGGGAGCAGATGGGGGAAGTTCTGCGGGACCTGTATTCCCGCGGTGCCACCATCGTGTCCAGTGAGCAGGGCTACGGCATCTATTTCCGCAAGGAGGATACTCTCTATTTTGTGGAGCTGATGGCCGAGGATGACCGTTCTGCCGAGAAACTGATGGAAGCGGCCCGGGAGAAAGAGGTCATCGTGGAAAAAGCTGTTATCACGGTGGGTGCTGCCCAGAACCTGTTCCTGGGCGAGGGAACCCGGCAGGAGTATGGCCTCATCCGCTTTGAAGGAGAACCTTTTGATGTTTCGGAGAGCTACATGCGTCTGATGATGGACTGAAAGGAACGTGGATATGGCAGAGAAAACCAGAAAAAAAAAAAAAAGGCAGTGCGCTGAAGATCCTGTTGGCCGTGCTGTTGCTGCTGGTACTGACAGTCGGTGCAGCAGGTGTGTTTGCGTATAACGAGATCAACGGCAATGGAGGAAAGCCCGGTGCAGAGGTGACCGTCAGCATCCCCCCCAGGGCAGCGGCGTTGCTGCCATCGCAAAGGAGCTGAAGGAGGCTGGAGTGATCCGTTCGGCCTATCTGTTCCGCTGGTATGTGGGGCACAAGGGTGCCACCGGAAAACTGCAGTACGGTGATTTTACGCTGCAAACCGGCGGATATTCCTATGATGGCCTGATCGCAGAGCTGTCCACGTATGCCAAGGCGGATTCGGTGCGTCGACCTTCCCGGAGGGGACCACTGCCATTGCCATTGCCCGGAAAATGGAGGAAGCCGGTCTGTGTACTGCCGAGGAGTTTTTGGAAGAAGCCAACACCGGAGATTTCAGCGAGTACACCTTCTGGCAGTATGTCCCGGACGATGCCCCCGACCGCTTTATGAAGTGTGAGGGCTACCTCTTTCCGGACACCTATGAGTTTTTGACGGACGATACCGTGCATCATTACGTTGCAACGTTCTATGCACACTTCGATAAACAGTTTACGGACGAGATGTACAAGGAGCTGGAAAAGAGGAGCTGACCCTGCCCGAGGTCATCACACTGGCCTCTTTTTGTGCAGGAGGAAGCGGGCAACGATCAGGATTCCAATGTGGCGCAGGTGTTCCGCAACCGTCTGGCCGAGGGTTCGCCTTACCCAAAGCTCCAGAGCAACACCTCCAGCTATGTCCAGAGCGATGAGGACAACAACTACCTCTGGAACTGGGTGGCTCCGTATTATGGCGGCTGGGAGGATATCCCCGAGAACATCCGGAATGCCTACGATACCTACACCTGCACCGGCCTGCCCGCCGGGCCCATCTCGAACCCGGGCCTTGCCGCAATCCAGGCTGCTCTGGCACCTCAGTGTGATGAGGAAGTCAGGGACTGCTATTTCTTTGTTACGGACCTTTCCGGTCACTACTATTACGCCAAGACCTATGCTGAACATCAGGACAACTGCCGGAAAGCGGCTGAAGTCAATCAGAGTTTGAAGAAGTAAGTCCCTCTCAGTCGGCTTCGCTGACAGCTCTCCCTAAGGGGCGAGCCAATTGCGGCTCCGGAGTCAGGTTTGCAGAAACCGATCCGGTGAGGCGGTATCGCGTCAGCGATGACAGAGAGGGTGCTAAAAAAAGAGAGGACGATTTTATGTTACAGATCCCGGAACTGCTGGCCCCGGCAGGCGACTTGGAGCGCCTGCGTTATGCCATCAACTATGGAGCAGACGCTGTATATTGCAGCCTGCCGGAGTTCGGTATGCGGTCGGCTCCTGCCAATTTTACGCCGGAGCAGCTGACCGAGGGTGTGATCTATGCCCATGCCCGTGGCCGCAAGGTCTATCTGACCATGAACACGCTGCCCACCAATGAGGAAACGGACCGCCTGCCCGAAGCCATCAAGGCTGCTGCTGCCGCCGGTGTGGATGCCTTTATCGTGGCCGATCTGGGTGTGCTGGAAGCCTGTAAGCAGTTCGCCCCGGAGATTGATGTTCACATGTCCACCCAGACCGGCATCACCAACTGGGCCGCTGCGTGCGCCGCTTACAACATGGGCGCAAAGCGTGTGGTGCTTGCTCGTGAGATGAGCCTGCAGGATATCGCCACCCTGCGCGATAAGACCCCGCCGGAGCTGGAGATCGAGGCGTTTGTCCACGGAGCCATGTGCATGAGCATTTCGGGCCGGTGCCTGCTCTCCAATTACATGGCAGGCCGGGATGCAAACCGGGGCCAGTGCGCTCAGCCCCTGCCGCTGGAAGTATTACCTCAGCGAGGAGACCCGCCCGGGCCAGCTGTATGAGATCGGTGAAAATGAGAACGGCAGCTATATCCTCAATGCAAACGATCTGTGCACCGCTCCCTTCATCGACCTCATCTGCAAGGCAGGTGTGGACAGCCTGAAGATCGAGGGCCGCGCCAAGACGTTCTACTACGTCGCCAGCGTGACGGCGGCCTACCGCAAGGCTCTGGATCAGTATCGGCCGACCCGCTCAACGATAACTTTGAGCTGAGCGATGACGTTCTGGCCGAGCTGACCCCGTACCAGCCACCGGCACTACTCCCCGGGCTTCTACTTTGGCCGCGAGCAGGCCCGTCAGGCAACCGACAGCGCTACTTATATCCGTGAGTGGGAGTTTGTGGGCACTGTGGAAAGCTGGGAGAATGGTGTTGCCTCCTGCCAGCAGCGCGGCAAATGGAGCCTTGGGGATACGCTGGAGGTGCTCTGCCCGGATGGGCGCAGCATCCCGCTGCACCCGGAGTGGATCAAAAACGAGGCAGGGGAGAGCATGGAATCCACCCCCCACGCCATGGAAAAGTACACCATCCCCACCCCGGAGCTGCCCCCCATGAGTCTGCTTCGCCGGAAGGTAGAAACTCTTGACAAATGATTCCAGAAGCAGTAAAATAATAAAGTCAAAATGAACGATGTCCTCTGGCTCTAGTGGTCAGAGGACAGTTGAGGGCTCGTAGCTCAGTTGGGATGAGCGTTCGGTTCGCATCCGAAAGGTCGAGGGTTCGACTCCCTTCGAGTCCATAGCAGCAGAAAACCGCTCTGTCGTAGCGATACGGCAGGGCGGTTTTCTTGTTCGCAGTTCTATGAGACGGTGAAGATTATTCTGACTGATCTGGAGCCGGTTCAAAGATGGAAAATTACTGCTCCTCAAACCTTGAAAGTGCTAGAAATCAAGGTTTCATGCGGGTTAATGCCGTGATACACTCGCAATGGCTTGAGGGTTGCGTTTGTTACATCGTTTTGGTATAACAACTGACAACCTCGGTATGACTTTCGTTGTCTAAACACAGATCAATATCTTTTTCAACGATGGGCAGCCGGAATTTGATGGATTTGAGCCACTGACCGTTGGGCTGACGCTCCGGGTAGATCTGAATTTCAGAAATCAGATGTTCCATCAGCTTTTTGCGTTCAAGGGGATTCATCACATTGTAGAGCTTTTCAAAGCAGATGAGAACTTTGTAAATGTTATCGCCTGTGATTTTATCCGCTTCGATAGCCTGCTTCTTTGCACGGGCATCCATCAAGGTTGTTTTCGGCTTCCTCGATTTTATCGTACATCCTGTAAAGTCGCTCGTCAAGGTCGGATTTGCGGATGATGTAGTGGCGGTCATCCGGATCAAGTGTGTCGATTTCCTCCGTGATTTTGGACTTGACGGAGTAATACTGCCGCAACTGCATTTTTTCGGCGGCAATTTCCTGTTCAATGGCAGTGGTGTCTACTTTGCTGTTGATCTTCTCCTGCATCATGGCGGCAAACTTTGGATTGCTGACCAGTTTGATGATAACCTCCACCACGGCGTTGTCCAGAACTTCTTCCTGAATTTGCTTGTTGAAATCGCATTTTTGCCCACGCTGCATCTTGCGATGCTTGCAACTGTAATAAGAGAAAGATTTATAGGGTGTGCCATCTTTCTTTCTTTCGCTTGGTGCATTTGTTGCTGTACATTCCAGCACCGCAAACGGGGCACTTAACAAGGGCGGATAACAAGTGCGCCTGTTCCGTTTTGCTGCGGTTGACTGGCTCGTAATCGTTTGGATTGCGCCAACAGCTTGACCTGTGCAGCGTTCCACAATTCTTCTGATACGATGCCCTTGTGCAGGCCGTCCACCAGCAAATAATTCTCCTGTGGAACCTGATGGTATTCGTTCCGGGTGCCGTGAATCTTTTCGAGTTTGCGGCGACCAAAGGCGATTTTTCCGCAGTAGACGGGGTTCTTCAGGATGGCACGAATCAATGTTGCGCTGAAAAGGGGAGAGGTGCCATTTTGACGAGCAAGTTTCTGAAAGCCGTGGGTCTCCAGATATTTGGAAAGACCATTTGCACCTGTGTCCGTGTTTACATATTGCTCAAAAATCGTGCGAATGGCAGGGGCTTCATCCTCATTGATTTGCAGCACACCGTCAACCAACCGATAGCCATAAGGCGCAAAACCGCCGTTCCAGCGACCTTCCCGTGCCTTCTGGATGCGGCCTTCCATGGTTTGGACACGGATGTTCTCACGCTCGATTTCAGCGACAGCGGACAGAACGGAGATCATCAGTTTGCCGGCGTCTTTGGAAGAATCAATGCCGTCCTCCACGCAAATCAGGTTCACACCAAAATCCTGCATTACCTGCAGGGTAGACAGTACATCGGCAGCATTGCGGCCAAAACGGGAGAGCTTGAACACCAGCACATAGGCAACGCCATCCTTGCCGGATTTGATGTCCTCCATCATCCGGCAGAAAGATGCACGACCCTCGATGGATTTGCCGGATTTTCCAGCATCCTCATATTCACCAACGATCTGGTAGTCGTTGAAGTCTGCATAGGCTTTCATGCGAGCTTTCTGTGCATCCAGCGAGTAGCCATCGATCTGCATCGCAGTTGAAACACGGGTGTAAATGTAAACCTTTGTCTTTTCCTGCAACATAAGAAAACCTCATAAAACGGTTATTTCTTGCCTGTTTTCTGCTCCAAAAACTTAATGGAATCCAGATAATCCTGCTCCACATCGCTGAGAGTTTTAGCATTGTATTTCCGATATTCGGTAGTAGCTTTGTCCACTGCCTGCTTGTGGGTCACACTGCCATTGCCAACAAGCAGCTGCTCGCCGCTCATAGTCAGAATACGGTCAAGGTGGTTTGCCCAATCCTGCATTGTCATGGGCTGTTCACGTTCTGCCTGACGTTCTGCGAAATCCAGATAACCGGAAACCAACTGCCCCATAGCACGAAGCTCTTTTTCGTTCAGATAGTTTTTGGCAATAGTAGCTTCTCGTAAAGTGGGCTGGTTTCCTGCAAAAGTGGTCAGACCCATAAATTCCTTTTTCGGCATCTGCACGGTTGTAAATGACCTCGGCGGCAGTCTGTCCGTGAATGGCATAATGAATTTTATTCTGGACTTTTTGAAGAACTGGACGGAGATTTCCGCTTTCGGGTCATAGTCAATGCTGGTGGCATAGATTTCAAGCACCTGGCGATAAAACACCTTTTCCGATGCACGGATGTCTCTGATTCTTTCAAGCAGTTCCTTGAAATATCCACCGCCGCCGCCCAAATTTTTTTCAGGCGTTCGTCATCCAGCGCAAAAATCCCTTGCGCATATATTCCTTCAGGATGCCAGTTGCCCAGATTCTGAACTGTGTGCCACGCTTGGATTTTACACGATAGCCAACGGAGATGATGACATCAAGATTATAATAATCCACGTCGTATGTCTTTCCATCAGTGGCAGTGTAGGCAAATTTTGCCCACACTGATTCCTTTTGGAGCTCGCCTTCTTTGAAAATGTTTCGAATGTGTTTTCCGATAACACTGCGGTCACGTTGGAACAACTCTGCCATCTGGTCAATGGAAAGCCAGACAGTGTCACCGTCAAAGGTAGTATCGATTTTGGTCAGACCGTCTTCCGTGGTGTAAATGAGGATGGAATTTTTAGGAGAGTCATCTGGACGATTCATTTTAAGCACCTCGTTCCGTGTATGTAATACAGTGGAAGGGGAGACCTTACCACTGTGTTGGGACAAGTATTACAAGAATATTATATCATGCTGCAAGAACGGTATCAACAGCATCTTGTTGATTTTTGTTGTTGGTTGAGGATACTGCGTTGTCTATTTCCAAGACCGATGCGTACTTCTCAATCACATCGGCTAGAAAGGTTGCGAATGCGCTCCATTCATCGAGTG
>VOFJ01003005.1_pt1 | contig 18642 bp, 26 predicted proteins | sample 5384081 | NCBI WGS metagenome assembly VOFJ01 (sample SAMN12384729, study PRJNA508395) | human gut metagenome | isolation source: healthy gut I | host: Homo sapiens
ATCCTGCCGTTCTACATTGCCACCACTTTCTGCAACCTGAGCTATGAGGGCATGATCACCCATCAGCTGCCCGCGTTCCTGCAGATCATCATTATCGTCATGATCGGCCATTACATCTGGCTGACTGTCCTGTATCTGCTGGCCGGTGCATACTCCGGCAAGAACCCCTGGGAAGTCCTCCGCCACTACGGCCCCGCTTACCTGACCGCTGTCGGCACCATGTCCAGCGCCGCCACCCTGGCTGTCGCTCTGGACTGCGCCCGCAAGAGCAAGGTCCTGCGCAAGGATATGGTCAGCTTCGGCATCCCCCTGTTCGCCAACATCCACCTCTGCGGCTCTGTCCTGACTGAGGTCTTCTTCTGCATGACCATCTCCAAGATCCTCTACGGCCACCTGCCCAGCATCGGCACCATGCTCCTCTTCTGCGCCCTGCTCGGCATCTTCGCCATCGGCGCTCCCGGCGTCCCCGGCGGTACCGTCATGGCTTCCCTGGGCCTCATCACCGGTGTTCTGATGTTCGATGACGCCGGCACCGCTCTGATGCTCGCCATCTTCGCCCTGCAGGACAGCTTCGGCACTGCCTGCAACGTCACCGGTGACGGTGCTCTGACCCTGATGCTGACCGGCTACGCCGAAAAGCATGGGATCCAGGAGAACCAGAACATCGAGAGCCCCATCCTGTAACCAAAACATTCTTCCACCAAGAACCTCACACCAAGAACCTCAATTGAAACACTGGCCCCAGCGGCAAGATCAGCCAGCCGCTGCAGCGGCAGAGAAGGGCGGCCCGGAAACGGGCCGCCCTTTTCGTGCTGTGGGTCAAAGCACTCCATTGGAACAAAAAAATGTACAAAAGCTTCTTTATTTTGTCATAACTGTTCCGTATAATAAAAAGATAGGGACTCATTGGAAATTTGCGGCCACCCGCTCCCGGCGGGCCTGCTTTACAACAAATACAGAGGAGGAACACTCTCATGGCAAACGAAAAAGATCCTCGTTGTGGGACGACGATACCAACATCTGCGAACTGCTGCGCCTCTACCTGACCAAGGAGGGCTATCAGGTCACGACGGCCAACGACGGCGAAGAGGGCCTTGAAAAGTTCAACCAGCTCAAGCCCGACATGGTGCTGCTGGACGTGATGATGCCGCGGATCGACGGCTGGGAGGTCTGCCGCCGCATCCGCAAGCTGGGCAACACCCCGGTGATCATGCTCACTGCCAAAGGCGAAACCTTTGACAAGGTGCTAGGCCTGGAGTTGGGAGCGGACGACTATGTTGTAAAACCCTTTGAGGCCAAAGAGGTGATTGCGCGCGTCAAAGCCGTGCTGCGCCGCTGCCAGAATTCCTCCGCCGCGGCGGAAAGCACCGAGGGCGTCATTGAGTTTGACAACCTGCGGCTGGATATGAACAGCTATGAGCTGCGGGTCAAGGGCAAGGTGGTGGAGGCTCCTCCCAAGGAGCTGGAGCTGCTCAACTGCCTGGCCTCCCACCCCAACCGCGTTTTCACCCGTGACCAGTTGCTCGACGAAGTATGGGGATTTGATTATTACGGCGACTCGCGCACCGTTGATGTGCACGTCAAGCGCTTGCGCGAGAAGCTGGCAGGGGCCTCTGATAAATGGGAGCTCAAGACCGTGTGGGGCGTGGGTTATAAATTCGAGGTGCGTCAGTAATGCGCAAGAGTATTTCCGTGGCGTTCTTCTCCACGGTGTCCACCCTGATGGTGCTGGGCATCGTGTTGATGGGCGGTTCAGAGTGGCTGCTGTTCAGAAATTATTTTGCCAAGGACCGCTACGCCACGCTGGATGAGGTGGTCAATGTCACCCGGCGGACAGCGCAGTATCTGGTGCAGGAGGCGGCTCTGCCTGAGGGCGAGGAGCTGGACACCCTGAGCACCAAGCTGGAGATCATTGGCGAGAGCGCGGAGGCCTACCTGTTCTTTACTGACAACGAGGGCAACGTGCTCATCGCCTCCAACCCGGACAAGCTCAGCGGCTGCGCTGTGCCGGAAGCGGTGCTGCAGAAGACCGACGCGGCACCGGAAAACTACCACCTCTTCAGTACCATGGACGGCGTGCTCACGGAGAAGAGCTATGTCTCGGCCAGTGAGCTGCGCTCGGAGCAGGGCGGACACAGCGGTTATGTCTTCCTCTGCTCCTCCGGTGAGCAACTGACGGAGTTCAAGCAGCAGTTCTGGTCCAACTTCCTGCTGTCGTCCTGCGTGATGCTGCTCTGCGCCAGCGTGCTGACCAAAGTGCTGATGCACAAGCTTACCGACCCGCTCCAGAAAGTGACGGATGCCGCCCAGCGGTTTGGCGGCGGCGACCTCTCGGTCCGTGTGGAGGGCGTCGAGGGCGAGGGGCGAAGTGGCCGATCTGGCCCGCACCTTTAACACCATGGCCGAAAACATCCAGATGAACGACAACTCCCGGGGCCAGTTCATGGGCAACATCGCCCACGAGCTGCGCACCCCCATGACCACCATCAAGGGCTTCATCGACGGCATTCTGGACGGGACCATCCCGCCCGATATGCAGAACCACTACTTGCAGCTGGTCAGTGAGGAGACCGGGCGGCTGGCCCGGCTGATCCAGAACATGCTGGACCTCTCCAAGCTGGAAAGCGGCGAGTATCAGGTCAACGCCCGGATGTTCAACATCTGGGAGACCCTGACCGGCGTGGCCCTCTCGGCGGAGCAGCGGATCAACGACGGATGATCGACATTGACGGCCTGACCATGGACGAAAAAGTCCTCGTCTACGCCGACCCGGACCTCATCCATCAGGTGGCCTACAACCTGCTGGACAACGCCATCAAATTCACCCCGGCAGGCGGCACCATCCGCTTCTCGGTGGAAAAGCTGGGCCCTGAAGTGGAAATCTCGATCTGGAACTCCGGCCAGGGCATCAGCCCGGAGGCACTGCCCTATGTGTTCCAGCGGTTCTATAAAGAAGACCGCTCCCGCGGGCTCCATGCCCGGGGTGCCGGCCTGGGCCTGAACATCTGCAAGGTGCTGGTGAACCTCTCCGGCGGTCAGATCCGGGTGGAGAGCCAGCAGGGCGAGTGGTGCAAGTTCGTCTTCACCCTGCCCACCCAGCCGCCCAACCCCGGCGAGATGAAGCGCCTGCCCGACGAGAGCGGACGCCCCGGCGCGGTGGAAGACCCCGCCAGCATGAAACCTGTCAACTGAATCACGGCAGTCAGACTACCCCGGGCGCTCGGGATGGTCTGGCTGCTTTTTTACATTTGCTGCGGCGGATTGCGTTCTTTCCGTGAAAAACACGGCCGCGGGTTTGATTTTTTGCCCGTTTTCATGTAAACTAAAAAGTAACCATGTCAGGGCTGTTTCCCACCGCAAAAAATAACGGCTTTGACATGACTTACAGAATAAAAATTCTCTAAAAATAACGGAGAGTAAATTAAAATGACGATCGTAAGTCCTTCGATTCTTTCAGCCAATTTTTTTCCTGCCTGGGTGCGGACTGCCGCATGGTGCTGGGATGCCGGCGCGCAGATGCTGCACTATGACGTGATGGACGGCCACTTTGTGCCCAACATCAGCTTTGGCGTGCCCGTGCTCAAGAGCCTCCACAAGGCCATGCCGGACGCGTTCTATGATGTCCACCTGATGATCAGCCACCCGCTGCAGTATGCAGAGCCGTTCATCAAGGCGGGTGCCACGCTGTACAATTTCCATCTGGAATGCGAGGACGATATCCAGCAGACGCTGGATGCCGTGAAGGCGCTGGGCTGCAAGACGGGCCTGACCATCAAGCCCGGCACCGCCCCGGAGGCGCTGGCCCCCTATCTGGACCAGCTGGATCTGGTGCTGGTGATGAGCGTGGAGCCCGGCTTCGGCGGGCAGAAGTTCATGCCCTCGGCGCTGGACAAACTCCGCTGGCTCCGGGCCGAGCGGGAGAAGCGGGCTGCCCACTACCTGCTGGAAGTGGACGGCGGCGTGGATGCCAAGACGGCTCCTCTCTCTGCGCGGAGGCCGGGGCGCGGGGACATCCTCGTGGCAGGCAGCGCCGTGTTTGGCGCAGCCGACCCGGCGGACGCGGTGCGTCAGCTGGCCGCGCTGTAAGGGAGCTGCCCATGGAAGAAGCATTGATCCAATGGCAGGAGCAGGAGCTGACCCAAACGGGCCACTATTACAAGCACATCTGCTGGATGGTGGTGCCGCTGCTCTGGGTCTCCTGCTACCTCTACGGCCTGCGCCCGCTGCTGCTCTGCGGTGCGGCATTGCTGATGGGCAACCTGTGCGACCGGCTCATCTCCCTGCTGCGGCGCCGGGTGTACCAGCCCAAAGATTATTCCAATGAGAGTTTTTGCCCTCATCATCGCCCTGCTGATGCCCGCCACGGTGGACTGGTATGTTCTGGTGGCGGCGGTGCTGGCGGGCGTCCTCATCGGCAAAGAGGTGTTCGGCGGCTACAGCAGCTATCCGTTCCACCCGGCCGCTGTGGGTTATGTGGTGGCCGCGGTCTCCTGGCCGGAGCAGGTGTTTCCGGTATCCGCAGCCTTACGCGAGCATCCCGCTCTGGGATGCCTCCGGCGTGGCCGTGTCCAGCACCATCTCGGACACCCTGCGCAGCGGCGGCACCCTCAACATCAGCACCCTTTCCCTGGGGCTGGGCGAGTACGCGGCCCCCATGGGAACGGGTGCCGCCCTGGTGCTGGTGGCCTGCGGGCTGTTCCTCTGGGTGCAGAAAGACATCCGCCTCAGCGCGACGCTGAGTTTCCTCATCACCAGCGCGGTCATCGTGTTCCTGTTTCCCCGGCAGGTGGGTCTGGACAACGGCCCGCTGCTGATGAATCTGGCGTTCCGCCTGCGCTGTGTGCGCGACGAGATGCTGACGGGCGCGATGCTCTTCAGCGCCGTCTTCCTGCTCAATGAGCCCTACACCTGCGCCCACCACCGGCGGGGCCGCATCCTCTACGGTGTGCTGATGGGCGTTGTGACCGTGAGCTTCCGCTATTTCGGCGTTTATGAGACCGGTGTCTTGCTTTGCGCTGCTGGTGGTCAACAGCATTTCCGGCTGGATGGACCGCACCGAGACCCATCTCTATGCACTGCTGCACTCCCGGAAAAACGCGGGAGATGCCACCGGAAAAGGAGGGGGCCGAATGAGACGTTCTGTGGCTGAAATGATCGTCCGGGACCCGGAAAAATACGCACACCATGACCGTGTGTTCCTCAATAACCCGGTGGTCATGCAGGGCATGGGCCTGGCCCCGCTGGTGGTGCTTGCCACCACGGGCAAAAACGCCCTGATGCTGGCGGTTTCCGTGGCGCTGCTGCTGACGCCCTCCCGGATGCTGGCCTGCCTGCTGAGCCGCCTGTTCCCCCTGCGGGACGAGCAGCCCGCCAAAGAAGAACTGAGAAAAAAAAACTGCTGCCCCGCGGCCTCATCTACAGCGGCAGCGCGGCAGTGGTGTATCTGGCCGTGTATCCCATCCTGAACGCGCTGTTCGGGGTGGACCTGCTGGCTTTGGGCATCTACCTGCCTGCCAATGCTGGTGGTGGAGCCCTTGCTCATCTACCGTTTTGGCCGTGTGCAGGAGACCATGCAGAAAGCAGTCTCCAAGGGCCTGCGCATCACGCTGGGCTATGTGCTGCTGCTGCTCCTGCTGGGCTGTGTGCGGGAGTGGATGGCACTGGGCACGGTGTTCGGCCTGCCGCTGCTCAGCCGCCCGGTGCTGCCCATGGCCGGAATGCCGGCAGGCGGCTTCATCGTGCTGGGCATCCTGTGCGCCATCTGGCGCGCCCTGGCCCAGCACCGGAAAAAATTACCTGAAGACAGAGGCCCGCAATACCGTGGCCGTGCATCACCAGAAGGAGGCGAACCGCGAGCATGAGTGAAGTCCTGCGTGCCGTTGGCATCTTCTGCAGCTATGCGGTGCTGGCTGTCTTTGCGCAGAGCGCCGTGTTCACCCGCGGCCTGGGCGTGTCCCGCCTGGTGCAGCTGGTGGGCGACGACCGCACCAACAGCTGGTGGTTTGCGCTGCTGCTCTGTGTCACCCAGCTGCTGGTGGCCCCGCTGGCGTTCTACGCCGGCCGGTTCATTGCCCCGCTGGCAAACCGCGCCCAGCTCCGCCCGCTGGTCTATCTGGCCTGCGTGGCGGTGGTCTGCATTTTTGAACATCTGGTGCTCCGGGCAGTCAAAGGCCCCCGCAGCGGCCAGCTCCTCCGCATCCTGCCGACGGCAGCCATCAACAGCTGCGTGCTGGGTACGGTGCTGGTGGAGCGCACCCAGAGCTTTACGCTGGAGCAGAGCATGGGCTTCGGCCTCGGCAGCGGCCTGGGCTATCTGCTGGCCGTCATGCTGGTGACGGAGGCGCGGCACCGCCTGCGCAGCCGGGCCATCCCGTCGGCGTTCCGCGGCCTGCCCGTCACGCTCATCTACATCGGCGTGCTGGCGCTGGCTATCTATGGTTTTACCGGACATTCTGTGATCCTCTGATCTCTGCAAGGAGGGGGAGTAACGAACTATGGCACACTATAAAAAACGCCCCAAAGTCAAGCGCTACCGGCGCAGTTTTTACAGCCGGGAAATGAAGCTGAAAAAAAGGGCATTGGCATTGCGGTGCTGGTGCTGGCGGTGCTGGGCATCGGCTGGCTGGCCGCGCCCCATGTACTGGACTGGGCCACTCACACCTGGTACACGGTGGTGCGCAACCGCGACCTGAGCGCTTCCTCTCCGGCCGTCTCGGAGGCAGCCAGCAGCACGGCCGCGTCGGAAGCGGCGGCTTCTTCCGTGGCGGAGCCGGAGCCTGCCCCGGAACCGGAACCCACCCCGGCACCGCCATTGTGGCGGGCAGCTGGGCGGAAGTGGATGTGACCACCCTGACCGATGAAGCTGCCATCACCGCCGCTGCCCAGCAGCTGGCGGCACAGGGTGCCGTATGCGGTGGTCCCGCTCAAGGATACGGCGGGCAGCCTGTATTATGCCTCCCAGGTACCTGCAGCCGCGGGCAGTGTGGCGGCAAACCCGGTGGATGCGGCAGCTCATTGCCCGCGTCTTCAAGGCAAACGGCATCACGCCGGTGGCGCAGCTGGCCGCGTTCCGTGACCCGGCCGGTGCCCGCGCGGACCACGCCATGGCCATCCGGCTATAAAGGCCAGGAATACCTCTGGCTGGACAACAAGGCCTCGGCGGGCGGAAACCCGTGGCTCAACCCCTATGCGGCGGAGGCGGTGCAGTATATCGGCGACCTGATCGAGGAAGTGCACGGCATGGGCTTTGATCAGGTGCTGCTGAAGAACGTGCAGTTCCCGTCTTCCACCAGCTCAAGCAGGATTACGGCAGCACCAACGGGGTGGACCGTGCCGGGCAGCTGGCGGCGGACATTGCCGCCTGGCAGAGCCGTTTTGGCACCGAAGTCACCCTCTGGTACGGCTACAGCCTGAGCCAGGTGACGGATGCCACCAGCGCGCTGGGCGTGCCGGCTGCCCAGCTGGGCATGAAAAACCTGCTGGTGGAGGTGCCCGGCTCTTCCACGCTGGATGAGAAGCTGGCCGCACCACCCCTGACCCGGATGCTGGAGGACGCCGGTGTGGAGCACACCGTCATCCGGGACGACGCGGCGGGCCGGTTCGAGTGATCGTAAGTATCGCGTTGGCTGCATTTTTTGGAAAGATGAAAGCGAGGAATCCACTATGAATCAGACATCGTGCTTTTTCCCCGGCACACATTCTGCTGCCTGCGGAGCAGATCCCGCTGGAGCAGTGGGGCTGTGTGGCCTGTGATCAGTTTACCAGCGACCGTTCTTACTGGGAGCGGGCCGCGGAGGCGGCAGCAGGCAGCCCCAGCGCCTTGAACCTGATCCTGCCGGAGGTCTATCTGGAAGAAAGCGATGTGCCCGCCCGGGTGGCCAAGATCCACGAGACCATGGAGGACTATGCCCACAACGTGCTGACCCGCGCTGTGGACGGCTTTGTCTACGTCGAGCGCACCGAGCAGAGCGGCCGGGTGCGTCAGGGCCTCGTGGGCAAGATCGACCTCGAAGCCCTACAGCTATGCCCAGGGGGCCCGCCAGGTCATCCGTCCCAGTGAGCGGACGGTGGAGGAGCCGCATCCCGCCCCGCATGGCGGTGCGCCGGGGTGCCTGCCTCGAAACGCCCCATGTGATGATGTTGGCCGATGACCCCGGCTGCACCCTCGTCGAGCCCATCGGCGCGCGCAAGAACGAGCTGCGCAAGGTGTACGAGGGCGAGTTGATGCTGGGCGGCGGCCATCTGCGCGGCTGGGCGGTGGAAGACCCCGCCCTGCTGGCCCGGATCGACGCGGCCCTGCAGGGCCTGGGCAGCCAGGAGTCTTTTGACGCCAAGTACCCGGAGGCCAGGGGGGCCAAACCCCTGACGCTGGCTGTGGGCGACGGCAACCACTCGCTGGCCTCCGCCAAGGCTTACTGGGAGGAGCTGAAACCCACCCTGACCCCTGAGGAGCGGGAAACCATCCCGCCCGCTGGTGCCTGGCTGAGGTGTGCAATGTCCATTCGCCCGCGATTGAGGATCGAGCCCATTCACCGGGTGCTCTTCAACGTGGACTGCGGGGCCGTGCTGCTGGCCCTCATTTCCTGGAGCGACGGCAATATGGCGGGCATCTGCTTTGGCAGCTCCAAAAAGCAGTCCTTTACCCTGGCAGGCCCCCACATCGCCAATGTGCTGAGCTTTGAAGACCCGGTGGCCCCCCTGACCGTCGGCACGGTGGACGAATTTATCGAATACTTTATGGCCCGCCACAGGAGGCCCGGGTGGATTACGTCCACGACGAGCCCGCCGTCCGCGCCCTGACCAGACAGGGCGGCGTGGCCTTCCTGCTGCCGCCCTTCGAGAAGAGCGATCTGTTCAAAGGCATCGTGATGGGCGGCGTGCTGCCCCGCAAGACCTTCAGCATGGGCCATGCGGAGGAAAAGCGGTATTACATCGAGTGCCGCAGAATCAAAGAATGACCCAAAAGGAGAACCATGACTTTTAACGATTTGAAACTGTCCGCCCCCTGCTGCGTGCCATTGCGGAGGCGGGCTACGAAACGCCCTCGCCCATCCAGGCCAAAGCCATTCCGCCGGTGCTGGAAGGACGGGATTTAATGGGCTGCGCCCAGACGGGCACCGGCAAGACCGCTGCTTTCGCGCTGCCCATGCTGGACCGCCTCAATGCCGCCAAGCCCCGCAAGCCGGGTGCCATCCGGGCGCTGATCCTCACCCCACCCGGGAACTGGCCCTCCAGATCCAGGAGAGCTTTGCCGCCTACGGCAAGTACCAAGCTGCGCGCCACCGTCATCTTTGGCGGTGTGGGCCAGGCCCGCAGGTGGAGGCCATCAAAAGGGCGTTGAGACATCCTCATCGCCTGCCCGGGCCGGTTGAACGACCTGGTGGGGCAGGGGCTGGTGGACCTCTCGAACATTGAAATTTTTGTGCTGGACGAAGCCGACCGGATGCTGGACATGGGCTTCGTGCACGATGTGAAGAAAGTGATCGCCAAGCTGCCCGGGAAGCGCCAGAACCTCATGTTCAGCGCCACCATGCCCGAAGAGATCGAGCAGCTGGCGGCCGGCATCCTGCAAGCCCGGCGTTTGTCAAGGTGGACCCGGTGTCCAGCACCGTGGACCGCATCCAGCAGAGCCTGTACCATGTGGAAAAGGGCAACAAGAAATTCCTGCTGCCGTGGCTCATCAAGAACCTGAACCCGCCGGTGCAGAACGCGCTGGTGTTCAGCCGCACCAAGCACGGCGCGGATAAAATTGCAGAGACCTCACCAAGCAGGGCATCCCGGCGGCGGCCATCCACGGCAACAAGAGCCAGACCGCCCGCGTGACCGCGCTGGAGGGCTTCAAGGCCGGTAAGACCAGGGTGCTGGTAGCCACCGACATCGCCGCCCGCGGCATCGACATCAGCGAGCTGTCCCATGTCTTCAACTACGACCTGCCCGAGGTGCCGGAGACTTACGTGCACCGCATCGGCCGCACCGCCCGCGCGGGCGCAGACGGTACGGCGGTCAGCTTCTGTGCACCCGAGGAGCTGGAATATCTGGCCGGCATCGAAAAGCTCAACCGTCCGGCAAGATACCGGTGGTGTCCGGCCACCCCTGGGATGGCGTACCCGCCCCCGTAAAAGCAGCCCCGCCGGTGCGGGGCAGAAAACCCAAGATGGAGGCCGCAGCCGAGGCCCCGGCCCCGGTTGAAAAGCCTGTAAAAGCCGCCAAGGCGGAAAAAGCACCCAAAGCAGAAAAAAACCGCGAAAGCGAAGCAAAGGCCGTCAAGGCCGAACCCAAAAGCCCAAAAGGCAAACGCGACCCCCAAAATCGAAGCAAAAGAGGAACATCTCATGGACGAAAACAAGCGCACTCCCGGCGGACGCAATGAAAACCGCCGTTCCAATAATAACCGCCGCCGTGAGGGCGGGCCGCGCAGGCCCCGAGCCGCGGCAGCAACGCCCAGCCGAAGTTCGACCCCCACTTTGTGAGCGCCCGGAGACGACTCCGCTCCGCCCGGCCAAGAAAAAGGAATCTGAATCAGAACCAGAATGCCGCCCCGGCCGCCAAGCCCGCCGCCCCGGTGCAGAGCAATAACGGCCCCAAGAGCGAGAACAACAGCCGCCGTGACCGCAATGCCCGCGGCAGCCGCAATGAGCGGAATGACCGGAATGACCGCGGTGCCCGCCCGGCCCAGAACCAGAGCGGCAGCCAGAACGAGCCCCGGAATGCACAGCCCGGCAGCCAGCCGCAGGCAAACCGCCGCGGCAGCGCGTTCAGCGCGGGGTGGGGGCAGGCCGCCCGGCCCGTGCCCCCAAGGCCGAGCCCAGCCGCCGGGGCCGTGTGGCTGCCGCCAAGGACGAAGACCCGGGCCTCATGCTCATCAGCCGTCGTCCGCCGCAGCAGAAGTTCACCAGCTTTGAGGAGTATATGAACGCCCACGGCGGTGCAACTGCTCCCATCGAGGATCACAGCGACGAAGTGTAATGGGCACCGCTGCGTTTGCCCCCCTGGCGCTGCCCGCTGCATTGGGGGGCACCGCTTGCCGGGGATGTGACCCTGAAATGCTCCTCCGGCCACTGTTTTGACCGGGCCAAAGAGGGCTACTGGCATCTGCTGCCGGTGCAGAACACCCGTACCAAGGCCCCCGGCGACAGCAGGAAATGGTCGCTGCCCGCCGCGCGTTCCTGAACGCGGGCTACTACGGCATCTTCGGGCAGGCGCTGGGAGAGCTGTGTCTGGAATACGGCATCCCCGCCGCCAGAAAGCCGCTCCGCCTGTTGGACGCGGGCTGCGGCGAGGGCTGGTATGACCGCTGCATCGCGCAGCAGTTTGCCGCTGCCGCCCGTCCGCTGGAGCTGGCCGGGTTTGACATTGCCAAGCCCGCCGTGCGTCTGGCCGCCAAGGCTCTGCCCACGGCCCGGTATGCGGTGGCGTCCAGCTTCCACCAGCCGGTCAAAACCGGCTGGGCCGACCTGCTGCTCAACTGTTTCTCGCCTTTTGCGCGGGAAGAGTTCCTGCGGGTGCTCCGCCCCGGCGGACGGATGATCTACGTCGTGCCAGGGGCGGAACATCTCTACCAGATGAAAGCCGTTTTGTACGCGGAGCCCTATAAAAACCCGGTGCAGGAAGTTGCCTACCCGGGCTTCCGGGCCATCGGGGAGCGGGAAGCGCGTGGCACCATCACCGTGCCTGCCTCCCAGCTGGAGGCCCTGTTTGCCATGACGCCTTACTACTGGAAAACGCCCGGGACGGCGCTGCCCGTCTGGCCGCTCTGCCGGAGCTGACCACGGAGATTGCATTCCGGTTCCTGGTGTTTGAAAAACGGTGACAAAATAACGGAAAAGCGCCCAGCCAATGGCTGGGCGCTTTTCCGTTGTGTGAGCACGGCGGGGGAGCCGTGAAAGAAGAATTTACTTGTTTTCGCCCTTGGTCAGGAGCTTTGCACGCTCCAGAGCGGGACGCAGAGCCAGGTACAGGATGACGACGCAGACAGTGGAGGCCACACTGTTGACGAGCGTGACGCCGCCGGCGCGATCTTGGACAGGGCCTGTGCCACGGTGTATTCCTGGCCGAAGATGAACACGTTGCGGAAGTAGCCGAGGAACGGGTCCGTCAGGACATTGAGGAACAGGCCGGAACCGGCGGCCACGATGACCTTGACCAGATAGCCTTTCTCATGGGCGTTCCGATCGCGGAGCTTGAAGACCTTTGGGCCACGGCACCGCAGGTGATGCCGATGATGAATTTCAGCACAAAGGTGGTGATGGCATAACCGGGGTCGCCAGCGAGAATATCGGCCAAAGCCAGGCCGATAGCACCGGCCAAGCCGCCGGAGACGCCGTCCAGCAGCATAGCAGTCAGCGCCGTAAAGGTGTTGCCCAGATGGAACGAGGAGCCGCCGTAGAACGGGATGCGGAAGAACAGGTAAGCCACGAGGCTCAGAGCGGCCATCACGCCGGTCAGGGCCAGCTCGTGGACGGTAAAGGTGCGCTTGTACAGCACACTGGCAAAGACGATCAGGATCACAACGCGACTGCCAGCAGCAGCCACATTACAGTGGTAGACATCAGATGATTCCCTCCAATTTTAAGGTCTTACGAACTTGTCGGGGCGGGGCCCATCCATCTTGCCTTGCAAGACCGTTCGTTTCGCTTCAAAGCCCCACTGGGGCTTTGATTGCTTCGCAACCGCTTACCCACCGGAATCGTTGACATTTCTGCTCCGAACGGGTATGCTCTATTATACGCAGAACTGAACCCGTGAAAATACCCAGAATAGAGTTTTTTTATGGGGTCAGTTTGGGAGACTGCCCAAAAAAGAGGAGGGGTTTTGTGTTCCACTTGACAACAGCGCTGGATGCGGCTTCCGCTGTGCCGCTGTATGAGCAGCTGTATCAGAGCCTTGCCGCCGAGATGCGCGCCGGGGCCATCCCGGCAGGCACCCGGATGCCCGGCAAACGGCGGCTGGCGGCGGAGCTTTCTGTCTCTGTCAACACGGTGGATGCCGCGTATCAGATCTTAGCGGCGGAGGGGCTATCTGGAGCCAAAGGAGCGCAGCGGCTTTTTATGTACAGGAATATCTGGCTCTGCCTCCCCGGCCGGAACGTGCTCCGGGCACTCCGGCAAAGCCCATGGAGCCGGAAGCGCCTGCCGGGGAGGCCGCACCGCCCTCTCCGCCGGTCCGCTATGATCTTTCCACGCGGGGGGTGGACCCGGCGCTCTTCCCGTTCCGTACCTGGGCGCGGCTCCAAAAAGGAGCTGCTCTACTCCTCGCCGGAGCTGCTGACCCACGGCGATGCTCAGGGCGACTGGGAGCTGCGGCAGGCGCTGGCGGATTATCTGGAAGAATACCGGGGCGTGCAGTGCTCGCCCCAGCAGATCGTGGTGGGAGCCGGCCTGGAATACCTGCTGGGCCTGCTGGCCCCGCTGCTGCCCGGCAAAGCCGCCGTGGAGACCCCCGGGTACCCCCGCGCCAAACAGGTGCTGGAGAACAATGGCGTGGAGTGCTGCTGTCTGCCCGTGGACGAAGGACGGCCTTTCCATCGAAGAACTTTTCCCGGTCCGGGGCGTCGGTCTGCTACGTTACCCCCAGCCACCAGTTCCCCTACAGGCGTCACCATGCCGGCAGGCCGCCGGCCGAGCTGCTCCACTGGGCGGCCAAGCGCCCCGGGGAGCGGTACATCATCGAGGACGACTACGACTCCGAGTTCCGGTTCGACACCCGCCCACTGCCCAGCTTGCAGGGGATGGCCGGGGCCGACGGCCCGGTGATCTATCTCTCCACCTGCTCCCGGAGCCTTGCCCCCAGCATCCGCATCGCCTATATGGTGCTGCCGGTGCAGCTCCTCCCGGCGTGGCGGGCGGCTTACCGGCTTTATTCCAGCACGGTGGGCCGGTTTGAGCAGCAGACGCTGGCCCGGTTCATCACCGAGGGGTATTTTTACCCGGCATCTGGCCCGGGAGCGGGTGGCTTACAAGGCCCGGCGGGATGCCCTGACGGCAGCCCTGAACGCTGCCTTTGCCCCCGGGCAGCTGCGGCTGGCGGGGCTCCATACCGGCCTGCACCTGCTGGCCTCCCTGAAAAATGCCCCGCCGGATGAAGCCCTCCGCCGGGCTGCCGAGGCCGAGGGGGTGCGGCTGAACCTGCTGAGCGATTACGACCTGACCGGAGCCCGGCGCCAGACCGGAACGCTGGTGCTGGGTTACGGCTCGCTGGACGATGCCGCCTGCGCCTCGGTGGGCCAGACGTTGAAGAGGGTCTGCACGGAGGCCCGGGAAGCATCCGTCAACCCGTAAAAGCGGCGGGTGGGGTTCCACGCGCCGGGCAGCGCGTCGGCGGAAACAGCGGCATTGCCGTTGGCCAGAAACTCCAGTGTGCTTTCCAGTGTCAATAAGTCCTGCGCTGTCAGGTCGGTCAGCAGCTCCGAGCTGTGGGCCCGGAGGGCCGCAGGGAGGGTCGTGGGGAGCAGTTCGAGATCTTGCCGGAAAAACGCGTCCCACACCGCCGCCCGGGCGGCAGCCCGGTGGCTGGGCGGGAGGGTGCCGTCTTTGTCCCACCCGGAAAAAGAGACTCTCCGCCTCCCGGGCCGAGAGAGCCTGCACCCGCCGGAAAGGCCGCACTGGGCCAGCTCGTCGGCGGTGAGCGCGCCGGAAAAGCCCACCCGCAGCATCCCGTACCGGTCCGCGATGGCGGCCAGGACACTGGGGGAGAGAGCGAGATAGCGGGTGGTCTCGGGCAGAGCCAGAGGCCCCAATAAAGCTTCCCCGGCAGCGGGCTGGGCCGGCCGCGGCATAGCACTGGGCCAGCGTGGCCTCCCCCCTGCCCAAAGGGGATGGCAGTCTCCGCAGGCAGCGCCGCCAACCGGATGCAGTTCTGGCTGGCGTTGAGGTAGAGCAGCACGAAGCCCGGCTGCTCGCCTGCGGTGCAGACCAGCAGGGTGAGCTGGTTTTCGGTCTTTGGCATCCGGACAGCCACCCCGCTCTGGGGTTTGGCGGCCAGCTTGGTGCGGAGGGACTGCCGGGTGAGCAGGATCAGTGGTGCCGCCCACCAGCGGCAGCAGTACCAGAAGCGCTGCCCCCCAGTGCGGCCCAGAACGGCTGCCAGCCGCGGGTTTTATCGTGATGAGAATGCAAAACAGCCCATCCCCCTTTCAGCAGGAGGATGGGCTGTTTGTCTGGCGGTTATACAGGATGCAAACTCTGAAAAATCGAAAAAAAGTCATACCATAATAAAATTCATCTCCGGGCATGATCGATGAAATTGCAGCATAAAATGGGAGAAAAACCTTGCGCGCGCCGGAAAAATATGATAAAGTTTTCTTATTGCAAACAATTGTTCTTGTGAGAAGAACAGGATGCGCGGGGCACTGGGGGAAAGAGTGCGGCGCGGGTTCCAGAGGGTTTTTGTGTATAGAGAGGGAAACGTATGGTAGAGTGGATCACGAAGATCAACGGATGGTCAACGGCATCGTCTGGGGCCCATCGGGCTGGCGCTGCTGTTCTGCACCGGCCTGTGGATGACTTTGCGCACCGGCGGCTTCCAGTTCCGCCGGGTGGGCCATGGATGCGGCACACCATTGGCGCGGTGTTCACCAACAAGGAGGTCACCGCCCACACCAGCAAAGAGGACATGGCCATCAGCCAAACTCCAGAGGCTGAGGAGTCCTGGCCGAAATTAAAAAGCTTCAAAAATTCCTTGCAGGTTAAGATCTTCCTATGAACGCCTCCGCCCGGTGGCCTTTCTGCGTAAAGAGCGGTCATGCAGAACCGCGAAAAGCGCGAAAGCAGCAAGAGGGGTTTGGCATAAAGGGCGTGATCCACTGTTGTCTTTATTCAAGATGGAGTGTGAATGCAGAACATGGGGATACTTTATCGGTGTAGGCGGTGTTGTGACTTTTTAAAAATAAAAAGCCGGTAAAGCGACCGTGGAAACGATTCTCTTCACGGAATATTCCGTATGTGATTGCAAAATTGCGGAGGATCAAAGGCGTTTCAGGAGGAAGTCAGCAGACCACACGGGAAAATGCCTTTGCACTGTTTACGAAAGTACCACGATAAAGAGAGATATTATGGAAGAGTATGAAGTAATCCGTATTCCGGTTTCTGATGGGACGGAAAAAGAGTTTGCCATCATGGATACCTTTACCGTTGAAGAGAAGCACTATGGCAGTGTCTCTCATAGAGGAGGATGAGATTCAGGAAGGTGTGTATCTGTATCGATACCGTGATGCGGAAGACGGAGATATCGTTGTCGGGAACAGATTACGGAACCGGCAGAGTATAAGCGTGTATCCAGGGCATATGAAGCGCGGTAAGGCTGCAAAAAAGAAGGATGAGTAATTTAGGGCAGATTTTTACGGTAGCCGATTATTACAGTGTGAATTACTATATTCAGAAGCGGTGGGATTTACCCATCTGACCATTTTGGTTCCGCTGGCAAGAAATGGCAATTTCTGCTTTTGTATTTTTATAAAGATGTCGATACCCGGCTCATTTCCACATTGTAGTTGTTGTGTTGCTTATCATGAGAGACCCAATCGTCTGGCAAAGACTGATGCACTCCGGACCTTTGTATAATCGATATGGTCTGGTGGAGGAAATGCAGAGGATCAGTGCCGCTGTCCATCAGCCTGCAAAAGCGGCGATGGAGAAAGCCCTTATGAAAACCAAGTCAAGGAAGCAGACAGTGTATTATATGAGTGTAAAACCCGTGGAAAAACAGTTTGAGATTCGAAAATTTGAAAAAATGATATAATCGAAAACCCGAGCATGGAAATGGCTCCGGGATTTTTTCGAAAATGATTAATTTTTATTTGAATAAAACGGGCTGATCGCTCCAGCGAGCTGTGCGACCGGCATACTCTTGCAGCCATACGCAAGACGGTGTGCGCTTAAAGATCCCTTTCCCCACCAAAGAGCTATTTTTGACACCCGTACAGTTCTTTCATTATCGATGGAACACCGGCGTCATTGCTGCGAGGTATCCGGTATCGACGACAATCTGTTGTCCCGGTGCGAGTCTTCGTTATTTCTTTCGAGCGGTCCGTCACCCAAGAAAGATGGTGTTGCTTGTTTCCCCGCTGCCTTGGCGGAATGTTTTTTGCAGGAGATCGCCGTACAGCCGGACACTGAATGCCCTAAAATAAAGAAAAAGGCGGACCTGCCGAGCCGGAAGCGGTTATTTCGCTGACCGGCTATCTGGACCTTCTGCCGATGGTGCGCTGGAACCCGGAGCTGCGGTGCCGCTGGATGCCGCCCCGCCCACGCTTTATAAAAGAACAGGTACTGCTGCACGATGCCTCGTAAAGCTTCCCGGCCCTAGAACTGCGAACCGGGTCCTTGCCTTGGGCAACCGTGTCCCGGATGAGCCGTCGATCCAGACATCTCACCGAAACCACGGCCGCCCACGGCCATAGCCGAACAGACACACGCAGTTTGCCACCCCCACGCCATCCAGTTCCATCAACCGGCAAAAAGCGCTTCATCGGGCAGAGAAGCCAGTTCTTTCAGGTCCAGTGTGCCCTCTGCCGCCTCTGCCGCATGTAGCATCGTAGCGGTGCGGTAGCCAAGACCGCACTCCTGCAGCGCCGCCTCCCCGGCAGAGTTTCGCCGGTCGGGAACGGCTGCCCTTCGCCATCGTTCAGCCGCCGCCAAACCGTCTGAAAGCAGCCTACCTGCCCCAGGATGGCTCTGGATACCTTCGCCGCAGACAGTTTCTGACCAAGACCTCCCAACCAGACAAAAACAAAATATTATATTGATTCTAAAGGAGCAGTTTTAAATTTCTCTATTCGCAATTTAATCCTATGCTTTATATTATGAAATACTGAATCTTTTTTCTTCGTTTTATCATTATTCTTTTTTTTATCATTATTCTTTTTTATTCTGAGCTTTTTCTTTTTGATTGAAATTATGCACAGCTGATTTGCTTATACTTTCTCTGTCAGAATTCACGTTTAATTTATATAATGACATAATCCCATCAGACAAAAGCTTATAGTCTTTGTCGTTTTTATCATCAAAGTTTTCCAACAATCTCAAAAGTATTGTCACTGCATCATTATAGCCATCCATATGCACGTTATTAAGGAAGTCACCTTGAATAATATTGAAATATTCATCGGATATTTCTTTTTAGCTTTGGATTATCAGCGCCTCTAAGCCTCATAAGAATTGACATAAAGAAACCACGCTTACTTATGTTTTCACAGGCATTTTTTAAAAACTGCTTTAAAGCCTGTTCATTACTGATATTTGTCCAAGGCAAGGAATTATCGACATTACCGTTCTCAATATTACTGTGAGAATTAAACAAAGGCTTGACCCTATATTCTCCATTTACACTTTCTACATAATCCCATAAATAGAAATAATTTATATATTTAGTGAAATTACGCTTATCAAACAAAAGCTGATTACCGTACGAAAAGCCGTCATTTTTGAGCCATACTAAAAAGAAGAATCCCAAAAATCAAAAGTTTTTTCCGTATCGACCACTGTTAAAACGACGAGGAACAAGCACCATATTTCCTATTGTATGATATAAATCAGCAAATCGAATAAAGTCAGGCTCTTTTTGAAGTTCAAAAAGAAGTTCTTGATAATTACAATAATATATCTGTAAGCAGTCCAAGCAATACGTAACTGAAACGAAGTATACTGA
>VOFJ01001599.1_pt1 | contig 18624 bp, 20 predicted proteins | sample 5384081 | NCBI WGS metagenome assembly VOFJ01 (sample SAMN12384729, study PRJNA508395) | human gut metagenome | isolation source: healthy gut I | host: Homo sapiens
CCCGACTGTCATATTCCCCCGAAGCGATCAATTCCTCGGCATCCCCCACTCTTCCGGCGCAGGCCGTGGTACTTCGGATATGGAATCCTCGGTACTCATCGTCGCCCATTACAGCCAGCCGCTCGAACCGATGTTGAATTTCAACCAGCCGTTCAAGCATATCGTCACCAACGACAATCTCAATTGGCGGCTTTTCGCCCAACGCCTCCAAATGTGAGGCATTCAGAAAAACCGACCTCCTTCGCCAAATCGGTAAAGAACTTTCTATCTATAATCTTTCTTTCGTTCATTTCTGTATGTCCATTAAATTTCAATAAACCTTGCCGGATCAAATCCGTTCATCAGGTGTTCATCCTCAAAACACATATCCCATCTGGTTGCAGATTATACGGTCCGGCCAACCACAGTGTCGATGTTGGTATGCGAATGCCCGTAGATCCAGGCATCAATCCGACTGTTGGCTATCAGTTCTCCGTATTCACTGGCAAAGGCACTGTTCAGCATGGAACCCCCATGATGCGGAGCCACTGCCTGGAGGTGTCGGCGAAGATGGGTGTGTAGCCACCACGATATGGGTTGCCCTACTTTCTTCAACGCTTTTTCCGGATAAAACCGATACAAGTCTCGTGCATCCGGTTGAATTCATCAACCTGCAGCAGCCTCCCGTCGAACTTGATCTGGCGGAAGTCATTCATGCCTTTCCACACGAAATACTCGTCGTTCGGGTTGATCCGTGACCACAGCGTACTCAGGACGAAGTCAGTGTCATCGATGCGGACGACCTGATTTTGATAGTAACCGACATTTTTCCCGGAACATCCATCGCCATGCAGGCCCCGTTCCATCACGTCGGAATAGTTGTAGTATTCGTGGTTGCCGGGGACAACCAGCACCTGCCGGTAATTTTCCGAAGCCCATTTCCAGAACTTCGTCAACGGAGCAACCTTATCCCTGAGATAGAAAATATCCCCGGCCAGCACCAGTACATCGCCTGTTACAGGCAATTCATTATTTTTCAAGTATCTGCTGTTCTCCTGGAACTCCATATGCAGATCACTCATGTATTGTATCTTCATCTTACTGTTCTCCTTTCCTTGATTGTTCAATCTGTTTCCCTATGATTGCCTTTACCTGCGCAAATGAAACCGGTGTGAAATCGTTGTTGTCCACTCCGACATCATATTGTGTCGGAAGAAGCATACTCAGCCGCGAAGCACCTTTCCGGCATTGTTCCTTCCGGGTATGCACGTGTCCGAAAAGCTGCCAGGTGTCATCGTATGAGCCGCCATAGCAAAGGAACGGACAGTGGTTCAGATAAATCTTCTGCTTATCCACCTCGATATACATCTGCATCGTTATCTGCTCGAAGTATTTCGTGTAATTCTGCCTTAGGTTCTTGATGTAGTGGTTGCCGGAAATAAGGTATATTTTCCCGTTCAGCCTGTTCATCAGTACGTTTACCCATTCGGCAGAACCGCCCAGACAGAAATCGCCCAGGTGGAACACGATATCCTCGGACCGACCACTCGGTTCCAATTGGCAATAATCGTCTCATTCATGTGCGATACATCCTTGAAAGGCCTGTTGCAGAACCTGATGATATTGGTGTGGTTGAAGTGGGTGTCGGATGTAAAAAGAACACCCTGCTACCGTCAAATTTATAATTCATAATCTTTTTCATTCATGCGCATCACTGCGCGGTTAATAATACGTTTCAATTCAGCCCGTGGACGGAATTGACGGAGAAGAGCACATCGTGCGAACGTCACCAACAGGCATCAAACAAAAAAACCGTCGAAAAGTTTGGTAAAGACTCTCCGACGGTTTTCATTTATCGTTTCAGCAGGATACCAGCATCATCGTATATCCCCGATGTTCTATCAAACGTTCGTCGGAAAATGTCTCCAAAAGTATAGAATGCTCCAATGCCCGAAGTATGGACACACGATAATCTCTCAAAGCATTTTATGCCTCGATCCGATACGGTGTTCCAGTTGTTCATTCTTCTTTGCAGCATTGTAAGCTTATGTTTTTATATTCAATTGACGGCGCAAAATTATAGATTTTCTTGAGGACCAACAAATTTCTTAAAAAAAAGCCGATATGAAGCAAACTGCTGACCCAAAAATGCAAAAGTGCAAGTGCAAACGAATATTCAGTTTGTACTTTGGCCCTTTACAGCGAAAACTCATAGTACAACTTTTGAGTGTTAACGTCGGTGACAATTTAGAGCTCTACATTTTTTCAAGCGAATAACACCTATTATCTCACACTTTTTCCAACGAATCGAAGTCCTGTTTATGCACTTTTCCATCAAAATTGAAGCTTGAAATCTACATTTTTCCATGAAATCATCAACTTTACTTTATCCCCATATTCATATATACGTTCATTAAAGTAAAGTCAAAATAAAGGGAAGAAAAGAGATGGCTACGCCATGGCTAAATGGTTCCTGCCGTTTTTCATTTGGCTGCAAAAATTTATATATGCTCCTGAGGTTATTAAGGGCGAGCAAAACACCTCTTCGACCAAACACAATATACCATGATTGGAACCCCAAAATATCCGTGAATCCACCCTTGATTTTACAGCCCATTTGCGAAATAAACCCCTGACATGCTCTATCTTTTGCAGACGGGGTCTGTCGGGGCTCAAAAGGGAGTTTTTTTGCTTTTTTTTCCCTCTGTTCGGAGAGAGTCGATAAAAAACGTTAAATCTTCGATTTTTCGCAAAAACAAGTAATTTTTTTTTTGAGCAGTCTACCCTTTTTAAGATGTAAACTGTTGATAATCAATAAGAATACAATGATACATCGCAAGAAATACAAGAAAATAAAAGTCACCCATTTGATATAACCTAAGATATGGAAACAAGTAATCAAAAAATACCTGACATTTTCGCCAATAATTATTTCCGGATTCCGGACTATCAAAGGGGTTATGCTTGGAAGGCAGATAAGCAATTGCCGGAGTTGTGGGATGACATTGAAGATATTCCGACTAATCCTTCCGGTGGATATAAGCCACACTACACAGGTGCAATTTCTTTACAAAAAACATCATTTGATAAACTGAGCAAATCAGAACAAAAGTTGTTGCAGTCTGGAAGCAATATCTATGATGTTGTCGATGGCAGCAAAGATTAACGACCATTCTTATCCTTCTTTTTGAGTTGTATAAAAACTGAACGACAAGAAAATATACAATCAGTATATTAAAGAGAAAGGTAAGAATGCCGTCTACAAATTCTCGTATGGAACGGAAAATGGCGACTATAATTACTTTTTACAAAAAGAGATATTTGAAGATCCTAATTCCATCTGCAAAGGGAAAAGCGTATATACCAACAACCTAAGGGAAGCGAAACAATTCTTCTGTGATAAGCTGGCCCCATTGACACCGAAGCAGGCAAGAAGAATATTTTCAAAGGTCACTACAGCTCTGATGTTTGATATTAAAATAATTGATGATAGTTTTGATGTTCAGGCTGTTTTTCGAGACGATGAACAACCGTGGCAAGCCATTGACTATTCTGGAAAAAATTAAAGAATAGGCTCCTCTTCTTAAACAGCAAATTAACCAATTGCGATAATGAACAATTAGCAAAAAATCATTAATGACTGTTGGGGATTGATTTATAACTCATTAGGGCAAAATGAAACATCAATGCTTGATGAAGATGAGTTTCTATCATCTCATTTGACCTTGATCAGAAACACCTGCCGATTACTCATTCTCTACGCAAGATGCTGAAAGAAAAGTGTTTGAGATGTTCTGCAGTAGGGCAAGTCAATACAGATTGAGTTATACTCGCGACCAGTCAGAGTCGTCAAAAAAAAAAAGAAGAAGTTGTCTCATTTGATAAGATTAAGAAATACGCTATTGATCTCGCAAACTATGTTCCTTATTGGTTCACGGTTAATTGCCCCGATATCAAGAATACGGTTGAGTTGGAGCTCTATAAAATTCAATGTCTCAATGGTTCAAAAAGAGATGAGGCTATTTTCTTGCACAGCTTCTTGCTCTTCAAAAAGACGAACCAGAGGAATTCAATAGATGTCTGAAAAATGTCGAGAAAAATATTATTCAGAAATCGTTTGCCTATTCCATCGATAATGGATGAACGCTCGTTTGCAACTCGCGCCAGGGACCTACATATAGGAGATATTAAACTGGAAGAACTGAATAATGAATTAGAAGCCATATTAGCTCAGACTATTGAATGCTCAAGCTTAATAGGTGGCTTCAAATGGCTATTTACATATGTTCGTGGCAATGTAGGTTACCATAGATGGAATGGGCTAAAAATATTTCTTGTTTGAATTTGAAGAACATATTCATCAGCAGGGATTACTCACGTGATTTTGCTATAATCTCATGGGACAAATTCTTCGAGACGTCAATTGAACATATCATGCCAAAAAACTTATCAAGATTACTGGAGTGATACAATGTCAAATTATTTATCACAAAGAGTTTTTCTGAAGAGGAAAGATATGTGGCCATAAAAACCTTATTAAATTCTCTCGGCAACCTTACAATTATTAGAGACAAGAAGAACTCAAGTCTTGGTAATAATCCGTGGGAAACTAAAGTCAAGGCGTATGCTAATGGAAGTTTTAGCGAACGTCAAATCAGTAGTAAAACTGAAATGGCATCCTTGGTCGGCCGAATCAATCCTTAATAGAGGTAAAAAGTACTCCTGAAGTACTTAATTGACTATCTCGACGTAGTGATAATTGCAGAGGAGAAAAAGAAACATATGAAGCAGAAATGCTATTCGGCGCATTGAAATATGTTCCCAGGAACAGCTAATGAGGCGGAAGATAACTCTGAGGCTACAGCAACCGAGTAAAAAACATACGATAATCAAATAAAAATCAAATTCACCCATTTAATATAATCCATAATGTCATATTTAGACCCACAAATTGGAGAATCATTAGCTGTTCAGATTACAAGCAAGAATCCTCAGTATGGACTGTTTGTAAGTACTCCGAATGGCATTTCCGGACTTATCAGAAAATTAAACATTTCGTGGAGCCACCAAAACAGGTTCTATGATTCACTTCATGTTGGAGATTACATACAAGCTATTGTAACTAAAGTTCTCCTGATGGCAAGATTGAGTTAAGCCGAAAAGATGCATGTGCCAATCCGCGTGATTTGAACCTTGATTTAATATTAAAGGGCTGTGTTGGATTCTGTTGAGAACTACGGCATATTGATTCGATTTGATGGCTTCATTGGATTGGCGCCGTGGGTAGAACTGACCTCTACCTATTATAAGGCTGGTGATGAAATTACTTGTGTTGTAAAGAGCACTGCAGTTAAAGAAAATGGAATGGTAAAAGTCACACTGAGTACCCATCCTCTTCATTCTCTATTTGCAAGGATGCATAACATCGGAGATAGAATAACTGCAAAATATGTGGGGATAAATCAAGCACATGACAATCCCACTGCTGTAATTTCGGTAGAAGAAGGCCTTTTTCTTGATAGAGCTTAAAAATTTTTTCATTGAGCCATATAAGTCAAAAGATGATTTCTGGTGCGTTGTCTCCTGGGCAATCACTTGAATTCGTCTATAGCAAATTCAATGAAAACAAGTCTACGATTTGGCTTGATATGCGCCCTATTGAAAAAGGAGAACAAGCGCAAGTTGATGGAAGATCTGATCGCAAAGCTTAACCCTGGTGATATTGTTATGGGCGAAGTCACGTATGTTGACGATAAATTTGCGAAAGTGGAATAGACGCAGGAGTAAATATCATCATTACCAGAGAAGAATTGTCTCCAAATAAAGTCTTACGAGCAAGTGATCATTTGTAGGCGAGCACATTCAAATAGTCTACACTGGTACAGATGAACACAATAACGCTAAATTCAGCAGGAAATATATCATAAAGGACAGATACGACGACAGCCTTTACTCCCTATCCTTACGGATCTCCCTCAAAAACGATGGACATCCAAACAAAGACTTTTTATCGGAAAGGTCATATCCATCAACGACGGTATTTCTTTTTACTGAATTAATCACGTTTTCTGATTCCGACAGCGAGGTAAATGGTAAATTACTCGTCGACCCGATCACGGTAAGAACATCCTGGTACGAGCAGATAATAGGCTACGCAACCTTCTCTTTGAAGGCGAGTACTATAAAACTGACATTTCATTACCGAATGCTGATTTTAGGCGAAAGGAAGGGACGCCTTACCTATTTTCTGTTTCCTCCCTGATCTTCAGTTGGTGAAGAACCCCCTATCAAGAGTCTGTTCTTTTTTGTCATTTAAGCAGCACACCAGCCCGAATACAAACACGAGTGTCGCCAATCTTCTTGAAGAGTGTTGGACAGAACCTGTATTCAAGTAAAAAAGAGAATGTTTTTTGAGCTTCTTCAAAATGCAGATGATGCTGCTGCTCAGAATGGCGTAAAGGTGAAACTCGCAACTCGAAGGCAAATACTTCTTATTGACCCACGATGGCTATTCATTTAACAAAAAGCATGATTTTTGAATCAATAACATCTGCTGCCCAGAGTACAAAATCTGCCAATAAGAAGAAAACTGGCTATAAAGGAATTGGTTTCAAATCCGTATTCACCAACCCGAGTCTGTTTATATCCAAAGCTCCGGCTATCGATTCGGTTTTGATAAGAGTTTGATATATACAATGATTTCGACCGTTTTCTATTTCTTGGTGAATGATATTGAAAACGACCCTGTCAAGCAGAAAGAATTCATTCATAAATTTGAAAAATTCAGAAGGAGTTCAAAAGGCGTAAAGATATTCCGTGGCAATTGCTGCCCGATTGGTCAAATATTCCAGATATTGATAAATACAATACCATTTGAGCGAAAAAGAGAGAATGTCTGCATCGCTCTTCAGATGGACGAGAAGACATTGTCAGAATACGCCCAAGCGATTACCGAGGTATTCAATGAACCACGTTTCATGCTGTTCTTACGTAGGACCAATCGAATCTAACTGATGCAAGGCGATGATTGATTGTCGGACCATTAAAAAAGAATATCTCTGAAAATGGAGAATACATATCATTGGTTAATTCGTTTGACAAGGATAAGTTGAACGAGAATTACAAGATATTCACAAAGGCAGGTATTGGAGTGAGTGACGAGGCTTTTAAAGCCGCCAATGTGAATATCAAGCGAAAAAGAACGGACAAACATTCATGGAGATATTGAGAATTATTTCGTAAGACTTGATTCCATTTGGCAATGAACACCTGAAGTTCCCGGCATACCGGACAGAATTGCTTCTACAGCAGATACAGAAATCTCCCTTTGCCATTCCTCTTGATGAAGAAGGACATATCCGTCCGTCAAATGACGTCCTTTCTCTCTATGCATATCTTCCGATGAATGAACATAGGTTTACCTTCCCGTTCTTTATTAATGCGGATTTTATCCCAAAATCTGATCGTGAGGGTGTGCAAAGCGACAACCCGTGGAATCATTTCTTTTTTTTTCAATATTGGAAAAGCCAATCGTCTCATTTGGTCGAGGAATCAGCATCAATTGATGAACCTAATTATTTGAATTTACTGCCTCAAAAAGAGTTTGAATCAACCAGCCAAGACACCTTTGCACTGATTGACTCCTTCAACAATGGATACACCAAAGCGCTTTTCCGAATCGAAATTCATCATCAATGACAAAGGAGAAAAATCGGATGTTTTTAGGTATTATCTTGGATGAATCCTCGCTTGCGAAGACTCTTGGATATGATAATTACTACTCAATAATTGGCACCACAAAAACGATTGCCTCATCCGAACCTTAATACGGATATATTGAAACGCTCAATATTCAAAATTGAGAAGACAACTACAACTGATGTCATAAAAAATCATTCAGGGTAATGCAGAACGCGCCTTACTTGGATAAGTGCAGCCTCTAATGATGAAAGAAAGAGTTTCTGGGAATGGTTGACAAGGACAGAAGATACAATCCGACTCATACCAAGCATTCCGTCTATTCTACTTGAAAACAAATGGGTTTCATATAGTACGGCCATAAACGATAGTAAGGTAATCCTGATTACTGAAAACACATTGGCCATCAAAGATATTCTCATTCAACTCGGTTTCAAATGTACAGACACGGTGATTGAGCACCATCCTCTCAAAGACTATTTGAAAAAGCAGGATGAGCAGAAGTTGTTCAAAAAGGATAAGTTTATCAAACACCTCGATACTATCACATTCGGATCGTCTAAGGTTGTTCCATGCTACTAAGCAATTTGAGGGTATTGGTGATGAAACGAGAAATGGGCAATTTCAAAAATGCGCAAGGCGTCTTCACCCCTATTCAAGATGTGTGCATTCAGCAGTACATTGCCTGTGTGGCTGAAAGATTACATGATTGCCCAAGAAGAGTATAGCTCATCCTTTGCATCTTTCCTCATCGGTAGTGAAAAACATCTATACATCTATTGTTGAGAACAATATTGACACAATATTAACTAAAACAGATGTATACTCTGTATATCAGAAGTTTAAACAAAGCTGGCGTCATGCTTTCACTCAAAGTTTGATTAGGAAAAGAGTGCCGAATATCCTTCCTGTTGTCGAGCAAGAAGATCATGCGACAAAAGAAATTTTTGTAAAAGCATACGGCTCGTTTGATTTGAGCAGTACTGTGTCATACCCCTTCTGATGGCGAGCACTATCGAATAATCAAAATTGCAAGAAAGTACTGCCTCTTTGTCAGCATCTTAAGTCAATTATTAAGGTCGATGGCATTCCTCTCTCAAAAATTACTTTGAAAGATGATTTTTCTGTTGATGTCAATGGAGTTAAGTACACTTTCTCCTTGTCCTCAATTTTGCCTTCTCATACCAATTCGTCAAAACTTGCAATGATCACTGATAAATTCAAATCTATTGCTGGATACGAAAAAGTATTTGCACAAAATGAAGCTGAATCGTCATGGGTTAAGACCGAACTTGTCTCATATCTTTTCTCAGTATTATAATGCACGGTACACGTCAGATCAATATTGTTTTATGATGCTTTTCTACAGACATATTGGTTCTATCACGTTAGATACTGTCTCTAGGAAGTTTATTGACACCTCGAATACTCAGATATTCAAAGAGATTCTTGAAAAAATGCTTCAAACTTAAAGTAGGAGAAATTCTCCGTTCGTTCATTAATGATCCATATATTTCCTATTCTTTTTGGTAAGGTGGCTGGAAGATACATTGACTGCGATGATTATACACTTCCAGCGGAACGAATACAGCCTTTTATTGCGCAGTGGGCTGATACTGACGAAAAAAAGTCGTTCTTAACAACTCTTGGCGTACACAATGAAACAAGTGACGAAATTAAAAGGCGCAAGTCATTCAGTGAGAACAAGTTCGAGGATATTTGGAATATATCTTCTTCGTCCATAATTAGCACCTTCCTTTCATGGGTCAAGGCATCGTCACAATTGCCGATTTCAGAGAACAACAAGGTAGAAGTCTTGAAATTGTTATTCGGCAAAAAATCAATGTTCACATGACCAATAACGAAGACGATTATTCGTCTGCGAAGGAATGGACTGATGAAAGTACATTACCTGGAAAGCGAACAAAACGACACGCATCTACTTATACGATGGTGAGATGCCTTATCGAGGTGTTTATTTAGGGGATTATTATTTTAAAGGAAAACAGAACAATTATACTGTGTTCAATACTTCCGGTCATATATACATCAATAAGGATGTAGAACGGAAGTCGTCCTCGCGGATGTTTACTCGCTTAAAACCTCTCTGTTCACAAAAGATGATTGAGGGAAATATTTTTGATTTCAAGAGCGAGTGTAAATGATTTGATGTCAGAAGTAGAGAAGCTGCGAAATCAGAATAGCCTTTTGGAAGAAGAAATTGCAAGGATCGGGATGATGAGGAAGAAATGCCACAATGCAAAAGGGTGAAGACTCAAAACTCTCTAAACAGGAAATGATACAGGCCCAATTAGAAGCCCAGCAGGCACTTATGAGCTTATCCGGACTGGGAATATCCATATGGTTTCGGCAAAATGGGTGAGGATGGTCAGCCATATTGTTACTCTTGCAAATGTCATTACCACTGAAAATGGTTCAAGAGCCTATTTGCTGAAAGCTTTTAAATATCAAGGTGATAAATTTATGGATTAATCCAACTGAATACCTGTATTTGATTAGAGACAAGGCTCAGTTGTTTATCTATGATGGTCTTGATTTCAAACGCATTCCGGTACTCGACGACCTCCTCAAAGATCAGACAAAAAGTATCCATTACCTTCAGCAGTAAGAACCTTGAATCAGACGACAAGATTGAGAAGTTAGCCGATGCACTTCACTATTTCAATAACATCCAATTCAATTTCGACAGCTTTAATATATCAAGCAGGGCCGAATCAATAAGATTCATTTACAAGAGAAATACCGGCACGCAAAGTGCGACATCAGATGATGATTTATAGTTATGTACTACACAAAGAGAATCATACACTAATTTTTAGACACTGAGATAAATGCTCAGATACGAGATTTTTGAACAAGTCGTCCGGACAAAAAGCACTTGTTTTAAAATCGCGTGGAAATGTCTTTATCGGAAAATTTCAAAAACTCCAAGATAATGGTACCGCTGTCTTTAAGGTGAGGAATTCCGATAATATGCCTCGAAAAAGAACTCCTTCTGGACAGCCTGCTACCTAACAGGAGAAAGGGGCAGTTTCAAGAATTGGAGTGATTATTCTTGGTTGGACTTAAGAAAAGATTACCAAAGGGATTATTCTGACGCGTATTGCGCTTGGATTGCAAAGGCTACAGAGGAGGATTTCTGCCTTATTGGTATAAAAATCTTTCTATAGAATTTGCAGATGTTCTCCAAAAGGAGATGCCAATAATTGCGTTCGGTCCTAAAGATCCACCTCTTCAGTATTTATATAACCTGAAGGACATTGTAGCTGATGAGTCAATTAAGAATGTCAACAAGGTATTAGATTTTTGATGCTACCGATCCGCTTTGGAATCCAACACCACTTGCATCTGATACTGATCTTCCCGCTATTCTTGCGGGTGTCTTTGATAAAAACAACTGTGTGGCAATACAAGGCCCTCCGGGTACCGGAAAACATACAGATTGGCACAATATGCCGCAACATTATTGAAGCAAGGAAAGAGCGTTCTTGTTACTGCATTAACGAATCAAGCGCTGATGGAGCTGGCAAAGAAAGAAGATCTTAAAGATTATATTTTTTGCCGGGAAGGTGTCGAAGTCAAGCATGACAATTGATGAGAAACGCGAACTTCCATGCCTTGTCCCTATTAAAAGAGGAACAAATGTGATGCCTGTTCTGGGTATTTATCTCTTACATCTTTCTATGTTTTCAAGTACCTGGGCGGCAACTCTCGCAGAAGATTCCTTTTGACTACGTACTTATGGATGAGGCGAGCCAGGCTCTGCTTCCTATGATAGCAGCAGCATTCAAATTGGGCAAACAAGAAGTGGTTTGGATTGGTGATCAGAAACAGTTATCACCTATTGTTGCAATAAACGACGATATTATTAGTGATAAAGATTGGAGTCAAATAATTAATGGCTTTGACACATTATGTAATACGCAAAAACTTGATTCGTACCTTCTCAGCGATACATTTAGGTTAATGCCGAGGGCTGCTGATAGTACAGGTGTTTTTCTACAATAACAACTTGAGGTCTGTCTCGAAAATCGTAGATGTCCCTATTCAATTGCCATTATAAACCCCAAAGGTGGTCCAAATTTTTTAGATTTAGAACTTGAAACGGGAAAAAAGGCTCCGATTAATGCTTTTGAACAAATCATTGATGTCGTACAAAAGATATATGAGCTATCACCTCGTAGTGAAATTGCTGTCCTATCAAAATTCAAAAAGACTCTATTAGGGGAGTTACAAAAATACTTCATTCTTAATTGGAAAGGTGCAAGTTTGCCTGACACAATTAAGATAGAAACTGTTGATAGAGTACAAGGCTTAACAGTGGACTATTGCATATATTCTTTATTCCAAATGCATCTCTTCCCTATTCGTTAGACCCAAAACTATTCAATGTCGCAACATCAAGAGCAAGATTGAATACAATCATTGTGGCTGATTCTACAATGCTGCAACGGCAGATGTCAGATGATGTCAGAAAGTATATTCTCAAGGCTCACGAAGAACAATTTGTAGAATTTGGAGAGCATGAGCCGAAACGATTGACAGCTGGAGATATTGAGAGTTACAGTGGTAGGCAAAAGTAGATCTGTCCAAGTTCGAGCGCAAGAGAACAGAAATTGTAGAGGGCATGGACAACATATATATCATAGATACAAATGTGTTTGTCAAGTGTCCGGATATTATTTCAAAATCGGTTCTCAATACAAGGTGATTATCCCCGCAACAGTACTTGAAAGAGCTGGATAAGCTCAAATTAAAGCAAAGCGTTGACAAACAAGCTCTGAGCAACGCAGCTAAGAACATATGCCGTGCATTTGAACAGAATTTCTCCAAGATGGAAGATGCGGACACATCATTGCTCCCCAATGGTTTTAATGCATCAAATCCAGACTGTAAGATTTCTCTCTGTAGCGCTGAAACACAAACAAGAAGGATGCAATCCGATTCTGCTTACGTCAGATAATATGCTTCGTTCTCGTGCTATTGGGCTTGGTCTTAAGTCGTTAACTCTCAAAGAGTTTTTGGGCAAATAAAAAACAAAAATAGAAAGAGGATATGAATGCCATATAAACTTCCCTTTTGTAAACTTCCCTAAAAACCAGACAGTTCTTTATTAGACAAAAACGATAACTTTGTCGAAGGAGGACTAAATGAAAAGAGTATTCACAGCGAGAGCGAGATGGTGAAAGCCGTCAAAGAACTGGAAAGCGGAATATCCGCAGAAGTAGTGGCACGGGGACATGGGGTAACTCGGGTTACCTTGTATAACTGGAAGTCAAAAATACAGCGGTATGGATGTGAATCAGGTCAGGAGAGATTGAAGGAACTGGAGTGAGGAGAACCGGAAGCTATGGAAGCAGATGTACGCAGACCTTTGCATTGACAAATCGGATATTGAGGGATGTTATTAAAAAAACTCTAGAGCCCGAGATAAAGAAATAGATAGCAGTCGAGCTTTTGAGGAATACGAATTGAGCATCGCTCGGGCGTGCAAGCTGATGGAGATCCACCGTTCGTATTACTATTATCAGGAGAAGCGAGATGACACTGAAGTTGAAGAAGCGATAAGGACAGCAGCCCAATACGGAGACGGATTCTGGAAGATATTCAAACGTCTCAGGCGTGAAGGAAAGAATTGGAACCACAAGAAGGTTTACCGTGTGTACAAGAATATGCACTACGAGAAACGTGTCCGTTTGAAGAAACGACTTCCGGCAAGGGTCAAGACACCTTTGGAACAGCCCTCCGGAACCCAATACGACATGGCCTCTGGATTTTGTTGGTGATGTCCTGGAGTGCGGACGGAAGTTCCGGTGCTGAACATAATGGATGACAGTGATAAGGTGGCGGTGTCCTCGTGGAGGTTTCAATGTCTTTCTCGGCAAGAAGGGTGATAAAGACATTGGAAAAGGTAATCTGGCTGAACGGCAAGCCGAAAAATATCAGATGCGATAGCGGCCCGGAAGTTCATTTCAAAGGAACGGTTCAATGGCAGTTACAGAAGGGCTGTACTTGACGTGTACATCTTCAGAAGCATAGAGGAAGTGAAACGGGTAACCCAAGAGTGGAACTGTTATTACAACAATGAGAGACCCCATGAAAGCCTCGACAACATACCGCCGATGGAGTACCGGACAAAAAGGTGTGACACACAATGATTGATGTTCAGACAGGCAAATATAGCTCCGCTTCCGAGTTGAGCAAGGCCAAGGCAAGCGCCAAAAGGCGGCCTTTGCACATCTCTACAGCTTACGCTTAGGGTGGGCCTATCTGAAATCAATCACCGAACCATACATGCAATTGGAACAAACAAAATGAAATTATATTTGCTGTCTAATTGAAGGCTGTCCTAAAAAGGGAAGTTTACAATTGATCGGGGAAACTGTACAATGTAGAGAGCGATGCGAAGAAACAGGGCAGGAGTGCGGAAAAGCTGCAGGAAATGAGGGAAAAGATATCCTATCCGACCATATGCACCTTCGAGAATGGATGTACGACACCGCATCCAATGTGACTGAAAACAGCAGGTAAGGTAAGGCGATAGGTTATACTGTTCCGCTTTTGCCAAGGCTCAGCCGATACGTGCGAGACGCCAGATATCAGATAGATAATAATCTCGTGGAAAATGCAGTCAGACCGCTGGCTTTGGGACGCAAGAACTTCCTGTTCTGCGGCAATCACGACTCTGCAATCAGGGCTGCCGTCATCTACTCACTGGTAAGCACCTGCAAGGAACATGCAGTGGACCCGCGCAAATGGATGGAAGATGTACTGGTCAAGATCCCACAATATGAGAATCAGAAGTTAGACCTGCGGAAACTCCTTCCTCATAACTGGCAAAAAGAAGCCAACTTGTAGCAATCGAACTCCAACTTTGAACAACTTGGTAACAACGGCCCAACTTTTTGTAAAAAGTTGTTAAGATGTCTTTCATCATCGGATGCTATGATAGGTCAGCCATTTTAATGGTAACGATCCGAAGGTATCGCTGTTCTTGAGCTTATTGCAAAAAGGATAATTAGTTGAGGTTTATTCAAGTTCCCCTAACTCATCTCTCATGTAATTGACAACGTTTTATTACCTCTTTGACAGAATACAGTAGCTCTTAGTCTTTTTCTGCATTGTTAAGAATTATCCTTTACTATGAGCTTCTGGATTACGCACATATCTACAAATGAAGCTAATTGTCACGCCAATAGTTGAGAGTATGCCCCATTATTGCGTCAATGTTACTGTCCCAATATTCTTCGATGAGTACAATATAATGTCTTTGGGTACAACTGGTCAATGATGCAATCAGACGCTCTTCCCTTAAATAATTTTCTTTTTCTTTTCGCCTTTGAGTGACATACTTAGACCAGTCTTCTTGTGAAAATAGGTCTCTGATTTCTGGGTCCCATAGTCTGGACATCATCTCCATATTCGTGATCAAGAGCATGTTTTCTTTTATTATGGCTCGCAAACCTCGTTCAGTTTTCCCCATAATAAGTTGTATGGATTTGTCCCATACAATTGGCTAAGATACTGCTCGAATGTATCGCAAAACGGCACGTATTTGTTGTCTCCAATGTTGTCGAAGATTCCATACCTGTTGTAGATATATTCTTCTTCCTCCTGGGATACAGTATCTGAAAACCAGAGTATAGTTTTACTACCTTATCATCGAGCTTGTCTTTCTTTAGAATCCTGAAAAGATAATCGTAATGAGTTAAGACGGAATTTATTCTGGTTTATCAATACTTGATTTCATATCCCTTGTATTGAAAAAAACTCATCAAGTATTATTGCATTTAAGTATGGGTGACGACCAACTGTTTTTATCAAGAAGAATACAATCATTTTTCAGAAACCCCATCTATGAGATTCCTTTGCAAACCGGATATCCTCTATAGAAAAATGGTTTTTTAGATATATCTTCTTGAATGTTTCAAAGAAATTTGAACCACCACCAGAATCCTTTTCTATGTCGTGGATTGATCTTTCGAGATGCGGTTACTATAGCAATCTTATTCTCCGGACGATAGCTTAGCTCACGGAGTAACTGGAAATGACACTCCTCAGGAAAGTTCTTGCAATAATCGAACTCATCCAGGCATAAAATTACACGAATCCCATTATAGACAAGCTCTTCAAACATATCAAGTAAAGTAGACTGAAATTCAGTGAATCTCATCTCAAGATTTGACACTTCATTGACATAGTATGATATTTCTGACACATCATATCCATGTCTCTTGAGCTCTTTTTCAACTTTACGCGCTATGTCAATAAAAAATCTCTCGCGGCTCGTCATCTGCATACTCTTCAATTGCTTTTGAAAGTATACCACACTACAACGTACTTATTGTTATCATAGAGTTCATTTCTTCTATCATATAAGGCCTGCATCAAAGAAGACTTGCCGATCTTGGGTATTCCAACAATAGATAGATTACCAAAGTTCTTTTCCCAATACTCGGTTTATACCTCCGTTAATTCAACAGATCGGCTCAACAAATAAATCGCCGTTGACAATTGTGCCAGCAGAAGCGAAGGGATTATTAGTCTGCATTGTTATTTATCCACTCTTTATACAGTTGTACTTTAATTTTTTATTCGTTTTTCTCCGACATAGAGTTTGTCATTGACCACTACATCTCGTTCGATCAAATCATTGATTATCACATCGTCTTCAGATCTGCCATATACGTTAATGTCCTTCTGAGGGCAATATTCAATTTTTCTAGTTCGAACAGCAATCCTCTGAAGAATGTTATAGGTTTTAGCAACAAGTGTTGGATTAAGCTTACCATCTCCACTTGAAACCAGGTTCTCGTGAAATCGCTTTTACTTATTGATCCTTGGTTACTAACCAACAACTTCAATACATTATTTACATCAATAATAGTAATAGGTGAATGTCGATTGGCATTGGCATATTTTACAATTTCGTCGCAGAGAATCTGAATATAGAAAGGACTACATGCCGATAATTCAAGTATTTTATTAACAGCTTCAGGTTGATACCTGCTTGATCCATCTTCGTTCCTGATAGGATCTTCTATCAGTTCTCTCGCTGATTTTTCGTCAATATAACTCAGTTTATAAGGCTCGAATATTTTGAACTCATTAGCAAAGTCATTTAAGAACTGAGGCATTGCATCGTGTCCTGCGACAACAACGGTAAAATAGTTATTCTCAATTAATGCCTTCATCTTCGCCATAAATTGAGATGACAATTTCTTCGTTTTAATGAAGGAATACACAAATAGGTATACTCATCAATCAGCAATATGATTTTACTTGATTCAAATGAGTAGTTATCTTTGATGGCATCTATAATAGAATCCAGCCTGTCTCTAAACTGAGCTTCTGGATTGTCTTTTTTATATCATCCCATCTAACACCTCTGTTAAATAGCTCTCTGAATTTTATACGATCAACTCTCTTCAATCCATTTTCAATTTCTTTGAGAAATAGGTAATATAGATTGTTCAGTACACTCCTCATCTGTATCTCTATCGCCTAGTAGATTCTCACCTATTGAGAAATGAACCGCTAATGCCTTATTATCATTACGTAATCGTTTCGCAATGTGGAACAAGACAGAAGACTTTCCTGAGCGCTTCTGTCCATAGATTGCATAGCATTTCTTGCCTTTGATAATATTTTCGCAAAATCTCACTGATCGTTTCTTCTCGGCCTTTGAACATTGAATCGTCTTCAACTGTATTCGCGTGTGCAAATTCCTGAATATGGATTTGGGATTGTTACAAAACTGCTCAGGCCGACTTATTCTTATGCTCAAATTAACAATTTTGGACTCTTTTGAAAAAATCAGTTTTGTCATAGTCAAAAAACAATTGTGAGTGGGGATAAGATTTCTGATGATTGTTCTTGCTCCGTTAATGGCAACTCAAACTGGAAATGTTGAATTCCACCTCCATATAGCGTATCCGTTAGAGTTTTAGAAAAAACGCTGCTTCTCGAGGTCTCTGTTATTGACACGAACAATTGATACCGTTCCGGCCAGTATTTTCATCCTGCCTTCAAGATTGCTAACCTGAATCTGGACCTGGCAGATACCCGAGGAATCAATCGTGGCATCGCAAATTGCATCAATTGATACTACAGGCTCTTTGCTTTCGACTAATCTTTCCATTAGTTTTTGAGCAGATATCCGATATCTTTATTAGCAATGCTGAAATATGACAACACGATACTTTGGTGGGATACAATAAAAGTCCCTCTTTAATATCTGCTATTTTTCTTTCTATAGCATTTGAGATATCGCTTGCATTGTCATATGTATATGCAGTTCGAAGCTGTATTACCTTATCAGCAACGTCTTTAACTTCAGAAATATTATTAGTGTCTTTTTCGGATAAGAATGGAGTTGGTTGCAGTGAGTGAGAGACTTGAAAAAAATCTCTTCAATGTCGTTTTCTTTAAGAATATTATTTAAAGAGGAAACATACTCATCAAAACATACCTTTTCTAGTGAGGCTGCTTTTTTTGTATGATCTCAACATACTTTGTTGGTGTAAGGTCTTTGACACACCTAAATATGAGAGAATCCATAGCTTCCATGAAGGAGATTGATATAATGCGCTAATGATACGCTTTGAGGCTTTTGTCGTGGCTATTAGATGTAATATACCATAGAAAAGATCCTCACTATCAATCGGTTCAACCTGCTCAAAGAATTGTTTAATATCCTTCTTTGTGTCACTCAACAATTGCGTATGAGGGGAAGGATAGTGAGCTGCTATATAAAGTAACTCACTTTCAATTTTTTTGTTCATTGGTTTCCTGAAGAGCTGCAGACAATAAATACTCTTTACCGGAGAAAATATTGCCGGTCTTAATCAGATCAATTCCTTTTTAACTTCGCGTACTCAATGATTGCATTTTTGTATAGCAACACAACTGAACGAAGCACAACAT